>Ga0123356_10003704_pt1 | contig 15920 bp, 6 predicted proteins | sample TergutEmb28metaG_2_FD_92546 | JGI IMG/M metagenome (GOLD analysis project Ga0123356, IMG submission 92546) | Embiratermes neotenicus P3 segment gut microbial communities from Petit-Saut dam, French Guiana - Emb289 P3 | ecosystem: Host-associated > Arthropoda: Insects > Digestive system > Gut ... | reverse complement strand
CTGATCGCACTGGCGCCCGGGATCCTTTCTGACTCCCACGATCGGGAACTCGTCATCGCAACGGCGAATGACGGAATTCTTGCGTTCGACGGAAGAGCTTTCCGGCAGATCCTGCCTGCGGCGGCGGAAGCGCGCACGCTTACTGCGGTCTTGCCTGTTCCCTCCGGACACCTTCTGCTCGGCACCAAGAAACGCGGAGTGCTGATCTACGACGGGAAGCGGATTACGGTGCTGCATCCTGGGCTCGACGCGGTGTACGTCACGGCGCTGGCTGGAAATGAATCGGATTTGTGGATTGGCACGCTGGATCGCGGAGTGCTGCACTTCCACGCCGGCGAGGTTGAGGGCATTAGCGAGGCACAGGGACTGCCGGATCGTAACGTGCGGTCGCTCGCTGTATCCGGCGATACAACCTACGTCGGCACGGCTGCCGGCGTGGGCGTGTTCGATCGCGGACTGTTTTCCCGTGTCCTTGCTCCGGGTGTGCTGGCAACGGCTTTGCTGGTAACACCGACCCGGCTTTATGTCGGGTCGGAAGATCAGGGAGTCATCACCATTCCGCTCGAAGGGCAGAGGCCGAATCCGAGCCTGGGACAAGCCGGGGAACTCACCGAAGTGCGTCAGCTGTTTGCCTCCGGGGACGCTGTGTTTGCGGTCGTGCGGAACGGGCTGTATCGAATGAACGCTCACGGGTTCGGCTGGGAGCGCGCCCTGGAGGCGGGTTCGGCCGTGCTGAGCGACCGCAACATTTCCGCGCTGGCCGCTGACGAGGCCGGGCAGATCTGGGTCGGGTATTTCGATCGCGGACTCGATGTTCTCGCCCCGGACGAGCGCCGGGCCAGACATGTGGAAGACGAGCGCGTGTTCTGCGTAAATCGCATCCTGCCGGAAGCCAAAAGCGCCACGGTCAACGTTGCGACGGCGAACGGCCTGGTGCGCTTCAGCGAGTCGGGCAGCGAACAACAAGTGCTGACGCGCACCGCCGGGCTGATTGCCGACCACGTGACCGACGTTGCCGACTACCGCGGTGGTCTGGCCCTGGCCACTCCCGCCGGGCTGACATTCCTTGATGCGAGCGGGGCGCGCAGCATGTACGCGTTTCACGGCCTGGTCAACAACCACGTGTATGCACTCGGCGTTTCCGGCGATGAGCTCATGGCGGGCACTCTGGGCGGACTGTCACTGCTCGATCAAGGCAACGTCAAGGTGAGTTACACCACGACGACCTCCAACCTGAAACACAACTGGATTACCGCTGTCGTTCGCGTTGGGGATGAGTGGATGGTAGGAACCTACGGAGCGGGCGTGCTTGCCCTGGATTCTTCCGGACAATTTCGCCGGTTTGAAACCGCGTCGGGTGCGATCGAAGTGAATCCCAACGCAATGCTTGTAACGCATGATTACGTGTTGGCAGGGACGCTGGGGCAGGGGCTCTATTCTTACCACCGGCAGACGGGGCGCTGGTCCGTCATTCGCAACGGGTTGCCTTCTTTGAACGTCACCGCATTTGCGGCGGCGAACGGTTACATCTATATCGGAACGGACAATGGCCTGGTCCGCATACCGGAACGGAAGCTGCCCGCATGAAAAACCCGGTGCTGTCCATTCTTATCGCACTGCTCACTCCGTCGATGCTGTTTGCCGACGCGGGAGTTCTGATTCCGCGCGACCAGCAGCAGCCGAATCCTGCAGTTCTTTCGCTCGAAGAGATGGAGATCACCGTCCGCATCGATAACAGCGATGCGCGCGTGTTCGTGCGCCAGGTATTTGCCAATCACACCGCAAGCGTCGAAGAAGGGAACTACGTATTCGCGCTGCCCAGCCATGCGACGATCTCGGATTTTGCTACGTGGGATGGCCCGGTGCGGCTGCCGGCTGTGATTCTCGAACGTAAGCGCGCGGAAGAGATTTACAACCAACTCAAGCAGCAGGCGATCGATCCGGGTCTTCTCGAAATGGGCGAACGTGACGCCGAGGAGGCCAGGCGGAGCGCGGTATTCAGCGCGCGAATTACGCCCATTCCGGCATATGGAACCAAGCGGCTGGAGATTGAATATCACGAATCGATCCCGGTGGAGAATCTCAAGTCGTATTTCGCGATTCCCCTGCGGCCCGATGCGTATGCGGCGCAGGCGGCAGCGCATCTGCGCATAAATTTCGAGCTTCGCGCGGCACACGCGATCCGCAATTTTCAGGCCCCGGCGAAGTCCTTCCCTCTGCAGATTGATCAGAACACCGAACATCTGGTGACCGGTCACTTCGAGGGCCAGAATGTCAATCTGGGCGAAGACTTTGTCACGACGTACGAGGGTGATCCGGCGGCGTCGGACACGCTCGAACTGCTGACCTACCGCAATCCTGTCGGCGCGCAGCCGTCTCCCACCGAGACCGCTCCGGTTCGCAGCAACCATGAGCCGGGGTTTTTCCTGGCGGAGGCTCTGCTCGGATTCCCGAACGGCAAGGCGGACACCAGTGCGCCGAAAACGGTGATTGTGCTGTTCGACACCTCCCTCTCGATGCAGTGGGAAAAGCTTGAGCGCAGTTACCAGGCACTGGAAACACTGCTGCACACGCTCGGCCCGGCCGACCACTTCGGACTCGTCCTTTTCAACAGCGAAACACAGCTTGTGCCCGTTCGAACGGCAGAGCCAGACAACATTCAGCATGCGATGGATGCTGTGCGGGACAGCCGGCTGCGGGGTGGCAGCGACATCCAGGGCGCATTGCAGGCAGGGCTGGAGCAGGCCTCAGCGCCGGGAGAGGGCAATGCCTATCTGGTGATTCTCAGTGACGGCGGCGCAACGCGGGGTCCGATTCAGAATCGGAAGCTGGGGCAGTGGTATGCCTCGGCCTGGAAACAGCTTCCCGACACCCGGCGGCCGCGTACGTACATTCTCGCTGTCGGCGACGATGCGAACCTGGCGCTGTTTCGCATGCTCGCGCAGCAAGACGGATTGCTCGAGCATGTGCTCTCGACCGAGCCAATGGAATTCAAGCTGAATTCGTTCCTTTCGAAGATCGGGCGGAGCCCCGTGGGGCAGCTTGACCTGGGGGTTGATCCGGCTCGAGCGGTTCAGATGGTGTATCCCCTCGAGGCCGCCACGTTCTCCGGTTCGCTGGCGTCATGGGTCGGGCAATACCAGAAGCCGCAGGAAAATGTCGGCTTCACTGTACACGGAGTTCGCGATGGTGCGGCCGTGCAGATTGCGGGCAAGACGAACTTTCCGCGAGAGTCACTCGACCACGCGCAGTTGCCGCGGCTGTGGGCACGGGCACGTGTGGATGCGCTGCTCGACCAGATCGAGCGCGAGGGCGAGGATCAGGCTACGGTCGACGAGATCATTCAGCTGGCGCGTAAATACAAGTTCGTCACTCCCTATACCTCGTTTCTCGCCGTGCCGAGGGCATTGCTGCGGCCGCGGGTCATTCGTCCGGGGGATCCGATTCTGCGCGTCAAGACGGATGAATCCATCGTGTCGGTAGTGGCGCTGTTTCCCTTTGGTCCGGTGCAGCCGCTGCGACACTTGTCATCCGAAGACATTTGGCAAACCCGTTTCCTTGCGCCGACCGACATGCAGGATGGGACCTACACCGTGCGGCTGATTCTCCGCGATCAGTCCGGGCATATGTATCGCGAAGCGAAGACATTTGTGATCGCCAGCAAGACGCCAGTTGTCGAGGTAAAGCTCGACCGCAAGCGGTTTCAGCGCGGCGAGACCATCGGTCTAAAGGTCAGCGCGTCGGCGAACACGCGCACTCTGGTGGCGCGCATGGATGGCGCAGTGCCCGTTGCGCTGCGCTGGGATGCCAAGTCTGGCGCGAATACTGGCATGCTCACCATACCCGAGCAGACAATCCCCGGCACGTACAAGCTGACAGTCACGGCCGAAGATATCGCGCACAACATCGGGTCCGAGGAGGTGCAGATTGAAGTGCTTCCCTGATTTTCCCCTGAGACGTGCGCGGCTCGTGATGCTTATGGCGTTCGTGGTTGCTGTTGGTGCAACGGTGGCGGCCGTGGGCGAGCTGCCATCATGGATTCGCAACGTCGAGGCCAATAGCGGGATCGAAGCCGCGTTCTTTCGCATGATGTCGTTGCCGAATGGAGCCGTGGCGTTCCCCCGGCCGCCGCGGGAGACGCGGCCTGCGCTTGGGGAGCTCATCAGGAATCAACCGCACAACGCGGAGCTTTATTCTTTGCGCGCGCTCGAAGATGAGCAGGCGCTGGATTTCACCGCGGCGGAGTCCGACTGGAAGGCTTACGTCGATAACTCCTCGGACAAGGGAAACGCGCAACTTGCCCTGGCCGACTTCTATCACCATCGTGTCCGGCCGGCAGACGAGATCAGGACGCTGTCGTTGGTTGCGACCGCTCCGCCGCTTGCGGCCGACAAGCTCACGCCCGTGACCGAGCAGCGCTCGTGGCGAACCTTCGAGCGCATTTTTACTGTGATTCAGGCGCAGGGGTCGCCCAAGGATGTTGCGATGGCGCACTACCGGGCGTGGATTGCCCGCTATCCCGGCGAGACGTCACTGTATGCCCGTTTTCTGGAGTTCCTGGTTGAGCGGAAGGAGTATGCCGCCGCCGGGCAACTGATCACGGACTACCGCAAAAAATTTCCCGGCGATCAGATTTTTCCGCTGAGGGCCAAGGCCGTGGTGGAGTACCGCCAGGGCTCGGTGCGCGAAGGATTGGCGGTGTACGAACAGAGTTTCCAGCCGCTATGGGATCCCCAACTGGTGAAGAGTTATTTCGATCTGCTGCGCGATACCCAGAGTCTGCGCAAGTTTCGCGATGATGCTCATGCCGCGCTGATTGCCAATCCCACCGATCTGAATGCTGCGGCGCGCACCTTTTACTACTACCAGCAGCAAGGCAAGACCGACATTGCGCAACAGGCCATTGCGGATTTCCGGCTGCACAAAGAGGCGAGCAGGGTGCCATGGACTTCCCAGGAACTCTATATCTGCGCGCGCTTGCTCGAAGACATCCATGCGTATCCGGAGTCGGCGCGGTACTACTTCGCGCTCTACAACACCAGAGATCAGGCGAATGCGCGGGAAACCGCAATTGCGGGACTGACGGGCATTCTGCTGACCGCGCCGGAAACGCCGATTCGCCTCGGTTCGGGCGAACCGTCGATGTATCGCGATATTGCCACGCTTGATCCGGGTCCGGGCTACCTGAACGGAATTCTGTCGCTGATTCTGAATAGTACGCAGCCGGCGGCGCAATATTCGGAGGAAGAACAGAGGGCGCTGCCGTATTTCCATCGTTCGCGGGCTGTCGAGTTGCTGGCTCTGTTGGATACGAAATTTCCGAACGCAGCCCGGCGCCCGGAGTTGCATGCGCAACTGCTCGAGTTCTATGCCAACTCGGGCGAGAGCGATGCAGTGATTCGGCGCGGCAAGGAATTTCTCACGAGTTTTCCCGAGGCTCCGCAACGCACGTCGATCGCTCTGCTGATGGCCGATGCATACGCCCGCAGGAACGATACCAAAGATGAGTTCGCGATCTACGATTCGGCCCTCGAGGAACTGGCGGCCAAGGCGCAGAATGTGCCGCTCGGAGCGGCAAGTGCGGCTTCCAGCTCTGCCGGAAATTATGCGCGGCCGGCGGACGAGACCTCGGAAGGCGGCCAGGGCGGTGAGGAGCAGCCCGTAGAAAACTCGCCTGCAGCCGGAGGGATGGTGGGGCAGGCGTTTGAACTTGGGGCGGCCAAAGCACCCGAGCCGCCAAACGGAGCCCGGTCGCCGGAATACTCGAGCGTCCTCGAACGCTATTTGTCGCGCCTGGTCGAGATGAAGCGGATTCCCGCAGCGTTAGCGGTGCTGCGCCACGAGATTGACCTCAACCCCGACGATCCGGGACTGTACGCGCGGCTGGCGGAGTTCCTCGATCAGAACCGGCTGGGTTCACAACAGGAGGAAATCTACCGGCGGGCGATGTCCCGGTTTTCCGACAAGTCGTGGTACGACAGGCTGGCGCGCTTCTACCTGCGCCACAAACGCGAGGCGGAGTTTGAGCAGCTGACGCGGGACGCGGTGGCCAGTTTCAAGGGAAGCGAACTGGAGCAGTATTTCAACAATGTGGGAGGCAGTCCCGCGCTGTACTTGCGGTTGAACTTGTATGCGCACCAGCGTTTTCCGCACAATCCCGTGTTCGTGCGTAATCTTCTGACCGCCTATAAGTCGCGTGCAACGCGCGACGACGTGGCGTGGGAGGCCCTGCTTCGCCAGCATTGGTTTGAAGATGGAAACCTGCGCAACCGGTTCTTCGAGTTTCTCTCGAGCCAGGGCAAGCTGGAGGCTGAACTTAATGCCATCCGCGAGACCGCGCCCGACGCGGCCAGCTGGGAAAAGAATCCGGCGGCGGCGGATTTTCTGGCTTACGGAAATTTGTGGCGCTCGCACTTTGAACAGAGCGCGCCATTGTTGAAGTCACTGGCGGCGCAGTACCCGGCACAGAGTGAGATCGCGACCATGGCTTCTTCTGTCTATCGTTCCCTCGCTTATTTCGAGCCGGCGGATACGGCGATCGCCGCCAAGATCCAGGACAATCTGCTCGAAGCCAATCCCGGCGACACCGAGACGATGGCGCAGATTGGCGACATTTACGCAGACCGCGAGCAGTTTCGGCAGGCTGCGCTGTACTGGGAACGCATCCCACAGCTTGCGCCCGGATTGTCGCCGGGATATCTCGAGGCGGCCACGATCTACTGGGATTATTTCGATTTTGATAACGCGATGCGTCTGCTGACGAAGGCACGCCAACGGCTGGCGAATCCGAATCTTTTTTCTTACGAAGCCGGGGCAATCTCCGAAAACAAGCGCGAGTATCCGCACGCGATCGATGAGTATGTGCAAGGGGCGCTGGCTGCTCCGGAGTCGTCTGCCGAATCGCGACTTCTTCAACTCGCGACCCGCCCGAAGACCCGTGACTTGGTCGACCGCGCCACGGCGAAGGTCGCCGCAGTGCCGAATCCGTCGATGCCGGCGGCGTATCTGCGGGTGAAAGTGCTGGAGGCCCAGAATCGCAAGCCGGAGATGGAATCGTTCCTCGACTCGCTTGCTAACCGCACAACGTCCATTGAGCAGGCGGAGCAGATCGCGTCGCTGGCGCAGCAGAAATCCCTCGAAACCGTACGCCAGCATGCCATCGAGAAGCAGGCTGCGCTCACCACCGATCCCGTGGCCCGGCTGGAGTTACGCTATGCCCTGATTCGCCTGTACGAAGAGGGCAAGGACTTTTCCTCGGCACAGAGAAACGTCGAGGCGGTCTATCAGGAGAATCCGAAAGTTCTCGGCGTGGTTCGCTCCACCGTGGATTTCTACTGGCGCAGGAAGATGCAGCCGCAGGCGATTGCCGTGCTGCTTCAGGCTTCGAAAGATGCCTATCCGGCCTTGAGTTCGCGATTTACCTACGAAGCTGCGCGCAAATCGACCGAGGCAAGCCAATTTCAGCCGGCGCGCGATCTGCTGGCGCAATTACTGAAGGATTCTCCGTACAACGGCGAATACCTGGCTGCAATGGCGGACACCTACGCTCTAGCCGGAGACGACGGCGGGCTCGAGCAATTCTACGTCGACAAGATCGCGCTGTTCCGGGGCGCGCCGCTGCCAGCCGACGCACGCAAGGCGCAGATCGCAACTCTGCGGCGCGGACTGATCCCAGCGCTCACCCGGATGAACAACTATTCCGGCGCGGTCGATCAGTACATCGAACTGATCAACAGCTTCCCGGAAGATGATGCGCTGGTGACCGAGGCTGCGCTTTATGCCCTTCGTTATCAGAGGCAGCAACAGCTGGTCGACTTCTACGCCAAGACAGTGGCGCAATCACCGAAGGACTATCGCTGGTCGATGGTGCTGGCGCGGACTTACACGAATCTGGAGAACTATCCGGCGGCCATCGATACCTACGCGAAGTCAATCGCGGTGCGTCCGGACCGCATCGACCTGTACACCGCGCGGGCGGAGCTCGAACAGCGTCTGATGCGATTCGACGCGGCGGCTGTCGACTACCAACACATCTATCAGCTCGCATACAAGGACCCGCAGTGGATGGAGAAGGTCGCCGCTGTGCGGGCCAGGCAAGGAAAGACCGCAGAAGTCGTCGCGGCGCTGCGGGCCGCGTTGATCGACGGCCGACCCGACTCGGCGGGAAACTATTTCGAAGTTGCCCGCCGGCTGGAAAGCTGGGGAATGCTCGAACCGGCGCGCAGCTTCGCGGAGCAAGGTGTCTCGAAAGCTGGAGCCGATCTGCTGGCGAGTCCCGATCAGCTCAATGACGCCAAGACCTACGCGCGCATCTTCACGCAATTGCGGCAACACGATCAGGCCTACGCGACTCTCGAAAAAGCCCTCGAGGAATCCGGTGCGGAATTGCCGGTGGTGAGAGAGCAGGTGGAGAAGCAGGGCATGAGCGGTCTCACTGACGCTCAGTGGCGGGAGAATAGCCGGCAGACGCGAATTGCGACCGCGCGCAATGGCATGGAGGAAGCGCTGAAAGAAATGGGCGGGGTGGTGAACACATTTTTCACGCCGGAGGAGCGGCTGTCGTTTTCGCATTTTGCCGAATCAAAGCGCGCCGGCATGAACATCGATGACGTGGAGCAGTTTGCCATTCCTCTGGCCACCAGTTCTGCCGCGGCTGATCAGGAGGCCCAGTGGCGATTTGACGTACTCATGGAGCGGTCCAGGGGCCGAGCCGCCGGCGCCGCGATGGACTATCCGGGCTTCCAGTCGTTTGTGGATCTCGAGCGGCGGCGCGGGCGCTTTGCCGAACTGGGAGCGCAGATGGAGCAACTGGCGAGTGCCGGGCGCCGCGCATGGCGGTCACAGGCTCTCCTGGCCGCGGCCGACGCGTATCACTCGGCCGGCGACGAGCAGAACGAGCTGCGAGTCCTGGACAGCTTGTTTTCGATGAAGCGTCTGGATGCCAACCATCGGGAGCGATTCTTCCAGCTGCTGCTGGAGAAGCAGCCGGACCAGCTGGTTCAGATCGCATCCTCGTGGTCTTCCGAGTGGGGTGAGCAGGCCGCAAACTATGCGGTTGCTCATGGTACTCCGGCGCTCGCGCATCGAGCAGTCGAGTCTCGCGGCAGAGCGCGTCCGGTCGTATGGGGCAAGGCTTACAACGCGCTGGTCGGGCTTTATTTCTCCGAGCCGACTTCCGAAGTGAACACGGCATTCCTCGCGGCGCTGGGGGATGACCCGATCAGCGCGCGTCTTGCCAAGCCGGTGAATCGCGACGAACAGTTGGCGGGGGATACGTGGTTTTACTACGGCTCGCGCTATGGCGAATATCTCGGGACAACGAAGTCGGGGAATCCGGAAGATTTCCTGCCGGCGATTCTGGAGCAGAGTCCGGCAAGCGCGTCGGGGTACTCCACCGTTGCCGACTATTACGCGGCGTCAGGGGACACCAGGCGGGCGATCACGGACTTCGAGCACACCCTCGAACTCGCGCCCGACCGCGCCGACGTTTATGACAGCCTGGCTCTCGCCTACTGCAAGCAGGGCGATCGCGCCGCGGCGCTGGCGCAATGGAAGTCGGCGTTCCGGGTGCTTGTGAAGCAGGTGAACAATGGGCGCGTGCCGGAAAGTTTCTGGAGAGATTTCGGAAGGACCTCGGATCAGCTCCGCGCGCATCATGCGTTCGCCGATCTCAAACCTGACGCCGACGCCATTGTCCGCGCCTACCTGCATTTCAACGGGACGTGGATGTCGAATCGAGTATTGCACTCGGCCTATGCGGCGCAAGGCGATCCGGCAGCGGCGACGGAGTGGCTGCTGGACGTGTCATCGTCGGCGGCGGACCCGGCGCATGTGCTGGGAGATGTCGCCGATGCTTCGTGGATTCCGCTTGCGCAGCGGGCGTTGGTGTACCAGCGAATCCTCGAACTCGAACAACGTAAGATTGAAGGCCTGACAGGTTTTGAACGGCAGACCGCTCGGCAAGACCTCGACTCCTGGCAGGTGCGATGGATTCGCCATCTGGTTCGCAGGAAGCAATATGGCGAGGCCGCTGCTGACATTGCCGCTTTGCCCGAGGAGACTCGCGACAGCCAGGCGAGCGCTCTGGTTGGGCTCGAACTACAGGTTGCGGCGAATCTTGGAACGCTCGACCGAAAACTTGCTGGATATCGGAGTGAGCCGCGAACTACGCCTGACGTTGAGATTCTCCGCGCCGCTGCGCGCCAACTGTTCGAGACGGGAGACAAGCAGTCCGCGCGCAAGATTTTGGAATTTGTATTTGCCCGCGAGATTGAAGAGCACAAACTTGTTGCAGCGAACTTCCTGGGGCTCGCTGAAATCCGGCTGGCTGCCGGGGACACGGCAGGCGCGCTCGATTTGTTGCGGCGTCTGGTTGTGGCGGTGGGGAATCCGTTTGAGAATCTCGACCCGGCGGCAGCTTTGCTGGAAAAGACCGGGCACAACGCTGAGGCCATCGAATTTCTTGAGCAGCTCGTCAAGTCCGCGCCCTGGGACGCGTCGTATCGACTTCGCCTGGCGAAGGCGAGGCTCGCCGCCGGCGCCGACCCGGCGGCTGCGCAGGAGGCGTTGGCATCCGTTGCCTCGGCGCCGGCAAGTTCCTACGATCTGCGGCTCAGGGCTGCCGCTGCGCTGGCGGGACAGACCCATTCTGATCTCGGCAGCGGAGAGCTGAATCTGCTGGCTTCGGCGCCCGCCGCCATCACACCGGCAGCGGCGGACAAGTTCTACTTCTACGAAGCTCGCATCAAAGCTGCAGAACTTGCCGGTGATGGGCAAGTGAAGATTCGGCTGCTGAGTCATTCGGTGATCGACTTTCCCCGTCGCGACGTTGCTCGCATGCCGCTGTTTGAAGCCGCGTCCGGTACGCAGCCGCAGTATGCCATCGGAATTCTCGAGCCTCTCTTCGAGACGCGGTTCTTCCTGAACTCTGGTGCGCGGTCCGGCAACGAGGAGGAGCAGATTGCCAGCTCGGGCGAGGAAGAGGAAGACAGTGCGGAGGAATCGAATTCCGAGAGCGTCCCCGATACGCAGCTGTCCCGCCCGGAGCGGGCACATGCCGCGCAGTTGATCGGCGATACGATGAGCCGGCTGGGACGTTTGACCGATGCGTTGTCTTACTATCAGAACGCGCGCAGCCTCGAAACCTCGGCAACGGTTCAGAAGGCGCTAAGCCGCAAGATCGCCGAAACAAAGTCTGTCCTGGGGATTGTCCGCGAGAATGCGGCCCGCCAGCCCATTCTGCACGAGGCGCTGGAGCAGGATCGCGTGGTGCGCCCACGGCTGCTGGCGCGCGACGCCCCACCGACCACTTCCCAGAAGGGAGGCGTGAAGCCATGAAGCGCATCGTCGTTTTCCTGTGTGTCGCGCTGGCGTGCGCCAGCATCGGCTGGGCTGCCTACCGTGTAGCCGCTCCGGAGCCGGCGCCGCTGTCCAAGTTCGTGCCAGCCGGATCGTTGCTCTACCTGGAGGCGCAGGATTTTTCTTCCCTGCTCAACGACTGGAATTCCTCGCCGCAGAAACGGCAATGGATCACGAGCGACAATTACCAAGTGTTTTCCCGGTCCCGCCTTTTTCTGCAGCTGAGCGGTGCGAGCGATCAGTTTCGGGCGGCGGCCGGCCTGCCGCCGGACCTGGATTTGATTTCCCAGATCGCCGGCGGGCACAGCGTACTGGCGCTTTATGACATCGGAAAGCTGCAGTTTCTCTACATCTCGTACTTGCCTTCCGCAAAATCCATGCAGACGACGTTGTGGCAAACGCGGGCCAAGTTCGAGCCGCGCAGCGCGGGCGGCGTGGATTTCTATCTGCGACGTGATCCCGGGTCCGAGCGTGAAGTCGCGTTTGCGGTGTCCGGCGACTACCTGTTGCTGGCGACCCGGGAGGATTTGATGGCTGAGGCTCTCGAACTCATGTCGGGCAAGCAGGACAAGACGGTGGAGAGCGATCCGTGGTGGGCGCAGGCCACTGCGGCCGCCGGCCATGCGGGCGACCTGCGCATGGTGCTCGATCTCGAAAGGCTCGTGCCCAACGGATATTTCCGGACGTATTGGGTGCAGCAGAATATTACCGATCTCTCCGAATATTCGACGGCGCTGTCGGATCTGTTTCGTTCCAACAAGGAGTACCGCGAGGAACGCGTGTTGGTCACGAAGGCGCAACCGGACCATGCGCCTTCAGCCGATGCCTTGACCGCGGCGGCTGACTTGACACGCCTTGTCCCCGACGATGCCGGACTGTATTGGAGCCGGGCAAACCCGACAGCAGACGCATGTTTTGCGCTGCTCGAGACCAAGCTTCTGGCACCGCATTTGGGGCCGGCGCCGGCGTCCGAGCTGGCGCCCGAGGTCGAGCTCACCTCCGGCGAACAAGGGGCGAGTTCCGACCTCGAGACGCGAATCGATCAGGCTCCGGTGGAGTCTTCGACTTCCCAGTCTCGGTCGGCCCTGAAGGAATTACTCAATCAGACACCACCGCTTGCTTCGCTTCAGGTGCAGTCGACCGAAGCTGACGGCGCCGGAGTGTTTGTCCGGTTTCGTACGGCTGTGGTGCTGGAATCAGCGTCGGACTGGAATGAGGAAAGGGTTCGATCGGCCATTGCCGACGATGTGCGCCGCGGCCTCACCGCAAGCCAGCTTGGTGTTTCCTGGGCGCCGAAGTCCGGATACGCGCAACTGGATGGCTTGTGGCCCCTGGCAGTCTCGGTTCACGGAAAATATCTGGTGGCGAGCGATGATCCCGGGCTGATGGAGTCTCTGGTCAGCAACTTCAATCGGAAGATGGACCGCAAGCCGCTGGAGTTTTATGCGGAGTTCAATCATCGACGGGAACGGCAGAACTTTGTGCGGTTCGCGAACCTTGTCGACCGGCCGAACGCGTCTACGCCTGGCGAAGTCGAGCCGCAATTCCTTTCGGGCAACGTGGCCAGCCTGACCGGGGTGCTCACAGACGTCAGTTTGGAGCGAATCGAAATTCGTGCCGACGGAGGAAGAACGCGGCAAACTGTAACCTACGAATGGTCCGAGTGAACAACATCGCGGTCTGGTTTGCGCTGGTGCTCGTCGTCCCGGCGGCATCTCACGGTGGGCCCGAACCGGAGCAGTTCCGCCCCGCGCAGAGTTCACTGTTCTCTCAATCTGCCGGGGAAGCACTCAATCGAAATTTTCCGGATCGCGACATTTCCTTTCTGCTGTTGGATGCCCGCACGGGCGAGGTTCTTGCGTCCCGGTGGGAAAATCCAGAAACCCCGATTCCCCTCGGATCGCTGGCCAAGCCTTTTACGGCGCTGGCCTATGGGCAGCAACACGACTTTCGATATCCCTCCCACACATGTCGAGGAATTGGGACCGGCTGCTGGCGTCCTGGCGGACACGGCGACGTGGATCTGACGGCTGCGATTGCCTATTCGTGCAACTCGTATTTCAGGATGCTGACGTCGAACCTTACTGGAGCGGACGTATCCGATACTGCAAGCCGCTTTGGCCTGGAGGTTCCCGATCGCGAAACGTCCGGCGCCGAACTCGCTGGTATCGGGCCACGCTGGCGGATTTCTCCGCTGCGCATGGCCCGTGCTTATCTTGAATTGGTTCGCGAGCGGCAGCATCCTGGGGTCGGCCAGATTCTTGACGGTATGGCGCGCTCTGCCGGCAGCGGTACCGGCGCGGAACTGGATCACGCTCTCCAAAATTCCACTGCCCTGGTAAAGACCGGAACGGCGGCGTGCACGCATCGCCGGCATGCTCCGGGAGATGGTTTTGTCGTGGCGCTGGTTCCCGCAGATGATCCCAGGCTTGTTCTCATGGTTCGAGTGCACGGAGTGCCGGGCTCGCACGCCGCCAGAACTGCGGGCGAGATGCTGCGGCGAATTGAGGACTGACAACGTGCGGACCAAAGGTACGCCCACATACTTGGTGGCTCGCGCGATTGGGTTGGCTGTGATGGCTCTCGCAATCTGTGTCGGGTCTTCGCATCACAACCCGGTTCACGGCCAAACCATCGATGGGCCGCATAGCTCGATCGACGCTGTCCGGATCGGAGTGCTCGGATTGTTTCATCCTCGGGAATTCAGGGTGGAGGCGATCGCGGGACAGGGGTTGATACTTCATGCAGGCAACCAGAGTGTCACCCTCGAACGGAGCTCCGGGGTCGGCGCGGCAACGATTCATCTCTCCGGTGCTCGACTCGCCGCGATCAGCGGCGGGCGGGAGTTCCGGGCATCGGCGATCTCGGTGACGGGCCGAATGAACCAGCGTGCTGACTTCAGCCTCGCGATCCCTGGAAAAATCACCCGCCGCTACCATGGAACGCTTGAGATCGAGCCCTGGGCAGACAGACTGCTCGCGATCCTGACGGTCGACCGGGAAACAGCGGTTGCTTCTGTGGTTGCCGCCGAGAGCGCCCCCGATACGCCCCTTGAGGCCCTGAAGGCGCAGGCGGTTGCTGCCCGGTCGTATTTTGTGGCGGGCCGGGGCCGTCATCATAACTTCGATTTTTGCGATACGACACACTGTCAGTTTCTGCGGAATCCGCCGGCGCCGGACAGTGACGTTGCGGTTGCCGTGGAAGCGACGCGTGGCCTGGTGCTTGTGTACAATGACCAGCCGTTTGCTGCCATGTACACGCGCAGTTGCAGTGGGCGTACACACACTCCTGCGGAACTTGGAATTCGCGCGGTTGCTTATCCCTATTACCGAGTGGCGTGCGACTATTGCCGGTCGCATCCGGCGAATTGGACCAGCCGGCTTTCGGCGCGAGATGCGACTTTGTTGCGCAGCGCCGATGAGTTGGCCCGATTGAAAGTCGTCCGCCAGGTGGGATGGAGCGTGGTTCCGAGCAATGATTTTGTCGCCACCAGGGATGAAGATCAGGTTGTATTGCACGGAGTCGGCAACGGGCACGGGATCGGACTGTGCCAGGCCGGAGCCAAGGGTATGGCAGAGTTGGGTGCGACGTTCCGCGAAATCTTAAACCATTATTATCCCAATACCTCGATTGTCTCGGTGGAGCGTGCTGCTGTCGAGGCGCGGTGACTCCCGCTTTCGCTTCATGTTCTTGTGTATTCCTCAAGGCGAAGTTAGAGGGAGTTCCCTTGTAGTGTCCAAAAACTCGTATGTCAGTTTGCGGTCACAAGCTGTGAAACGGATCAGGCGGCTCGATAATCGTGGTTCAACATTCCTCCTAACCGCTTCCGCGGCTGGATTGTGCAGGATGTTGAAGCAGATATCCAGCTGTGTTGGTCTGCGGGCGTTCACTCCAACAAGCCCGTGGCAACTGCGATGACGCTCTCCGTTGCTGCAGCATCTGTACAATAGAAGGCAAACGCCCAAGATTGGGGACGGTGTGGGGACCACAACCAAACTGACCTTTGAAGATTTTGTGAAGCTCCCCGGAGAGCCGGGAAAGCATTTTGAACTTGACCGGGGAGAACTAATTGCGGAACCGTCGCCGACATACCTTCATAACCGCATTCGCTTCCGTATTGCCAGGCATTTGGACGACTTTGTCCAGCAACACAGGCTTGGCGGGGTGACCCAAGAGAACGACTTTCGTCTTGCCCCCGATATTGTTCGCAATCCCGACGTTGCTTTCATCGCGACCGGAACCCTAAACCGCATGGATCTCACTCGCTCACCCATCGAAGGAGTTCCAAGCCTGGCAATCGAAGTAGTGTCTCCTGCGAATTCGGCCCAGGATATGTTCACGAAGGTCCATCAGTACCTCGACGCCGGCTGCCAGGCAGTCTGGGTTTTCTATCCAAATGCCAAAGTTGTCGTAATTCATGATTTCAACGGTATGCGTGAGGTCGCCGCGCCTGCCGCGCTTGAAGAGAAGCGCCTATTCGGCGACAAGGCCTACTCCCTTCCGCTGACGTCCATCTTTGACGAAGACCTGATCAAGTGAGGTCCGAATAGCCTTCGGTCCTT
>Ga0123356_10003703_pt1 | contig 15923 bp, 2 predicted proteins | sample TergutEmb28metaG_2_FD_92546 | JGI IMG/M metagenome (GOLD analysis project Ga0123356, IMG submission 92546) | Embiratermes neotenicus P3 segment gut microbial communities from Petit-Saut dam, French Guiana - Emb289 P3 | ecosystem: Host-associated > Arthropoda: Insects > Digestive system > Gut ... | reverse complement strand
TGAAAAAATCGAATCTGCACAGAATGGCTATTGCTTTAGCTTTCATTGCATTTTGGTGCTCGTGGGAGTTTCTGCATCTGCACTGGCAGCTCACCTGGCCATGGCTAAACCTCGGAAACGTGTTCGCCGCAAACCCCAAAATAGTGCAATGGTATGAATATACCGGCGCATTCGGCGGAACTATTTGGATATTAGCAGTTAATTTCTTGTTTTATTATTTTTTGAATTATCTTAGACAACGATATCATGATAGTAACGACGAGAAGGTCTTAAAAATCAAAAAATATTTACCACAAAGAGACACAAAGAATTTTCACAAAGAACACAAAGGTTTGAATTATAATGTTTTGTCTTTGTATTCCTTTGTGCATTCTTTGTGTTCCTTTGTGGTAAATAAAACTTTAAAAGAGCGTCACCTAATGCTTTTGCTCCTTTTCACAATCTTTACCCCAATACTTATTTCCTTCATCATATATAATACATATAATATAAACCGGAAAACCCCCATTGAAGCCGTCATCGTGCAACAAAACATTGACGCATGGACGGAGCAATACGAAAAGAGCAACGGAGAACTGGCAGAAACAATCATTCAAACCGCCGTGCCTCAGTTGACCCAAAACACTGTGTTGATGGTGTGTCCCGAATCGGCTTTGTCGCACAACATACGCGAGGAGCAACTGTATAACCTGGATGTTTATCCATGTTACGCATTTGAGTTGTTTGACCTTCTGTTTCAATACTATCCACAGTTAAACATTGTATTGGGATTGTCCACAGTAGCGGTTTTCGACACAAAAGTTACACCCACAGCACGCGAGCGTGGCGAAGGCATTTTTGCGGAATATTATAATACCTCCTGTTTGTACACTCGCGACACACTCCAACTGTATCATAAATCCAGATTGGTTCCGGGCGTAGAGAAAATGCCGTACCCTAAAATCTTCGGCTTCCTTGAAAAAATAGCTATAGATTTGGGTGGGATCAGCGGGTCGCTTGGCGCCGACACAGAGCAGAGAGCTTTTCATGCAACTACAAACCAAGATATTATAAAAACAGGAGCTCCAATTTGCTATGAATCTATTTTCGGCGAGCTTTTTTCTAAATTTGTAAAAAACGGCGCCCAAATCATGTGTGTTATCACAAACGATGCGTGGTGGGGAAATACCCCCGGGCATAAGCAACACTTTGAAATGAGCCGGTTGCGCGCCATTGAAACCCGCCGCTATGTTTTGCGTGCCGCCAACACCGGAATATCAGCATTTATTGATCCGCTTGGTAATGCACATCAAAAAACAAAATACGAAACCCGAACCGCCATCACACAAACAGTTTATCTTAATGATAAAATGACTTTTTATACAAAACATGGAGACTATTTAGCAAGAATCATGATAGGGATTTCTGTGCTGATATTCGCTTTAACGTGTATCATTTGCATCCGAAAAAATATCAACAATTCATTCCATTTCGAAAATTGCTGTACATTCGCGCTTCTTTTTTAAAAAACAAAAAAACATTAAAATATGAAAAGAATTTTACCCATTTTTTCCCTGCTCTTAGCGCCCATGTTTGCGTTTGCAGGTGAGGCAGACATTCAACTGCCGGACTTTCGAAGCGTCGCTTTCTTCAACAACGCTATCTCCGGATGGTCGCTCCTTGTCTGGGGCTCTATCATCGTGTTCCTCGGATTGTTCTTCGGATTGTACCAAGCCATCAACATCAGGAAATATCCTGTGCACAAATCTATGGCGAACATCTCGGCTACGATCTACGAAACGTGCAAAACCTATCTGCTGCAACAAGGCAGGTTTCTGCTCATCCTGTTTGCCATTATTGGCGCCGCCATCATCTTCTACTTCGGATTCCTGAGCGGAAAAGGCGCAGGAGATGTTTTCAAAATCTTAATCTGGACCGTGCTCGGCATCTCCGGCTCATACGCCGTTGCCTGGTTCGGAATCAGAATTAATACCTTCGCAAACAGCAGAACCTCCTTCGCCTCCCTGAAAGGAAAACCGTGGAACGTGGTATCCATACCCCTACAGTCGGGAATGAGCGTGGGATTGCTCCTCATTACCATCGAGCTGGTCTTGATGCTCGTCATCCTCCTTTTTGTGGACTCTGCCAGCGCAGGCGCGTGCCTCATCGGTTTTGCCATCGGCGAATCGCTCGGCGCAAGCGCCCTCCGTATCGCAGGAGGTATCTTTACTAAAATTGCAGACATCGGCTCCGACCTGATGAAGGTGATTTTCAAAATTGGTGAAGACGACCCAAGAAACCCGGGCGTGATTGCCGATTGTACCGGCGACAATGCCGGAGACAGCGTGGGACCTACCGCCGACGGATTCGAAACCTACGGCGTTACCGGCGTTGCCCTCATCTCCTTCCTCGTGCTCTGCATGCCCTTCTGCCCACAAATACAAGCCCTGCTCATCGTGTGGATTTTCGTGATGCGCATACTCATGGTATTTACATCCGTATTCTCATACAAAATAAACCAGATCATCTCCGTGTCGAAATACAAAAATGCAGACAATTTTAACTTTGAAACACCGCTCACTTCGCTCGTTTGGATTACCTCCATCGTATCTATTATGGTAACATACATTATTAGTTATATATTACTAAATAATAATAGCGAGGTGGCAAACTATAACCCCGACCTGTGGTGGAAGCTTTCCACCATCATCAGTCTGGGTACGCTGGCAGCTGCCATCATCCCAGAGTTTACCAAAATATTCACCAGCTCGCGCTCCAAACACGTGCAGGAAGTGGTTACCGCTTCCCGCGAAGGAGGTCCCTCTTTAAACATCCTCTCCGGTATGGTTGCCGGAAACTTCAGCGCATTCTGGAAAGGTATCGTAATGGTGGGATTGATGGTGTGCGCTTTCATGGTCTCTTCACAAGGGCTTGATGTGTTCGGAGAGTACTCCTCCATCTTTGCCTTCGGATTGGTGGCGTTCGGATTCTTAGGAATGGGTCCCGTTACCATAGCCGTGGATAGCTACGGTCCGGTTACCGACAACGCGCAGTCGGTATTCGAACTTTCCCAGATTGATAAAATCAACGGAATCTCCCAAGAGATTGAAAACGACTTCGGCTTTACCCCCGATTTTGAAAAAGGAAAATATTACCTTGAAGCAAACGACGGCGCCGGAAACACTTTCAAGGCTACCGCAAAACCGGTGCTCATTGGAACTGCCGTTGTGGGCGCCACCACCATGATCTTTGCCATTATCCTTATGCTGAAAAATCTCGGCTTGCTGCAACTCAGCCTCACCGACGCCCCCGTGATCCTCGGATTCATTACCGGTGGAGCAGTCATCTACTGGTTCAGCGGCGCCTCTATGCAAGCCGTTACCACCGGCGCCTACCGTGCCGTGGAATTTATTAAGCGAAACCTGAACCTCAATAAACAGGAAGCAGATATCAACGACTCGAAAACTGTGGTGAAGATTTGCACCCAATATGCACAACAGGGCATGTGGAATATCTTCATCGTAATTTTCTCCCTAACGTTGGCGTTTGCATTCTTCAACCCCAACTTCTTTGTTTCCTATCTCATCTCTATTGCCGTGTTTGGTTTGTTCCAGGCAATGTATATGGCGAATGCCGGCGGCGCATGGGACAACGCCAAGAAAGTGGTGGAAGTAGATTTGAGAGAAAAAAACACCGACCTCCACGCCGCCTCTGTGGTGGGAGACACTGTGGGAGACCCCTACAAAGACACCACCTCTGTGGCAATGAACCCCATTATTAAATTCTCTACCCTCTTCGGCTTGCTGGCGGTTGAGATTGCCATTACGATGAAATTGGAAGCCCTCCACAACGCAACCTTCGACTTTACCCCATTCATAGGAGCTGCATTTTTAATCGTTGGCCTTATCTTTGTGTACCGCTCTTTCTATGGAATGAGAATAAAAAAATAGTGATTCGTGGTTAGTGATAAACAATAAATAATAAATGATGAATTTTTCTGCCTCTTATTACTCTTATTACGAAAAAAAAATAGCAATATTTTGGAAAAAAATGTCATTATTGAAAAAAAAAATACACCCATGATATTTGTATTAAAAAATAATTATTTTTGCAACTCAGTGAATACACTGTAAAATAGTATCTATGACACTAAAAAAAATGAACAAAATTAACCCCCCAGGCAGTGGATAATTGCCTGTTATTTAGTATGTTAAATTAATATAAACGAATATAATTAATCAATCAAATAGTAACAATTAAATTTTAAAACGATGAAAAAAATTACGATTTTTCTTCTAACTTTCCTACTTTTTGTGGGATTTATTAATGTGAATGCTCAAACATTCGATGCCGAAGGCGCCGGAGGTGCAACGAGGACATCTACTCACCTGAACGCGAGTATTGCTTCAGGAGTTTATTGCTCTCCCACTCTTAATGTTGCAGTCGGTTTTCAAACGCAGGGTGGTGACTTTGACCCAGCGCTCACAAACCCTATTGTGATACTCTCATATCCGGATGCGCTCCCACCTGTCCCGGATGACACAATCCGTATTGATGACCCTAGAATGAATACTGATGCTATCACAGCCGGTGTATTTTCTATTAAGTTTGATTTAGAACGGACTGTTAGAATAGATGGGTATGTAACTCAGGGATTTCCTACTTATGAAGAGATAACAGGCGGAATAGACATATTGGTAGTACCTCCACCCGATCCTAAGATTACCAAACTTTTTGGAGTACTGTGTGAAGACAATGATGGAATAACACTGGAAGGTGATATTGTAAACTGGAATGATATTAACGAAAATGCTATCTATTTATACCAGTGGAAACATACTTATAATGGTACCTCTACACTTTATCCTACCCCTAAGGATACTTTAGAAGATGTTCCTGTGTATTGGGATAGACCTACCTTAGGTGCAGGAATGCATGAGTTTATATTTGATATTGAAGTGCGCGACCAGGTTGGAAAACTTGCCATAGGTTGTAACGCCGCAGATACAATAACAATTAAGGTTTACGGACAACCCAATATCAGGCTTCCTGAAATGAATGCTGAATATTGTCAGGATGAAGACCCAATTAGTTTTAGGTATAGCACCGATTCTACTTACCACTGTAATGTGATTTATCAATGGACCGCTACCATGTCACATGATGCAGATATATGTGGAAATCCCGGCGCTCAAAATGTGTCGGTCTCTAATGCGAACAATAATACCAATTCTGACTTTACCTTTAATATAAATCCTAACATACGACCGGGTACTTGGACAGTTGACGTAAGATTGCAAATTAACAATGCTGGAACTTGCGGTGGCGGAACCGTAAATGTTCAACCCGCGACTTGCTGGGAAACTAAATCATTTACATTTACTATAGATTCTTTGGTTATTGCAAATGCCGGTACTGCTGACAAGCGTTGCGGACCCGGCGTAGTAACTTTGAATGGAAATCAAGTAGGAGACGAATGCATGGATAATGTCATCGGTGAATGGACAATTGCTGATGACTTTGGTTTCAACATTGAGATCGCTGACAAAAACCTCTACAATACAGAAGTTGATTTCACAAATGTGTTCTGTACGCAAGAATTTGAATTTGTTTGGACGGTTACGAGCGGGCTTTGTGAAACTTTCGACATGGTAACCATAACGGTTCATGAAGAGCCCACAGTAGTCATAACCGATACGGTGGCTTGCTATGGTAAAGAAGAACTCGATATTAAGGCAACGATCATTTACAGTTGTGAAGGTGATTACGACGCTCCGGACTATACCTATATATGGACACCTACCAACATGACTCCGGTAGATGAAGGTGATGGACCTACTTGGAAGTATGAAGACGTAGAAGATCCAACCCACACCTTCACCGTTGAAAACGATATTGCGGAAGGTTTTATTAAAGTGGAGATAAAAGATGCTTTCGGATGTACGGCTTGGGATAGAAAACAGGTAATCCTGTTCGATTACAAAGCGGAAGTAGGAGACACGATCAATGCGTGTATAAACCCTTCGGGACTTACGATAGTTACACTGAACGGTAAACCTCTCCCCGATGCTACAGACGCTCCGCATGCTCAAGGAACATGGAGCCTCATAGGTACCACCGATGTCTCTTACATGGATAAGAACGACCCTGAAACAGAAGTTAAGATTGATTACAAGGGTAGCTGTACAGCGGCATTTAAGTTTGTTTGGACAGTAGTGAATGATCCGGCAAATATACTTTGCACATCCAAGGATACGGTAACGGTAATGCTTCGCGCAAACCCGATAGTAAGGATAACCGATACGGTGGCTTGCTATGGAACGGAGAAACTGGATATTCATGCAACAGTTAGCTACCCCTGCACCTCCGATGTGGTTACCCCAAGCTATTCCTATACATGGACGCCGGGCATTATGACTCCGGCAGAAGATCAGGAACTGGAATATGAAGACGGTACGCCAACTACCTTCACAGTTCTTAACGATGATCCTTTGAAAGGACCCGTTACCGTTGATATAGAAGATGAATTTGGATGTACGGCGACAGATACAAAAACCGTAATACTCTTCCCATTCAAGGCTCAAGCAGGAGCTGATATTGATGTGTGCGCACCTCTTACACGTTGGCCGCAGGCTACATTGGATGCTACTCCTGTTCCTACCGGCGCAAATGTTCCGGCATCTCAAGGCACATGGAGTGTTGTACCCCCTTCTTCTCCGGTTGTATTCGCGAACGTTAACGACCCTACTACAACTGTTACGATGAGAACCAGATGTACAGAAGAATTTGAATTTGTTTGGACGGTAAAGGCTGAAGGGATATATTGTGAAACTAAAGATACGGTAAAAGTAACCATTCACGAAAGACCAACAGTAACCATCACCGATACGGTGGCTTGTGATAATAAAGGCCTTGATATTAAGGCAACCGTTACTTACCCCTGCACCGGTTCTTACACCTCATCACCCTATACATATATATGGCAGCCAACCGGTATTACTCCGGCAACAGGACAGGAAACGGAATATGAAGATGGTGATGAAACTACCTTCTCTGTTCTTAGCAATGTACCTGCAATAGGAAGCATTACTGTTACGGTAGAAGATGGTTCCGGGTGTACGGCTACAGATACAAAAACGGTAGTACTCTTCCCAACCGAAGCTAACGCAGGAGCAGACTTCCATGTGTGTGTGGGCGAACCGGTCGAATTGGCCGGAAATAATCCTGCTCATACAGGCGCTCCGAATGCCGGAGGCGTATGGAGTGTACGAAATCCTCCTGCCGCCCCTGCAAGTATTACCTTCGATGACAATACCAAGCCGGATGCAGTCGCTACAATTACCGGCATTTCATGTACAAGAAATTTTGAATTTATTTGGACAATAGTGAATGATATTGCAGCAAAAGATCCACTTTGTATCTCTCGTGATACGGTAAAAGTAACCGTTCGCGAACTGCCGCAAGTGAACATCACTGACAAGAACGGAGGATGTATTCTTTCCGATGTAGAGATGGAAGCAGTGGTGTCTTATGGATGCCAAACCTATAATAATCCTGCACACGATGGAGACCCCTACAGATTTACATGGGAACTCACCGATATTACTCCGTTAAATCCGGCAGATTTAGTACAGACGGGCAATACTACCGGAATATCAACTATAGATATTGACAGCAGTGAGCCTATTGACGGAAATGTTAAGGTTACCGTAGTAGATAGTTACGGATGTACTGCTACCGACAATAAAGATATTGAAATTTGGGTAAGACCTACCGTAACATTAGAGCCGGAATATCGTTTCTGCGTGGAAGAATCTCCGGCGATAATTACCGCAACAGCACAAGGCGGAGACCCCAATTGTGTTGGAGGATATTTTTATCAATGGATTACCAATGGTCTGATTGGTGCTGCCGCCGGCAATCAATGGACACCGGATACTGATAACCCACAGGAAGGTATTATCAAGGTAGTGGTATGGGATTGCAACCGCTGCGCTTCCGATACCGCAAAAGCTCACGTATCTATAATAGATTATAGAGTAGATATTACTATTGATGAGGTACCGGAAGAAATATGCGACCACTCGATGATAACCCTGAACGCTACCATAGATCATGTATATTCTCCCTATACCACGCCAACCTACGAATGGTGGATGAGAACAATAAATTGCAATAATACTCCTGTAGATTTTATAAATACGGGAATTACCGATCTGATTACAATTTACAAACTTCAAATTGACAACCCGGATATATGCTTTGTACAATTTTGTTTAGTAGCCACCCACGTGGGTTATAATTGTCCGCAAAATTCCTGCACTCCACCTATTCGGATTAAACCGAGTATCAGAGTAGATGTAGATCCTGCCATAGATACCATTTGTCATGGCGGCAGCTTGGAATTAACTTTTGCACTTTCCAACTATGATGCTATATCTTATAGTAATCCGATAAGATATAGAATTTACGAAAACGATTTATACTTTAAAGAAGTTGAAGAGGTTTATACCTTACCGGTAGGACTTACCGAAATAAAATTCACTACCCAACCCAGCCTGCACACCAGCGAAGAGGGACCCGCTTCCTATTGCTACAGAGTAGAAGTATGGCAAGCTGGAGATGACAATCCGGCGATTCCGCATCCGATATATGGTGAAATCTGCCACACATACTCCGATTGCCACTGGGTAACCGTGTTGAAAGACCCGGTAGTTACCATCTCCGGTCCGGTTGCTATAGATAAAGGACAACAAGGCGTTGAGTTCGTTGCCAATGTAGTGCGCGGAATTGGCGAACCTCTCTATACATGGTATTTGAATGGTTGGGAAACCGATCAAACAGGTAAAGTATTTATCCTGGATGATCCTAATGTATATGATGTTATCGGAAATTACGATGTTGCTGTAAAAGTAAAACAACAAGGTTACCCGGGTTGTGAAGCCGAGTTGGTAGTTCACCACTTCACCGTTGGCTGTGCACCGGTTACCGTAAATATCGTTGGACCAACCGCAGGTTGCGTTGGCGATTGGATTACCCTTACCGCAATGGTAGAAACCGAAGCCACCAACTATACTATCAAATGGAAACTTGATGGAAACTATTTCGTTGAACCTGAAGAAACAGGACAAACCTTATCATTCCCCGTTCTTGAACCTATAGATGTAATGGAATTTTATGTAGAGGTATCTGCATGTAACTGTGTGGTAACCCTCTCTCCGGTTCATTACTTCCAAGTGCTTCCAAAACCGGTGGTATTGGTTGACGACTATACAGTTTGCGAAAACGGCGCTGTAAAAGTAGAAGCTAATGTAGTACTTTTCGGCGACGGACAAATTTACCGCTATATATGGTACAAGGACGCTAACGTTCCTTTCGATACCACTTATGTAAACTCAAAAATATTCAGTGCAGAACTTTTGGGTGATCTAGCAGAAGCTACTTTTGCAGTAGCCGTTGAAATGCTCAACGCTGCCTGCTCTTCCTTCCCGCCCACTGAATTTACAATTACAAAATTCGGCAGCTTGGAAGATGTTGTTATCACACAATCTGCTGACGTTGCCTGTTTGGGAGCTTCTGTTTTGTTTGAAATAGAAAATGATCCTAATGACTTTGGTACGCCTTCTTACACATGGTTTGTAGATGGTATTGAAGTTCCGGGCGAAGGACTATATTATATAAATATACCTTTTAATACAGTAGGCGACCATTGGGTAAATGTATTCATAGAATATTCGGATAATGGATGCAAAATATTAACCGACGAGGTATATATTGAAATACGCGACATCAACAGCGTTGTTATCGCCGGACCATCCGCCGTATGCGAAACCGCTACTTTATATGCTATTGTTGACCCAATGAACGAAGATTTAGTATATGCATGGTACGACAGCAATGGTTTGATGACCGCTGAAGAAGGCGCTTCAATTACCGTAACTCCTGCTGCAAGCTCCGTTCCCTATTTCTACTATGTAATCGTTGAAGATACTGCTTCAGGCTGTACAATGCAATCAGAACTTCACTACCTCACCGTAGAAGAGTTCCCAACCGTAGGTATTACAGTAGATAAAACTTTAATTTGTGCAGGTGAAATCATCACACTCACGGCTAACATACAGCCAACCCTCAATATGATTTATAACTGGTTGTTGGAAGACGGCACAGTAATTGGCACCAATCCGGTGTTGTATTATACGCCTGCCGGAACCCATACCTACTCATTTACCGCTACAGAAAACGGATCCGAATGTGTGATTACCTCCAACGAAGTAACAGTAACCGTAATACCAATTCCGGTTGTTACCGAAACCGAAATTCGCGCAGCTATTTGCCAAGGCACACAATATCCACTTGTAGCAAATGGCGGAGATCCTGCCAATGAAACCTACACATGGTACATGAATGGCGAAATAGTAGCTGAAAATGCTACCAACATTCTCAACTATATCTTTACCCAAGCAGGCACATTCGATGTTCAGGTTAAAGCCATCACCAATGAAGGCGGCTGCGAATCTGCATTAACCTACATCGCTTTTGTAACTGTAACAGCAGCTCCGTTGGTTCATATTGAAGGACCATCTGAAGTGTGCAACACTCAAAATGTAGTTTACTTACATGCAGTAACCGATCCGATTGATCAATTTGATACTTTCGAATATACCTGGTATGAAAAAGGCGAGATTGCAGGTTATGGTAAAACTTTACAAATAGCTACCACTGCTAATCCGGAACCATACGTTTACGTAGTTAAGGTTACCAATCCTGATGTTTTAACATTATGTGAATCCTTATCACAAGAACACTATGTATATGTTTACCAATTCCCAACTATTGGAGTTACCGCCGACCTTACCGAGATTTGTGCAGGCGAAACCGTAATGTTAACCGCCGATGTTTCAGGCGTTCTCAATATGGAATATACCTGGTTAGACCAAGACGACAATATATTAGGTACTGCTCCTGTTTGTTATGTAAATCCGTTAGTAACGACTACCTACAGATTTGAAGCAAAACAAATCGGTTCTACATGTATTGTTACTTCCAATCCGGTAACAGTAACTATTATACCGGCTCCGGTTCTTACACCAACATATCTTGAACCTACTATTTGCCAAGGCACACAATATATGCTTATGGCAAATGGCGGAAATCCTGCGTATGAAACTTACACTTGGTATATGAATGGTGAAATAGTAGCCGAAAATGCTACCAACGTTCTCAACTATCTCTTCACCCAAGCAGGTACTTTTGATGTTCAGGTTAGAGCTATCCCCAATGTGGCAGGATGTCAATCAGAATTAACCCACATTGCATTTGTAACAGTTGTTGCAGCTCCATTAGTTCATATTGAAGGACCTTCTATCATTTGCAACACGCAAAATCCGGTTTTCTTACATGCAGTAACCGATCCTATTGACCAATTCGATACTTTCATCTATACTTGGTATGAAAAAGGCGCGATTGCAGGTTATGGAAAAACCTTACAAATAGTTACCACTGTTAATCCGGAACCATACGTTTATGTAGTTAAAGTAACCGATCCAACTTCATCTACAAATTGTGAATCCATATCTCAAGAACACTATGTATATGTAAACGAGTTCCCAACTATAGGCATTACCGCAGATCTTACTACGATTTGTGTTGCCGAAACTGTGATGTTGACTGCCAACGTTACAGAAGACCCGAATATGGAATATACTTGGTTTGACCAAGACGACAATATATTAGGTACTGCTCCTGTTTGTTATGTAAATCCGTTAGTAACCACTACCTACAGATTTGAAGCAAAACAAATCGGTTCTACATGTATTGCTATTTCCAACCCGGTAACCGTAACTGTAATACCAACCCCGACACTTACCGAAACTAATCTTCGTCCAACTATTTGTCAAGGCACACAATATATGCTTATGGCAAACGGCGGTTATCCTGCGTATGAAACCTACACTTGGTATATGAATGGCGAAATAGTAGCTGAAAATGCTACCAACGTTCTCAACTATCTATTCACCCAAGCAGGTACTTTCGATGTTCAGGTTAAAGCCATCACAAATGAAGGTGGTTGCGAATCTGCATTAACCTACATTGCTTTTGTTACAGTTGTTGAAGCTCCGTTAGTTCATATCGAAGGACCTTCTATTATCTGTAATACTGAAAATCCGGTTTATTTACATGCAGTAACCGATCCGATTGACCAATTCGATACCTTCCTATATACTTGGTATGAAAAAGGTGAGATAGCAGGTTATGGTAAGACTTTACAAATAATTACCACTGCCAATCCGGAACCATACGTTTATGTAGTTAAAGTAACCGACCCAACCTCATCTACAAATTGTGAATCCATATCTCAAGAACACTATGTATATGTAAACGAGTTCCCAACAATAGGCATTACTGCTGATCTGACTTTTATTTGTGTTGGCGAAACCGTAATGTTGACTGCCAATGTTTCTGAAGATCCTAACATGGAATATACTTGGTTTGACCAAAACAACAATGAATTAGGCTATACTCCGATCTTATATGTAAATCCGCTTGTAACCACTACTTACAGATTTGAAGCCAAACAAATCGGTTCCGACTGTATTGCTACTTCCAATGAGGTAACTGTAACGGTAACCCCAACTCCAACCATTGCTATCAACGTTGAAGAACTTCACATTTGCGAAGGCGGTCCTGTTGTATTGGAAGCAACATTTTATACAGGCGCAGTTTATACATGGTATGAAAACGGTATCGTTATAGAAGGCGCTACAGCACACAAAATCATTGTATTCCCCGATACAAAACATGGTCTTGTTACCGATTTCTACTACACTGCAAAGGTAACCGTTGATCCGGGATGTACCTCAGCAATGTCAGCTCCAAAATATGTAAAAGTGAATCCGGAACTCGACATCGTAGTAGAAGGAAACCCCATTGTTTGCGAAAACCTGGATATTATACTCAATGGCTTTGTTACCAACTTCGATGATGAAACAGGCATTGCATCTTATCAATGGCTGTTGAACGGCTATGCAGGTTCAGACGACGAATATGGTCCTGTAGATAAAGAACCTTATTTAACCGCTTATGAAGGAGCATTCGCTACAGCATTATATGCACGATTAACCACCATCTATAATAACGGTTATAATGCTCTTCACCCATATAGTACACAACCGCAGTATAGTGGTCCCAATCCTTCCATACCGGGAGGCACTAATAATTGCACTAATAATAACGGCACAGGGTTACCTGCGATGTATTCCAGCGGATATAACTCTGTAACAGGACCAGGTGCACCCGGAGGTTACTACGGCTTTATGGACGGATTTAATGTTGGTGGAGATGCTGCACAAGCATTTGTTGAAGGTTTAGATTTTAGCGCATTAGCTCTAAGTCATGCCGGCGCTGATGCAGCCGGATTCATGGCAGCCCTCACTAGTGTAGATGCCGGACTTGGTTCTGCAACAGCAACCACTAACGCTCAAGCTTATGCTGCCATAATGAATGTATTAGCAGCTACAATTTATACTCCTGAAACCCCTATTAATCTACCTACTCCTTCTGGCTATAGTGTAGCTAATCCGAATTGTGCTACAAATTATGGTCCCGATCAGATTGACGCATATCATGCAGGTTATGTGGCCGGTTACAGATTTAATTATGACAGAGGTTACAAAGACGCATTCTTACAAGCGTTAGTAATGTATCTTGGATTTGCCATAAATGCAGATTATACCCCTGCTTATGTAGAAGAATTTAATGAAGGATATACGCTACAGCAACTTATTCTTGAAGGCAATCCTGCATTATCCGAAGAACTTCAACTTGTTGTTCCGGGCGGAACATTTCCGGCAAGAGATTATCCGTATTGCTTTGTATTACAGGTAACCGGTGAAAATGGCTGTATCAAAAACAGCGAGCCATTCTGCGTAACCGTAGTAGCCGCTCCTACAGTTGAAATTACCGCTAACCATACCAACATTTGCTTGGGAACCGAAATTGAACTTTACGCTCATGTAATAGATGAAAATGCTAACCCGTTAGATTATCAATACAGATGGTATTTGGGAACCCAACCGGTTGTTGGAGGTATCTACCCAACCCTTACCGTATTGCCAACAGCAATAGGAGCATATACTTATACAGTAGTGGTAACGCACAATGCTTCAGGTTGTACAGCAAATGAATCAATTACATTTAATGTAAGCGACTTAACCCTTACTACTACAGGAGTAAGCGAAACCATTTGTCAAGGTCTGATACGTCCATTTACCGCAAATGCCAATCAACCCGACGCTGTTTATACATGGTATGTAAATGGTGAAATAGTTGATGGAGCTAATACAGGTACCTACAATCACCTGTTCGACGCACCCGGAACATTCTATATCAGAGTTTCCGCTACGTCGTTCGCTTATGGATGTACTTCACAAACCGTTGCCGTAGCTACGGTAACCGTTAAGGCTCCTCCGGCAGTAGTAATCGAAGGCGCTACCTTTGTTTGCAACACCCAAACCCCAACTTATTTAACTGCAATAGTTGATCCTTCTAATGCTACCGTTACTTATCGTTGGAGGGTAACTCATAATAATGAAACCTCAATGCTTGGCACTGCTTCTACTCAGGTGGTAAGCAATGTTCCAAGTCCGAACCCATATATTTATGTAGTTGAGATCACCGATACGCAATCCGGCTGTATAGTATTGTCTGAGGCACACTTGGTTTATGTTGACCAATTCCCTGTAATAGGCATTACTGCTGATAAAACAGAAATTTGTGTAGGCGAAACCGTAATGTTAACCGCAAATGTTACAGAAGATCCGAATATGATCTATGCATGGTACGATGGTGGTACTACTCCAATAGGAAATGCACCCACATTGTATGTATATCCAACAGTAACTACAACTTATACATTCACAGCTACTCAAATCGAATCAGGATGCGTAGCTACTTCCAATCCGGTAACAGTAACCGTAATCCCAACTCCGGTTGTAACAGCAACAGACATTCGTCCAACGATTTGTCAAGGCACACAATATATGCTTATGGCAAATGGCGGAGATCCTGCCAATGAAACCTACACATGGTATATGAACGGCGAAATAGTAGCTGTAAATGCTACCAACGTTCTCAACTATATCTTCAATCAAGCAGGTACATTCGATGTTCAGGTTAAAGCCATCACGAATGTGGGTGGTTGCGAATCCGAATTGACCTACATCGCTTATGTAACAGTAGTGGCAGCTCCATTAGTTCATATCGAAGGACCTTCTGTAATTTGTAACACTGAAAATCCGGTTTATTTAGTTGCAGTAACCGACCCGATTGACCAATTCAATACTTTCCAATATACTTGGTATGAAAAAGGCGAGATTGCAGGTTATGGTAAAACTTTACAAATAGTTACCACTGCCAATCCGGAACCATACGTATATGTAGTTAAAGTAACCGACCCAACCTCATCTACAAATTGTGAATCCATATCTCAAGAACATTATGTATATGTTAATGAGTTCCCAACTATAGGCATTACTGCTGACTTGACTACGATTTGTGTTGGCGAAATCGTAATGTTGACTGCCAATGTTTCTGAAGATCCTAACATGGAATATACATGGTTTGACCAAAACAACAATGTATTAGGCAATACTCCGATCTTATATGTAAATCCGCTTGTAACGACTACTTACAGATTTGAAGCCAAACAAATCGGCTCCGACTGTATTGCTACTTCCAATACTGTAACCGTAACCGTAATACCCACTCCGGTTGTTACCGAAACCAATCTTACTCCAACTATTTGTCAAGGCACACAATATCAACTTGTGGCAAATGGCGGAAATCCTGCTAATGAAACCTACACTTGGTATATGAATGGCGAAATAGTAGCTGAAAATGCTACCAACATTCTCAACTATATCTTTACTCAAGCAGGCACATTTGAT
>Ga0123356_10003700_pt1 | contig 15927 bp, 12 predicted proteins | sample TergutEmb28metaG_2_FD_92546 | JGI IMG/M metagenome (GOLD analysis project Ga0123356, IMG submission 92546) | Embiratermes neotenicus P3 segment gut microbial communities from Petit-Saut dam, French Guiana - Emb289 P3 | ecosystem: Host-associated > Arthropoda: Insects > Digestive system > Gut ... | reverse complement strand
GTCGGGTGACACATCCACGCTGAACTTCACCGTACGGGTCATCATGGTCGAACTCACCGATGAACCCGACGACCCATCGAAGGACAAGGAAACAGACTCGTCAGGTGAGTCCGATTCATCGGGGGCACCCACAGGCGGATGGTCGTTAATTCCACCGGACATGATCCCCTTCACTGTGGTGGTGTCGATCACAGGACTGGCCATGCTCGTCTTGAGCCTGTTCTACAGGAACCACCGCAGGGACGCCGAGCATCCAACCCATATTCAGAAAGGAGGCTGACGATGTTGGCACACCGTCGCCTCGGCGACAGGCTTACTCTAATCAGCCAGGGAATTACTGGATGCTTTTTTACGTTCTACACGAGGTGGGACCGCTGCGTCAGCAGCAAAGACAACTATGAGACAGGAGGAGTCTGATGTCTGTAAGCCGCAAACTACTTGTGAGCATCATGTCTGTCTGCCTGCTCATTTCAGGTCTGGCAGGACTGGTGATTTTCGGCACAAGCCTTGTCCCTGCCCAAGCAGCCACAAGGATGGAGATCACCAGCATCACTCCTGATGTTGGCCCCATCAAGGGCGGGCAAGTCGTCACCATCCATGGTCAAGGTTTTGATGGGCCTCCTCGTTATATTCCGGTGCCCTTTATCAAGTTCAACGGCTATGAAGGTATCAGCACCGGAATTGCGTTCACTGCTAACACCGAGGTGAGCGTCACCTACTCTGTCGAAAACGGTCTGGAACAGATTGTTTGGAGTACTGGACTTGCTTTGCCTCGCATTCGTCTTGATTCGAAGGCCTTCTTCGCCATGGCTCAACCGCTGTTCTATTACAGAGATGCTGAGGTCATGCCTTTGGATGCCTTGTCGATGGGAAGCATCCACACGGTGATCACCGGCCGCGGTTCTGCTTTCGGCGGTTCCAAGCCCTATTCCTACACACCCATCATTGGAAACAACGGCACCATTATTATTGGTTCGGTTACTCCGAACTACCATAGCTTCTTTACCGGGACTATCTATGCCTTCTCTATCAACGAGTCAGGCGTTGTCAAGTTCGATGGGACCCCTGCCTACGATGAAGACACAGGCAAATATGGACTCTATGACTCGGTCTCGGAGCAGTTCTTTGACAACTGGTCCACCGTCGGCTCAATCACAGGCCCGACTCCGAACCCCACACCCTACAACGGCATGTCTGTGATCTTTTCCGGGTTAGGTCCAGGATCAGTGATGGTCAGTGAGACGTGCACGGATCTTACGGTCATCTCGACAACAGAAGCGACATGCGCAGCCCCAGCATCCATGCTCGACGGAGAAGGTTCCGGAATCGCTGCTGTGACAGCAATCTGGACCGATGAACGAGGCAAGGTCAAGCCCATGGATGGCTCCCTGCCGTACCTCTATCGCAGTGATTCGGTTTCCATTTCCTCGATCACGCCTAGTCAAGGCAGTATTTGGGGAGGAGAGGTCTGTTCGATTAAGGGGACAGGGTTCATCACCTATCTTGACGGAATCTATGTTTCCGGGGTTCTCCAAGACCCCGGTGTCCCGGCTGCGCCTGCTGCGTGGACGGTGAATGGTTCCACTGTGTACGGCTGGCATGCCCTGCGCACCGACTCTCTTCTTCCTGCTTCAAAGCCTGGAGCCTATGGTGTCATCGACTCCATGGTGTACGACGTTGATGAGACGGTGATCACCTTCGGCAACGCTGTTGTCACCTCGGTGAACGTGACCTCACCCACCACACTGACCTGTACAACACCGGTCCATAATGCCGGCGATGTGGATGTGACGGTGATCGTCAATACTCTGCCAAGCCCGCCCCTGGTGAACGGCTTCTTCTTTATCCCTGACCTGAAGCTGCTCGTTGATAAGAAGGGCTGGGATTGCCCGGCTGGGCAGCGTACCTTGGCTGATATCCAGGCAGGCCGCTGTACGGCCCTGCCTGCAGGAAAGACCCTCACAACAGGGACAGTCGTGACCTGGTCCTATGAAACCATCTACGCAGAACTGAATCCCGATGGTTCCTATGCGAACCTCACCCAAGGCAAGCCAGGACTCACTAACGTATCGGTGAAAGATGATGACCTCGGTGTGATCTGCACACGGCCATCGGTGAACATCAATGCCGCTTTTACCTGCGTGATGTCAGCACCGGTCACTAAACCTTGAGTTTCACCCCGATCCCTGGTTCATCGCTGAGGTAAATAACCGGAGGGACAAACCCGAAGGCAGAACTCACCACGGAAGAATCATCAAAGTCGGTGAAGGAATCCAGGTCAGCGTGGCGGATATTGGCTCTCGACGCCACTAAGTGAGCACCGGCTGCAATAGCCACCCGGGATTCGAGCATGCAACCCACCATACATTCGATACCGGCTGCTTCGGCGATTGTGTTGATCTGCAGCCCCCGATAGATCCCACCGCACTTCATGAGCTTAATGTTGATCAGATCAGCAGCGTTACGGCGTACGATCACAGACGCATCGTGTTCAGTGAAACAGGACTCGTCCGCCATAATCGGGATAGGGGAGTGGGAGCGCAAATAGGCCATCCCCTCGATATCCCAGTGCGGCAGGGGCTGTTCAACCAGCGATACACCATAAACGGCATAGATACCGAGCATTGACATTGCTGTGGGTACCGTCCAGCCTTGGTTGGCATCTACTTTCAGACGCGCACCGGGAGCAGCGGCAGAAATCAGCCCGATTGCTTTACGGTCGAGTTCCTCATCACTGCCGGCCTTGATCTTAATCTCGGTATATCCGGCGGCGACGATTGAGGCTGCTTGCCGGGCCATGACATCCGGGGGACCCAATCCGATGGTCTGATCTATCCGAACCTCGCCGCTTGTGCCACCGAGGAACTGATAGAGAGGCAAGCCAGCCGCCTGAGCCATCAGGTCGTAGCATGCGATGTCGATCGCAGCCTTCGCTGAACCATTTCTGACTAGGATCCGATCCATTTGATGATGGATGTGCTCAATGGCGTACGGGTTGAGCCCGAGCAGCATTGGTGTGAACTGATCGATAGCGCCCAGCACGGTGTCAGTAGTCTCGCCAGTGACGAAACCCACCGCAGAACCCTCGCCGATTCCGACTAATCCCTCATCGGTCTCGATGCGCACCAACACAGTATCGACGGCATCGATGGCACCTAAGGAGATCACAAAGGGTTCATGCAGCGGAATCGACACCCGTTGGGGGATGACCGCAGTGATCCGCATCAGCTTACCTTCCTCGTTGCCCGCGCGCCGAAGTGAATATAGCGCTCGCCGGTGGGGAGTTGATAGAACCACACGGGAACATTGATCTTCATGTCTTCGGGGAAGACGCTGTAGAGTCCTTCGCGTACTGGTGTCATCGGGTATTCCATCACCGGGGTTTCTTCCAGTTCAGCCAGTTCACCCTTCTGAGTTGCCTTGAAGATAGGACCATCGTCGGTGTCTCGAATTTCAAAGAGTACGCTGGCCCGCTCATAGGTGCCCAGCCAATCGGTGATGTCGAGAGTGGGTGGATCCTCGGGTAGTTCCAGCATCGGCTGAATGGTGATTCCGCACAGTTCATCGAAGATCTCGCCGAAGAGTTGGTGATAGAGCTCATGGGCAGAGGAGTCATTGGTGAGCAGCGCCACGACCAGGTTTCCAGCAGGGTAGAAACGCAGGAAGGCAGCTTGACCGAGGGTGTTTCCGTCATGACCGAATAGTTCTTCTCCGCTCCACTTGAAGCGCTCGATTCCCAGACCCCAGGAGTCACCGAGAAGGTACTTCTCGGGGACATCAGCGGAGAATGCACGCAGTTCCAGAACCCGCTCTTCGGCGAGAACCTGCGTACCGTTGGGTGCTTTGCCGCCATTGATGTGGAGGCGACCGAAGGCTAAGAGATCGGCGATACTGGCGTTGATCAGACCGGCTGGACCGGCATTGCGCATCAGCACCCAGGCTGGGGTGACCTTCGGCTCAGGCAGCCCCACCAGATGGCCGACCGCGGTGTCGAAAAGGATCGCTTCTTCGGGCAGGGTGTTGGTATGAGTCAATCCGAGCGGTTCGAACAGACGCTCGCGCATCGCCTGATCCCAGAGTTGGCCGGTGACGACCTCGATGATCCTCCCAAGGATCGAGAACCCCGAATTGCAGTAGGACCAGGTCGCGCCAAGCGGGAAGATCGCGACAGCTTCTTCGAGGACAGTCATGTATTTCTCCAGGCAATCATCCCCGCGTCCTGTGTCAATGAAAACATCACCATCTAACCCTGAGGTGTGATTCAGTAAGTGACGAACAGTGACGTTATCCGTCAGCTCATCGGTGCTGAGTCTGAAGTCGGGAAGAATCTCTTTGACAGGCTGATCGAGACTGATCTTGCCTTCGTCAACCAACTGCATGATGACGGTGGCTGTCCAAGTCTTTGTGGTGGAACCGATCTGGAAGAGGGAGTCCACGGTTGTTTCTCGCCCAGTGTTGTAGTTGAGCAGACCTGTGGCGAGCCGTACCATCTCATCTGGTTCACCATCGGCCAAACGCAGAATTCCTAACACGGCACCCACGACCCCTGACTGTTTTGCAATCGTGTCGAGACGTTCCTGCCAGTGAGCAGGGTCAATTGTATTCATTGTTGTCCTTTCATGAGGAGCCGCCTGGTATTGCGGCCAGTAGTTGACGGGTGTACTCGTGGCTGGGTGTGTCGATAATCGCTGATGTTTCGCCTTCTTCAACGATACGCCCGGAGTACATCACTGCAAATCGGGTGGAGACATAGCGCACCACCGCAAGGTTATGGGAGATAAAGAGCATCGTCAGCGCTAACTCATCGACGAGTTCGCGGACAAGGTTGAGGATCGCTCCCTGGCTGGAGACATCCAGACTCGATGTGATCTCATCAGCGATGATGACCTGGGGTTTTCCTGCAAGAGCGCGAGCAATGGCGACTCTTTGACGCTGCCCACCTGAGAGTTGTCCGGGGTAGGACTTCGCATGTTTGGGATCGAGGTGAACCAGAGACAGCAGATGGGTGATCGTCGATTGTTTGTCCTCGCCGCCATGGGCTCCTCGTCCTGCCTCCCAGATGGAGTCACCCACGCTCATCCGCGGGTCGAGGGAGGCACTGGGATCCTGGAAGATCATGGCAAGGGGGCGATTCTTCCCCTTCATGGGTACCGGTTTGCCTCCCAAGGTGATGGTTCCGGTTGTGATTGGTGCTAGTCCCACTGCGGCGCGTGCCAGCGTTGACTTGCCGCTTCCTGATTCGCCAACCAGCCCCAGAATCCCCGCAGAGCCAACAGTGAGGTTCACATGATCGACAGCGATCAGCCGGTGACGACTCGTACCAAAGTGCACGCTGACATCGTGGAATGTCAATTCACTCATTCCACCACCTCCGCTATCTGCACCAGGGGTTGACCAGCATGCCAACACGCGACCCGAGTGTTCCCATTGGTGATCAGATCTGGGTCTGTGCTTCGGCAGCGGTCATCGGCAAGCGGGCAGCGAGGAGAAAAACTGCAGCCGACGATCGGCCCAGGTTCGGGAGGACGCCCAGGGATCGTGGGCAAGGGTTGGGTAATGTCTGTGGTCATATTTGGTACGGCGGCAACCAGCAAGCGGGTGTAAGGGTGACGCGCTTGATCAAGATCGGCGCTGGGCAGTTCTTCGATAATCCGCCCGGCGTACATCACCAAGATCCGGCTGCATACTTCGCGTACGACCGAGACATCATGGCTGATGAGCAGCAGTGCAGCGCCGTCTTCGCGCCTAATAGCCCCAAGAAGATCCAGGATCTGCTCTTGTACGATGACATCGAGGGCTGTGGTGGGTTCATCGGCGATAATGAGCTTTGGTGTGAGCATGACACCCACCCCGATCATCGCTCGCTGGCGCATCCCGCCTGAGAACTCGTAGGGGTACTGGCGGGCTCGTCGTTCCGGATTGGTGATGCGCACTGCACCGAGTCGTTCTATCGCACGAAGTCTGGCTTGACGATGGTTCAGCCCGCCGTGGACTCGTCCTAACTCCGCTAACTGTTCTCCGACTCGTCGGGTGGGATTCAGTGAGGTCATCGGATCCTGAAAGATCATAGCCATTGAGGTGCCAAGCAGATGATTTCTCGCCTTGGTTGTTTCTTTGTTGTCATTTCCGCAGTCTAGGAGCTCTGTGCCATGGAAGATAAGACTGTGCGCCCATACCTGTGCAGGTTCTTCGAGAAGCTGGGCAACCGCCAGCGCTGTCAGAGACTTCCCGCACCCGGATTCACCGACTAGGCCCACAGCCTCACCAGCGAAGATATCGAAAGAGACCCCGCGTACCGGTTCGACGATATCCAGTCCAGCGGGGAATCCCACATGCAGGTCTCGCACGCACACAATGGCATCCTGGGTTGGTTCGTCGGTGTCAAGGGTAATGCTGGGGTCGTGGCGCAGTGAGCGAATCTTCGCGCGAAGGCCGAGGTCACCCAGTGAGGTGATCCCCAGCGCATGGGCTAGTGACTCCCCAGTGAGATTGAAAGCCAAGCCAGCCAGCACCACAGCAACCCCGGGGGTCACCGAGGCGATGGGGTGAACATAGATCGAGCGTAGGCACTCCATCAATAAGCGCCCCCAGTCATAGGCAGGGGCTTGGACTCCCAGACCCAGGAAAGATAGACCCGCGAAAGACAGCAGAACAGAGCCCGCTCCGATTGTGGCGTTGACGATCAGAGGCTCACCAATATTGGGAAGAATATGTCGGATCAGGATTCGAAAGCGGCCTGATCCGCTGATCTGTGCGGCCCCCACATAGTCCCGGGCAAGGATTCCGGCGACGAGGGTCTGGCAGAGACGGGCAAAAGATGGTGCAGAGGCCAAACCTAGGGCTAGGGCAGCACTGGATGCCCCGGCACCGAAGATGATTGCGAAGAACAGGGCCAGGAGCAGCCCTGGGAAAGCCACTGCGATACCGATGAACCAGGTGACGGCTTTACCGAATCGAGGTCCGAGCAGGAAGGGCCCACACCCGAAGAGGATTCCGCCGCTGACTCCGATAGCAGTTGCTTCTAAGGTCAGCAGAACTGTCAGTCGTGTAGCGACCAGAACCCGGGTGAAGAGATCTCTGCCCAGAGCATCAGTTCCTGCCCAGTGTTCCCAGGAGGGCGGGGCGAGCATATTGGAGATATTGACTTCACTGGCTTGTGCGCCCCAGATGATTGGTCCGAAGATCGCCAGCAGGGCAACGATGCTGATCATCACCAGTGCTGCGAAAGCTAGGGGAGTGCGGAAGGCTCGTTTGATCGGTGTCGCCATCATCCCTCACTGACAGTTGAGCGCGGGTCGATGATCGCCAGTACGAGATCCACCACGGTGTTGATGATGATGACAGCCAGTGCATAGATCAAGATGATGGCTTGGGCTACCGGGTAGTCCTTGGAGGTGATCGCACCAACGATGGTTTGCCCCAAGCCAGGCCACGCAAAGATGTTTTCGACAAAGACGGTGGAGATACACATCGTGGCCAGGAGCATTCCGGCGAGGGTTAGGGTGGCCGTGATGGCGTTAGGAAGCGCGTGTTTGGTGTAGATCTGCCAGTTCGCCAAGCGCTTGGCTCTGGCCGTACGGACATAGTCGGTCCTCAGAACTGCGAGGACCTCAACCCGGACAATGCGGGCAAGGACGAGGATCGGAGCAATGGCTAGAGCCACGACAGGAAGAATGTAGGAGGTGAATCCTCGCCGTCCTGCGACAGGGAGCCAATGAAGAGAGACACCAAATAGGGCGATGAAGATGATTCCGTAGATGAAATCGGGGATTGTTCCCATCACCACCGACGTACCGACAAAACCCAGTTCGGTTCTTCGAGCGCGGCCATTGCGGGTGATGACTGCCATGGTGACACCAAGGGGAATAGCCAGGCCGATAGCTACGAGGAAGGCGGGCAGTGCCAGACTCAGGGTGGCAGGCAACTGATAGCCGATGATATCGCCAACCGGTAAGCCGGTCATGATTGATGTCCCTAGGTCACCGGTGAACAGGCCGCGCCAGAAGCGGAGATACTGTTCCCACAGGGGGAGATTGAGCCCCAGCAACTCGCGGCGGGCCTCAACAATTTCCGGTGACACTGTCATGCCCATCGCTGCCCGGACCGGATCTCCGGGGATGAGGTGAATGATCGCAAAAGCGGCAGTCACCACAACCCACACAGAGACGATTAACCGGCCCAAGCGGCGAAAGGCAAACCTCACCCAGCGGTTGGAGATAACCGCGCGTGATGGAGCCAAGACTTCGGTGGTCACATGGCGTTCTTTAGCTGGCCAGCATTCTCAGCGAGGTCACCTGGGTACGTCCAACGTACTCGTATTCGACTTTCGACAAGAAGATCTGGTTGGGACGAACTGCCCACAGAACAAAGTCATTGGCTTTCAGCAGTTCTGCTTCAGCTTCTTGGAATCCTGTGCAGGCCTGCAATCCAGTCTTCTCCATCGCAGCCTCAACAGCGGCTACATAGGCGGCGTTGTCTGTCGAACCTAGGTTGACTCCGCCTTCTGCCGGGCTGGGTCCAGAGAAGAAACCGACGATTTGGTCGGGACTGTTCACGTTAATCGGTTCCCAGACGACATCCCAGTCACCGGATCCAAACAGAACATCGGACATCTGAGCACTCGGCAGGGAGCGTGTCACAATCGTAAACCCGACCTTGGTCCATTGGTCGATAGCCAGTTCTGCTGCTGCTTGACCGGTGGTGTCAAGAACTGAGTCATAGAGGAACTCGATTGTCAGCGGCTGTCCGTCAAGGGCGAACATTCCATCCTCATCTTTGACAAATCCAGCTTCTTCCAGTGTTGCCGCAGCTGCTTCCGGATCGTAAGCAGCGATGTTCCCAGTGACTGAATCATAGGAGCAGGAAGCCGGTGGAATCACAGCCAGCGATGTTGCCCGTGATCCGGTGTTGCCAGTAATCACAGCGGCAAGGTCGTCGAAGTTTAGAGCCTGTGTCAGCGCCTTGCGGACAGCCGGATAAGCGGTGGGATGACCAAGCGCCTGGTTGTACCAAGTGAACCCGAGGTTGGCGGGGACGTCGATCGAGGACAGCCCGGCAGCCTTGGCACGCTCAGCATCTGGTCCGGTGGTGACGACGAGTGAGACTTCGCCAGCCAGCAGCATGTTCACGGCTGTGGATTCATTGGGGACGACGCGTACTTCGATGGTCTTGGGAAGACCGACGGTGTCAGTGGTGGAAGCATTGGGGCCCCAGGTGTATCCGTCGCGACGTTCGTAGGTGTAGTGGTCACTGGGAACAGCTTCGGTTAGTTCGTAAGGGCCAGAGCCGATAGTCGCCCGTGTCAGCGCAGAGCGATCGGCAAGACCAGCAGAACAGACAATCGGAACATTAGCCAGTGATTCCAGCAGGAATGGCTGAGGACCCGCAAGTTCGAGGGTCACCGTATTGGCATCATCATCAGCGGTGACAGTCAGGCCAACCGGCAGGAAAACATCCAGATACGGCGATGCATTGTCGAAATCGCCGATCCAGTCCAGGTTATCGGCAACAGTTTGGGCGGTCATCGGTGAACCATCAGAGCAGGTGATCCCCTCATTGAGGGTAAAGACCGCTGTCAGACCCTCGTAGGTCCAGGATTTCGCCAACTGCGGAACAGGAACTCCGGTGGGGGTCATTCCTACGATGGAATCATAGGCGTAGCCGTTCAATTCAAAGATTCCAGCCACGATAGACGCTTGAGGGTCGAGTGATCCCGGATCAGTGACCATGGCGATGGTGAAAGTTCCATCTGTCACATAGTCACCTGAAGGGGTGGTGGCACCGGTATCCGGTCCAGTGTCAGTGCACGCACTGAGGCAGAGAGTAAGGGCTAGTGTCAGTGCAGCTAGGCCTGGAATGATTCGTTTCATGGCGAAACACTACTGATTTAGAGAGCGAGTGCGCCCATGTCCACCATATGATCTCACCATGATGTGAAAATACCCCCACAACCGGTCATCCTGCCGCCAGGCAGGACCCCCGGCAGCCAAAGTATGGACTTCAGTGAGATATCTCAACCCAAGACCCTACGTTTGCTGCCGGGGGTCCTGCCTCACGGCAGGATGACCGGGGTTGGGGCTGCCTACTGCTCCTTGTTCAGTCCTAAGGAACAATTGCCAGGAAAATGAAGGCAGAAAACAGTGCCAAAAGCAGAGTTGCATGCAGTGACTTAGCCCGCCCTGGAACGACAATCAGCACTGCAACAACTGTAGACACACACAACAAGAGGATCTGAATCGGTTCCAAGCCGAGGTTGAGCTGCCCAGGCAGCCAATGCGAAGCAATCGCTAAGGTCGGTATCGTTAAACCGATCGATGCCATCGCTGATCCATAGCCTAAGTTCAGCGAGATCTGCGTACGATTTCGCGAGGCTGCCCGTACCGCAGCAATGGATTCTGGGAGCAGCACCATCACCGCAATGATTACACCGACAAAGGAATGCGGGAAGCCAAGCCATGCCACACCGGCTTCGATAGCCGGGGACTCAACCTTAGTCAGACCAACCACAGAGACCAGCGCTATCGGAAGCAGGATGATCGATGTCAGTGTTGCCCGATTCGACGGTGGTTTCGCATGAGAATCATCATCATCTTCGATCCCCGGAGGAAGGAAGAAGTCTCGGTGGCGGATCGTCTGAGTGAAAACAAACAGACCATAGACCACCAAGGAGGCCACAGCGACGAAGACCAACTGTGAGGACAGAAGACGCGGCTCCGAGGTCGAGGTCGTAAACCGGGGGAGAACCAGCGTTAGCGAGGCGAGAAGAATAACCGAACCCAGAGCAGACCCGGCACCCTCAGGGTTGAATACTGCCAGACGATATTTCAGGGATCCCACCAGCAGAGAGATACCCACGATCCCATTCATCGTGAGCATCACCGCTGCGAAGACCGTGTCGCGGGCCAGTGTTGAAGCATCCGAGGTTGAAGAAACCATCAGAGTAACGATCAGCGCTACTTCGATCACAGTGACGGCAACCGCCAGGATCAGGGAGCCGAAAGGCTCACCCACCCGGTGAGCGATGATTTCCGCATGGTGGACAGCAGACAGGACCGCGCCAACCAGGAGAATGGCTTCAATAACGAGGATCCACCACACTGGATGCCGTCCCCACGTAAAAAGGAGGGCCGCTAGAGCGATGATGGGCATCAGTGTTGTCCAGCGCAGAAGAGCTTTCCAGGAAATCTTTGTCATCTGATTTATTGTATCTCTATGCTGACATCTAGCCTACGAGTGGCACGCTAGGGATGGCGCTGCTATTGTGGGTGCATGCCTGGATCGCCGAGGTTACAGGCACCCAAGACAACAGGGAATTGCAGCTGCAAGTCGGTGTTGACGAGCAGTATGCAGGCACCTCACTGGGCTATCGAACCGATAACCAGACTAGGCTCAACTCACTGAGGGAGATCTGAAATGGACTTTACTTTTCTCGTTTACATTGCTCCGGTTGCCGGACTAATTGGCGTTGCCATGGCTGGTGTTCTAGCCTTACGCGTCTTACGCCAAGACCCTGGCGATGATCGAATGAAGGAGATCGCACGCGCTATCCAAGAAGGTGCGATGGCTTACCTCAAACGGCAGTACCTCACCATATCCATTGTGGCTGCGATTCTGGCTGTTATTGTTGCCATCTTCATCGACTGGAAGATTTCACTCAGCTTCATCGCTGGAGCAATTGCGAGCGGTATTGCCGGCTATATCGGAATGAATGTGTCAGTTCGAGCCAATGTCCGTACGGCTGCCGCCGCGAGGACGTCTCTGAAGAAAGCCCTCGATGTGGCATTTAGAGGCGGGGCCGTTACCGGACTCGCAGTAGTGGGTTTCTCCTTGATTGGTGTCTCCATTTCCTACATCATCTTCCAAGATGCAGACAAGATCATCGGCTTCGGTTTGGGCGCCTCGCTGATGTCCCTCTTCGCTCGTGTCGGCGGCGGCATCTACACCAAGGCTGCTGATGTGGGCGCTGACATCGTCGGCAAGGTTGAGGTTGGTCTTCCTGAGGATGATCCCCGCAACCCAGCCACCATCGCCGACAACGTCGGTGACAACGTCGGTGACTGTGCGGGTATGGGCGCTGACCTCTTCGAGACTTATGCGGTCACTTTGCTGGCAGCGATGCTGATTGGCACCATTGAGTTTGGTGACACCTTCGGCACCCCAGCGGTTGCCTACCCTCTCGCCATGGGTTCTGCGGCTATTCTGGCCTCCATCGCTGGTGTCTTCCTCGTACGCTTGGGTAAGAACCTGAAGATCATGCAGGCCCTCTACAAGGGTGTTTATGCCTCCGCAGCGATCAGCGCTATTGCCTTTGCCGGGATCACCTATTGGATCTTCGAAGACTTCACCTACTTCTGGGCAGGCCTGGTCGGCATCGTGATCACCGTTTTGATGTTTATCATCACTGAGTACTACACCGGCACCCAATACCGCCCGGTCAAGACTATCGCTGAGGCTTCTAACCACGGCGCAGGTACGAACGTTATTTCCGGGTTGTCCTTCGGTATGGAGTCAACCATCGCACCAGTGATCACGATCGTGGTCGGTGTTCTCGTGGCGTACTTCGTCGCAGGCGGATCCTCCGAAGGCGGGCACGGGCTCTACGGTATTGCTATCGCGGCCATGGCTATGCTCTCCACAGCAGGGATGATCGTGGCTCTGGACTCCTATGGTCCTATCACCGACAATGCAGGCGGCATCGCTGAAATGTCCGAGCAGCCGGAAGAAGTCCGGGTCATCACCGATCAGCTCGACGCCGTCGGCAACACCACCAAGGCTGTCACCAAGGGTTATGCAATTGGATCTGCGGCACTGGGTGCTCTGGCTTTGTTCTCTGACTACTACACCAAGATGCTTAACCAAGCAGGGGATACCAAGGTCGACTTGTCGATTAATAACCCGATGATTCTGGTAGGTATCCTCATCGGTGGTCTGCTGCCCTTCGCCTTCTCATCGATCACAATGCGCGCAGTGTCGAAGGCTGCGATGAAGGTTGTTCACGAAGTACGCCGCCAGTTCAAGGAATTCCCCGGAATCCTCACCGGCGAACACCGTCCCGATTATGCCAAGGCTGTTGACATCGTCACCGGTGCCGCCCTGAAGGAAATGATTGCTCCAGGTCTTCTCGCAGTCTTAACCCCCATCGCTGTGGGGTGGCTGCTCGGTGCTGCGGCTTTGCCCGGTTTGCTCATCGGTATCATCGTCGTGGGCTTCATGCTCGCTATGACGCTGAACAACGCTGGTGGTGCCTGGGATAACGCGAAGAAGCTGATCGAAACAGATGGTCTATTCGGCGGCAAGGGTTCTGAGGCTCACAAGGCCTCGATCGTCGGCGACACCGTTGGCGATCCCACGAAGGACACCGCTGGGCCTGGTCTGAATGCTCTGATCAAGGTGGTCAACATGGTGGCCATCCTGTTCATCTCGACCTTCTCTGTCCACGGTCTGTTCGGGCTTGGCGGCTAGGGCCAATTCGACGCTGTACTGTCTTCCCCCAGGGATTGGGCGGATATCTTCCGGATATCGTTGACATGCCTGACCCTGGGGTAGTAGACAAGTGTCATGGCTACAACAACATTCAACGACGAAGTTATTCGTACCAATGGTGAACTTCCTGCGGTCGGTGAACCTTTACCAAGTTTTGTGCTGACCGGCACGGATCTAGCTGATGTCACGAACGAAAGTTTCGCTGGGCGCACAATTGTGTTCAACATCTTCCCGAGTGTAGATACTGGTGTGTGCGCGATGTCGGTACGTCAGTTCAACAAGATGGCCTCGGAGTTGCCGAATACCGTTGTGATCTGCGCATCGATGGACCTTCCCTTTGCTCTGGGTCGGTTCTGCGGCGCTGAGGGGATCGAGAACGTCATTTCAGCCTCAGCATTCCGCTCCGACTTCGGCCACAAGTTCGGTGTGACGATGATCGACGGTGGGCTGCAGGGGTTATTTGCACGCTGCATCGTCGTCGCCGACGCGGCAGGCAACGTCATCTACACCGACATCACATCCGCTGTTGGAGATGAACCTAACTACGAGGCCGCTGTCCTCGCCGTGATTAGCTGAGGTTGGCTACATCCCGCTCGGCATGTCCTTCTTGAAGGCAGCCACGAGCTTGGTCGGCCAATCACCCACAGGTGCAAGGCGGCCGAAGAAGAATCTCATCTGTGCCGGTTCTTCAACGAAGGTGAGTCCACCAACGAGGTGACGATTTTCGTAGAGCCATGCCATACGGTCGGTGACGTACTCAAGCTGTGACAAGGTGAAAGCCCTTCTTGGGATGGCTAGACGCAGCAACTCCATGGAAGCCAGGTGATCGGTTCCGTCAGGGTTGCGTTCCTCCGAGAGTGTGCCGCGTTCCATGCCGCGTACACCGGAAACGATGTAGGCAGCAGAGGCGAGCGCTCCGGCGCGGTATTGCTCAGCTGGAACGTGGTCAAGGAACTGCATGGCATCGATGTGACAGCCCAAGCCACCGGCTGGCTTCACGCAGGGAATTCCCCTGGATTCCATCAGATCCACGAAGGTATCGACGAATAGCGCTGTCTGGGATATGACGTGGAAGTCACAGGTCTCCAGCAGGCCGATAGCGATGGCCTCCATTTCGCGTACGCTCATGCCGCCGTAGGTGAGGAAGCCCTCGAAGAGAGGTACGAGAGGCTTCATGGCGTTGAAGTAGTCGACATTGTTCAGACAGATGCCGCCGCCGCGGGCGCAGCCGAGCTTGCGCCCTGAGAAGTAGATGATGTCCATCAAGGAGGCGACTTCGAGGGAGATTTCGCGTACGGTCTTATGCTTCTCGGCGGCTTCACGGGTCTTGATGAAGTAGAGGTTGTCAGCCAGCAATGAGGCATCGAAGACGAGGATTAGACCGTTTTCTTTACAGAACTTGGAGACCGCGCGCATGTTTGCCAGGGAGACAGGCTGACCGCCGATGAGGTTGGTGCCGGCCTCGATGCGTACGAAGGCGATGTTCTCGCGCCCGACACGTGCAGTCTCGGAAGCGAGCAGATCGAGGTCCATGTCGCCCTTGAAATCAGCCAGATAGTTCGGATCGATCGATGTTTGCGGAACGACCTCGATGACCGTGCCGCCATTATTCATAATGTGGGCCTTGGTCGTGGTGAAGTGGTAGTTCGTGATGACATAGGTGTCCGGGCGGACGAAGGTACGCGCCAGAATGTTTTCGCAAGCACGGCCCTGATGGGCAGGCAGGAAGAGCTTCGTACCGAACAGGTATTCCAGCGCATTGCTCAAACGCGCAAAGGTCGCCGAACCGGCGTAGGCATCATCGGCAGTCTGCATAGCAGCCTGCTGGAAGATGCTCATGGAGTTCACACCCGAGTCAGTGAGCATGTCCAAGAAGACATCCCGGTTGTCAAGCAAGAACGTGTTGTTTCCAGCGCCAGCAATCGCTGCGGCACGAGTATCAACATCCTTGAGATAGAGCCTTTTCACAGTCTGGACGCGATGCATCTCCAAAGGCACCTTCTTACCAGAGAAGAAACCAATGGCCTGCTCAGCATCCGGCGACAGCGAAGCCGAATGGACAAGGGAGAAATCGTTGTTGATGTCTTGAAGAGAAATAGGTTGTGAACCGCCGACGGCGATGTCTTCTGCGCTCATAGAAACCTCCGAGAGTAGTGAGGCTAGATTCAAGCCACAATGATACTGGATAGCGCCGCCAACCTCGCACCCCCCACATACCGGACACCACCCCCGCATGTCTGGAAGTGTTATGTCTAGGGAAGTCCGCCCGGTCATGCCGACCCCGGTCATGCTGCCGAAGGCAGTACCTCCCGGAAGCCTCCACCGGTCATGCTGCCGTAGGCAGTATCCCCGGCAGCCGATCCAGGGACTAGGGATGGGTAATACTGGGTTAAGTCCTTACGTCGGCTGCCGGGGATACTGCCTACGGCAGCATGACCGGGGGCG
>Ga0123356_10003699_pt1 | contig 15928 bp, 14 predicted proteins | sample TergutEmb28metaG_2_FD_92546 | JGI IMG/M metagenome (GOLD analysis project Ga0123356, IMG submission 92546) | Embiratermes neotenicus P3 segment gut microbial communities from Petit-Saut dam, French Guiana - Emb289 P3 | ecosystem: Host-associated > Arthropoda: Insects > Digestive system > Gut ... | reverse complement strand
TTTTTAATTTCGGAAGTATTACTTTCTACCTGATCTTGAATGATTTCTAATTCTGTTTTTTCCGGCTCTGCCATAACTTCATTGGTTTGAGCTTTTACGATGCCTAACATGCTGAATGTTATTATACCGATACATACTGATAATAAAACTTTTTTCATATTGTTTGTTTTTTATTTTTTTAATTTTTATTCTGTTCCGTCAGTTAAAACTGACGGCAATGGTTAATTCTTAATTCCAATAAATCCTACATTTTCTACAATTTTTTGTCCTTCAGGTGATAATACGAAATCCATGAAGGGTTTTACTTTTTTCTCGTTATTGATACTGTAGTAATAGAATAAAGGGCGAACTACCGGATAGGTTTTGTTTTTGGCGTTGGCAACAGAAGGTTCTACAAAAGTTTTACCGTCGTAGCTTACTTTTAATGCTTTAACTTCTTTATTTAGGTACGCTAATCCTACATAACCGATGGCGCCTTTGGTTTGTTTCACCGATTGAATAATAGCGCCGGTTGCCGGCATAGAAAGTACGGAGGTAGCGTAGTTTTTGTTTTTCATTACATGTTCTTTGAAAAATTCATACGTTCCTGATGAAGTTTCGCGCGAATAAACTACAATTTTCATATCGGGACCACCTACTTCTTTCCAGTTGGTGATTTTTCCGGTAAAAATTTGCTCCAATTGTTGGCGGGTTAATTGATTTACAGGGTTTTCAGGATTGATAACAACGGCTAAGGCATCATAAGCGATGATTACTTCTTTGGGCGTTTTTCCTGCTTCCGACATTTTTTGTTTTTCGTCGAATTTCATGGGACGGGAGGCTTGTGCAATATCGCAAGTACCTGAAATTAAAGCGGAGATACCTACGCCAGAGCCGCCGCCCGTAACAGTTACAGCGCCGCCGCCTTTTTTACCGAAAGCTTCGGCTTCTTGTTGAGATACCGGCAAACAAGTGTCGGAACCTTTAATTACAACTTGCGCATTCGCAAAAGGATTGATGAGGGCTACCAGCGCCAATCCTACCACAAGGGATTTTACAGTTTTAAACATTTTCATAAAAATAAAATTTGGTTTGTATTCGTTTTTTCATTATTCCATATTCATTATTCCATATTCCATACTCCATCTTTTTCAGCACCGCAAAAAAGCAATGTTGATATAACTAAACCGTTTCAATAAGGTGTAGTTTTAGTGAAATTAATATTGCGGAATGGTTACGGATGGAAATAAATGAAAAATATTACGGATTAAAAAATATTTCTATTTTCGCCGCCTAAAAGAAAATAAACGGCTAATAACTATTTCCTGGACGTGGAGGGTTGTTGGTCGTTTTTTATTGCTGTTATGCAATATTGAACTTTTTGCTTGCTTCCTTTTAAAACCCCTACGGTTAATTTAATATTGTCAAGTTCTTCTTTAAAATAATCCATTATTATCATTTCTGAAAACCGCTTTTGATTTTGATTGTTTGGTTTAGGTTTTGTGCGCTCTCTTACTACCGCTTTCTCCAAAATCTCAGTTAAACACGTTACTGCGAAGGTAGATTTGTACGATAGCGCAGCGATCAATGATGTTTCTTGCATTGATAAAAAACGAACATTAATAAAATCTTGCAAATTGATATTAAAAACACATTTTGTTGGGTTAGCAGCATTCCAAACCGCATAAAAATCTTTTATCAATTTTTTGCGGACTTGCACATCTTCTCTTGTCTGTCCTTGTGGAATTATGACTTGATAGTCAATACCTTCTTCGTGCATCTTAGGAGTCATTGTAGTATGTTTTAGTTAATCATAGCTCAACGACAAATAAACATGAATTATTTTATAATGCAACACCATCAGAAAAAATAACAGGGCAAAATCATTAAAGTTTTTCAAAATATTGAAATAAAAATAATTATAAAACAAAACACCATTTTGAAATGTTAAAAATCGTTAATTCTTCAAAATTCTTGTATAACTTTTTTGCGCTCATTCGTCTTATATATATTATCAATTTTAATATAAGTAGGCATGAGCAGAAAAAACACAAAAATCGAAATTGCAAAAAACAGTGCGGTTTCACCAATCTATCATGAAGACGACAAAGAAGGTTTACGCAGGTTTTTAGAACAACCTTCGATAGAATATGGCGAAGCAAACGCAAAACAATTAGGAGTGTCCGCTCTTGATTGGCAAAACAGCGAAGAATGGGTTGCCGAAATTCCAAACCTTACATGGAATAATGAATCGCCAAAACGATTGATTAAGATTGATTGGTCGAGGAAATGTCTTGCAGGAACTTTAGATGCGAGCCAATGGAAGAAGTTAATATATTTAGATTGTTCCCGTAATTATTTATTTGCACTTGATGTGAGCACAAATACGAAATTAAAAGATTTACATTGTTCCTATAATCGTTTAGTTGCAATGGATGTGAAAGCGAATAAGAAATTAATTGTTTTTGATTGTTCCTGTAATGATTTAGCAGTATTAGATCTGAGAACTAACACAAAGTTAACGCATTTACATTGTTCACAAAATCTATTAACTTCAATAGAAGTGGGTGCAAATATGAAATTTACTGAATTTTTTTTAGAGCCGATATGCAAAGTTCCCGAAGAGTTCTGTTAGGATGAAATGTGCTGTTGAGATGAAATGCTTGATTGAAATAATGCTATTTTCGCCAAAGAAAAAACATTTGCAGAAAAATTTGAATTATTAACTTAAAAATAAATAATATGGCACGAGAAATCACGGATAAAACTTTCTTAGAAGAGTTAAAAATAGGGAACTTATCAAAATTACTTGGAGAATTGAGGAAAAATGAAAATATTGACATTCAAATTAGAGATAATTATTTGAGTGTTTATTATCGTGGTGGAAGTTTATTAAAAATACAAGGCAAAAACAGTTTTGTATTTGACGAATTTTATTTTTACACAGAAAGCGATAGAACCTCTAAAGAAATTAAAAAGGATATTAAATTATGCACAGAATTAAAAGAGCAAAAAGATAATTTACTCAAAAAAATAAAAGAAGGAAAACATCAAGAATTTATAGAACAAGCAACAAACCAAATAAACGAATGGCTAAAAGCGCACAATAAAGAAAACAGCGAAAGAGAAGAACAACATAAATTGCTTTTTGAAAATCAATACAGTAAATCCGATTACACAATTATAGATATTGAATTTCAAGTAAGTGTAAATTCTGATTATAAATGTACATATCCGAGAGAAAAACCCAAAAAGCCTCGATTTGATATTATTGCAGTTAATAAAAATGGGCGACTTTGTGTGATTGAACTTAAAAAAGGACTTGGCGCACTCGGTGGTACATCTGGATTAAAAGAACATTGGGAGTGTTATAAAGCCTCCATTGGAAGAAAACCGCAAATATTTCGGAAAGAAATGGTCGAATTATTAGAACAAAAACAGGAATTTAAACTTATTAGTAAAGATTTAAGAATCAATAATGAAGACCCTGAATTTATTTTTGCTTATTCTTATGATACAGAAAAAAAGAATTTTGAGAAACAAAGAGAAATATTTGAAAACAAAGCAAAAAATATAGATAAAAATATACAATGTATAATAATTGACAGTGACCATAAATTAAAAAACTTATGACCATCACCATCCACCGCGGCATCAACCAAATTGGCGGTTGCATTACCGAAATCGCAACAGATAGCACCAAAATATTTATTGACCTGGGGCGCAATCTTCCCAAAGGTGATAAGCCTGCCAACGACCCGAAAGCAAATAGAAAGGCGATTCAAGAATTAACAGAAGGCGTAAATGCCATTTTTTACACGCATTATCATGGCGATCATATTGATTTGTATAAGTATGTACCCGAAAATATTCCGCAATATATCGGCGAAGTTGCCAAACAAGTGATGGTTTGCAAAAGTAAAGTATTGGCGGGATGTTCTGGAATAAAAGATGTTACAGAAGAAGATGTTGCAAAATTAGAAAAAGTTGAAACTTTCATAGCAAACGAAAAAGTTGAAATTGGCGACATTACGGTTACGCCCTATTTTGTCAGTCATTCGGCTTGTGATGCGTATATGTTTCTGATTGAATCGAATATAGGGGAAAGCGTTTTGCACACGGGCGATTTTCGCGAGCACGGCTATCTGGGCGGCGGATTGGAAAAAATTTTAAAGGCTTTTATCGTGGGAAAAGAAATTGATGTATTGATAACCGAAGGCACCATGTTGTCGAGACCACAAGAGAAAGTTAAACACGAAAATGATTTAAAAATGGAGGCAAAAGAACTAATGACGAAATACAAAAATGTATTTGTGATGTGTTCTTCGACCGATATTGACCGCTTGGCGACTTTTCATGCAGCAAATAAGGAAATTAAAAAACAGAAACCGTTTGTTTGTGATGATTATCAGTTAGATATTTTGGATATATTTTCTAAAACATCGGGTAAAGAAACATCATTATTTAATTTTAAAGCATATCCGTTTTTTGAAAAAAATCAAAAATTGATTGATTGGATTCTTGATAAAGGCTGCTGTATGCTGGTCAGAGCAACAGAAAAATTTGAAAAATATTGGGATTTACTTAAACCGCAACTCAATATGCAAGAAACGGTTTTGATTTATTCAATGTGGAGCGAATACATCAATCCAAACAGTCGGTACGCAAAACAAGATTATCTGAATTTCGTTTCAAAATTCCCTCGCATAGAAAAATTGCATACTAGTGGACACGCCTCTGCCGAAACATTAGCGAAAGTATGCGAATTGGTCAATCCCCAAGAGGCTATTATTCCAATCCACAGCGAACATTCTTCCGATTTTTCAAAACTGAATATTTCTGACAAACTGAAAGAAAAAATGATTACGGATTCAACTTTTGAAATAATAAAAATGAGACAGTTAAAAACAAAAAGTACGCTTACCGAAGAAGAGAAAAAACATAGGGAAGGGCATTTAGAGAAATTTTTGGAAAGTTTGAGAGATGAACCCGAAATGACTCATGAAGAGCATTGGGAGCGTTTAAAAAGCGAATTTAAACAAAGAACAGGTTTGAAAGAGGGCGCCCATGTCCGTTATAAGGGTATCAGCGACAAAGACAGAGAAAGTCCTTTATACCGAATGTATTGGCGTGGCACTCATCCCAACCCGAATAAAATATTGGATTTAGAAACCATTTACGAAATAGAACACATCGAAATATATGGCACAGGTACGGTGGTTAAATTAGTCGGATTTGGAGATGAAACATTTTTAGGCGGACTATTTGAACCAATAGATAGAAATGAATCAATAAACAATTAAAATACAACATTATGAGCACCTTCTCCCACCTCCACGTACACACCGAGTACTCCATTTTAGATGGTCTTGCCAAAATAAAAAAGTTGATTAAAAAGGCTTATGATGACGGCCAGCGCGCTATGGCAATTACCGACCATGGTAATATGTATGGCGTATTTGAGTTTGTGGAGGAGGTCGAAAAATTCAATAAAGAATATGCCCAAAAGGATGATAAATTCAAAGCCATTATCGGGTGTGAAGTGTATGTAGCGCAACGTACTCGTTTCAACAAAGATAAAACCGTGAAAGAGGATCGCGGCGGACGGCATTTAATTCTGTTGGCTAAGAATTGGACAGGCTACAGAAATCTTTCCCGCTTAGTAACACTCTCATTCATTGAAGGTTTTTACTATGCACCACGGGTAGATATGGAGCTGCTGGAAAAATACTCGGAAGGGCTTATCGCGTGTTCCGCTTGCCTTGGCGGAGAGGTTGCCAAAGCTATTATGGCAGAAAATCCTGTAGAAAACAATGGGTTTGTTCCCGAAATTTTGAATCTGAATAATGCAATAAAAGTAGTAGAAAAGTACAAGAAAATTTTTGGCAACGATTTTTACTTGGAAATGCAACATAACGGGCATAAAGCGCAACTTTTAGTGAATAAAGCCATGAAACAGCTTTCCGAAATTTGCCACGTGCCTTGTATTGCGAGCAATGATGTGCATTATGTGGATGCCGAGGATTATGAAGCGCACCGTTTGTTAATTTGCTTAAACACAGGGAAAAACCTGCAAGATGCCGACGCTGCCATGCAAGATTCAGATACTGATATGGGCATGGCTTATACCGGACAGGAGTATTTGAGAACTACGCAAGAGATGTCGGAACTGTTTGCAGAATACCCGGAAGCGATCGGAAATACCCGGAAATTGATAGAAAAAATAGAGCCTATTTCATTGAAGATGGACGTGTTGCTTCCGAAATTTGATGTTCCGGAAGGATTTAAAGATGAATACAGCTATTTGGAGCATTTGGTATTTGAAGGCGCCAGTAAAAGATGGGAAATTTTAACCGATGAAATTATGGATCGCATTCAGTTTGAGCTGGAAACGGTAAAAAAGATGAAATTCCCCGGATATTTTCTGATTGTTTGGGATTTTATTAAGGCAGGCAAAGAAATGGGCATTCGCTTTGGTCCCGGGCGCGGCTCCGCAGCCGGCTCTATATTAGCTTATTGCTTAGATATTACCAACGTTGACCCCATTAAATACCACTTGCTTTTTGAGCGCTTTTTAAATCCCGACAGAATTTCATTACCCGATATGGATATTGATATTGACGACTCGGGGCGCGATAAGGTAATTGATTATGTGATTGGAAAATACGGTGCAGAAAAAGTAGCCCAAATCGTTACGTTCGGCACAATGGCGGCGCGCTCCTCCATAAAGGACTGTGCGCGGGTTTTGAAACTGCCGTTAGCAGAAAGCGACCGTTTGTCGAAGTTGGTGCCGGGAGTGCTGGATATTACTTTAGAACAAGCATATAAGGAAGTTCCGGAGCTAAAAAAAGCATTAGATTCGGGCGAAGAATTGGTAAAGAAGACCCTCCATTTTGCGCAAAATTTGGAAGGCACTGTGCGCCAAGCCGGTGTGCATGCTTGTGCCGTAATTATCGGAAAAGAAGACCTCATCTCGCAAATTCCGTTAAGTACCTCAAAAAACAGCAATATCCCTGTAACACAATTTGAGGGAAAATGGGTAGAAGATGCCGGACTTCTTAAAATGGATTTTTTAGGACTGAAAACACTGAATATCATCAGCAGTACGTTGGCAAATATTAAAAAACGTTTTAATAAAGATATTGATATTGAAACTATTCCGTTGGATGATCCGGAAACGTATCAACTTTTAGGTCATGGCGATACGACCGGAATTTTTCAGTTGGAAAGTGCCGGAATGCGGAAATATTTGATAGACCTCAAACCCGAACGTTTTGAAGATGTGATTGCTATGGTGGCGCTGTACCGCCCGGGCCCCATGAACAACATTCCGTCTTTCATTAACCGGAAACATGGTAAGGAAAAAATTGAGTACGATATCCCTGTAATGGAAAAGTATTTGAATGATAGTTATGGCATTACTATTTATCAGGAGCAGGTGATGTTGCTTTCGCAATTGCTGGCGGGATTTACCCCCGGACAAGCCGATACGCTTCGTAAAGCCATGGGAAAGAAGATCAGAAAGGTGATGAATGAGATGGAAAAAGAGTTTATGTATGGCGGCGAGCAACAAGGACACGATACTCGGATTTTGAAGAAAATTTGGAACGAATGGATTGAGTTTGCAAATTACGCCTTCAATAAATCGCATGCCACGTGCTATGCGCTCATTGCCTACCAAACTGCCTGGTTGAAAGCGCATTATCCGGCTGAGTTTTTAGCGGCAAACCTAACCAACAATCTTGCGAACATGGACAACATCAAGAAGTTTATTGAAGATGGTTTGCAAGCCGGCATTCGCATTTTGCCTCCGGATATTAATGAATCGGATGTGGAATTTATTGTAAATCAGGAGGGTCATATCCGTTTTGGCTTGGCGGCGCTCAAAGGCGTTGGCAGCGCTGCCATCGGATCCATTATTGAAGAACGGGAAACAAACGGTAAATTTGAAACGATTTTCGATTTTGTGAAGCGCATCAATTCTAAAAACTGCAACAAGAAAAACATGGAATCGTTGGTGTATGCCGGCGCTTTTGATGCACTGCCCGGCGTGCACCGCGCGCAGTTTTTCCACATTGAAAGAGACGAAAAGATGAACTTTTTGGAGAAACTGTTACTATGGGCATCGCGAGAGCAAAATGCCGGGGCACAGCAACAAACCTCCATTTTCGATGATGCGCCCACGATGCAGGAAGAAGCGCTTCCCAAACTGCCTGTGTGCGAGGCTTGGAATCCCATTCAACAATTGCGATACGAAAAAGAGATTGCCGGCTTTTATATTTCCGGACATCCGATGGATAATTATAAAACCATCATCCAAAATTATTGCAATACCAATCTTGAGTTGTTACAAAAATTGGAAGAAAAGGAAAAGTTTGTAGCCAAAACCGCCAAATTTGCAGGCATCGTTTCTGCCGTGCAGCAAGGTACCACAAAAACCGGAAAAGATTATGGGCGCGTTACTTTTGAAGATGAAACCGGAGCTTTTGAGTGGATGCTCTTTTCGGAAGATTTTACAAAATACCGGCATCTTTTCGAGGTAGGAAAGCAACTCTTTATCACCGCAAGCGCCAGCGAACGTTTTAGAAAAGACCCTTCCGCACCCAAAAATTTGGACTTAAAACCTATCAACATTTTTTATTTGGATGAAGCATTTGAAAAGCTTTGTAAACAAGTACGTATTGTATTAAATGTTAAAGATATAAATGGAAATGTTGCTTACTTGCTCAAAGAAGCCATAGAAAAATCGAAAGGAAAAATCCCTTTGGAAATACGCATTATGGAAACTAATAATGTGTTTAATTCCGATTTTTCGAATCATCATTACAAAATAAATCCGGAGAATTTTATTAGGGATTTAAGCCTTCCGGTGGAATATAAAATTGAATTGGCCTAAATAAAATCTGTGAATATCTGTGTCATCCGTGTCATCTGTGTGCTAAATCACTTCCAAAACCTTCCCAAAAACAGAAATTCCATTAAAAGGCGTATTCCTCGATTTTGTCGCCATCGAGAAAACATCAATCACATACTCTTGTTGCAACTCTGCAATAACAAACTCAGCGTTCATCCCTTCCACAATCTTCCCTTTATTAAGTTTCATCATTGCAGAGGGATTTGTGGACATTAACTTTACTAATTGCGATAGCGTTAAAAAGCCGCCTCTCACTAATTTTGTGTAACACAAGGGGAAAGCCAATTCTAATCCAATCATTCCGGGCGCCCCTTTTTCTTTGTCCTCCAACGAGTGTGGCGCGTGGTCGGTGGCAATAGCAAAAACGTTGCCGGCTTGCATCGCTTTTATCAGTGCATCAAGATCTTCTTGCATTCTCAGAGGTGGATTTACGCGATAATGATTTGCCTCATCACCTGTTGCAAAAATATGATGCGGGGTTACTTCACAAGTAATATTTAAACCTTTAGCTTGCGCCTCCGCAATCATCTCTATTGCCTCCTCTGTACTAACATGACAAAAATGCAAATGCCCTCGTTCGGTGGCGGTTGTACCGCCGTAGCACACCTCTTCAAACAACCGTATATCTCGCGCTGTCATTTCATTCTCCGCCTTTCGCATATCCGTGGCGCTATATTTTGAATCTTCGGCATGAGACAACACGGTGATGTTTTTTTCTTTACATATCTCAAAAATTTGCCTCATTACCGCATCATCCTGAACGCCTTTGCCATCATCCGTAACAAAAAGTATTTCATTTTTTTTCAACGATTTAAGATGTTCGATGTTTGTTCCTTCCAAATCTTTGGTCATGCTTAAGGTTTGGTTTACTGTAATTCCGCAAATTTCTTTGGCGCGTTTTTCAATTTCGCGCGCTTGTTTTAAGGAACTGCACACAGGATTTGTGTTGGGCATCAAATTTACTGCGGTGTAACCTCCCTGAATGGCGGCTTCGCAGCCGGTTTGCAAATCTTCTTTATAGGTAAACCCGGGATCTCGAAAATGGGCGTGCAAATCGGTGAATGCGGGCATAAGCACTACATCTTCGCCGGTAAAATCGCGCACTATCAAATTAGAGTTGTACAGGCCATAGGCTCCTAAAATTTCAAAGGCAGGCTCATCAATGGTTTCTGCCACTTGGGTAATGATGCCGTCTTCTACGAGCACGCAGCCCGTAAAATCTTGAGTGTCATCTACAATACGGATGTTTTTGTAAAGGGTTTGCATAGGGAAAGTTTTGGCAAAGTAATAGGAATTTTAATAGCTACAGGTATAATAAAAAAAAATCATAACGAAGTTGGTTTGATAGTTTTTTATCTATCTTTGCGCCCGGTAATCATAACAAGGAAATAAAATGAAATATTCTGAAATTGAAAGGAAATTAAAAAATGCGGGTTGTTATTGTATTGATGAAAGCGGCAGACATCCTGAGTGGTTTAGCCCAATAACAAGAAGAGAGTTTTATTTAAGTCATCATAGATCTGAAGAGGCTAAAATAGGAACCATAAAATCAATTAGTAAAGATTCAGGAGTAAAATTATAATTAAAATCAACAAAATGAGCAAGAAAATTAAAGCATTTATAGAAATAGGCGAAAAATTAGATTATGATATTTGGATAGATCTCGAAGCAGATGTACCATTTGGACTTCTCGGGCAGGGTAAAACCATATTGGAAGCAAAACAAGACTTTTTGGGTTGTTATGAAGATATGAGAAATTCTTATAGAAAACGAAAGAAAGAGTTTCCTGAAATTGAATTTGAATTCGTCTATGATATTCCATCCTTCTTAAAATATTCGCCTTTTCCACTCACATGGTTAAGCGATGCAACCGGCATCAACAAAAAGCAATTAAGTCATTATACAACTGAGCATCGAAATCCGAGCCGCGCTACTTTGGTAAAAATTCAAGATGCTGTTAATAAGTTCGTTGCCGATTATAGCCAGGTTTGTTTTGTTTAATTTGCGGCGTTTTTTTCACGCAAAGACGCGAAGACGCTAAGAAAAGAAACTTTGCGCCTTTGCGCCTTTGCGTGCCAATGGTTTTTTTTATTACTTCGCACCTAAATTAAAACCCATGAAAAAACCAATTATTAAATCTTTCGACAAAGTAATTCTTTTGATATTGGGAATATCCCCCATGCTATATGCCTGCCCAAAGTACGGAGAGCCCCATGCAAACTATGAGCTAAAAGGTACTATTACTAATAAAGAGACCTCCCGACCTATCAAGCACATTCAGATTACAACAAATATAAGAGATGAATACCGTAAAGATACTTTATACACAGATTCTCGCGGACAATACAATTATAAATTTTGGGATTATTTATGGGACAGACCTTTGCATTTGAAATTTGAAGACATTGACGGCGAAGAAAATGGCGGCGAGTTTATCACCCAAGAAATGGATATTACGTTTACTGATGCCGACTTGGTACAAAAAGGAAAAGGTGCTTGGGATAAAGGAACATTTGTAAAAACGAAAAATGTTGAATTAGAACGAAAAAACTAAAACGATAGAATTATGAAAAAACCAATTATTAAACTTTTCGATAAACTAATTCTGTTTTTGATATTAGGTTCTTCTGCAGCACTTTATACAAGTTGTGAATATGGTGCGCCGGTACCTGAGTATGGTGTAATGCCTATGTATGGACCTCCTACTGAAGGTCAAAGCATTATCATAGAAGAAGAAGCAAATCAAGATATTCCGATAATAAATGAAGCTGATTTGCAAGATTAAGGATATTTTATGAACTTTAAAAAGAAACTCACTTTAGCATTATTCCGGCAGCACCGCAAAAACCAAACACGCCTGCACGAGCTTAATTACCTGTTTTGGGAGTGCACCCTGCGCTGTAACCTCAACTGCCTGCATTGCGGCAGCGATTGCACCAGCGAAGTAGCCACACCCGATATGCCTTTGGAAGATTTTCTGAAAGTGTTAGACCGCATAAAACCGTTCGTAAATTCGCACAAAACGATGATTGCACTCACCGGCGGCGAACCTCTGATGCGGAAAGATTTGGCACAGTGCGGAAAAGAATTTTACAAACGCGAGTTTCCGTGGGGAATGGTAACGAATGGATACGGACTTACGCCCAAACTGTTGGAAGAATTATTGCAATCCGGATTACGCTCGGTTACTGTTAGTTTCGATGGCTTAACCCCCGAAACACACGATTGGTTGCGCGGAAAAGACGGCTCATGGGAACGAGCGTTAAACGCCATTGCCATGATCGCCGCTACTAAGGGCTTTACGTATGATGTGGTTACTTGTGTAAATAAGCGAAATATTGATGATTTAGAAGGAATAAAGAAATTGCTCATCAGTTTAGGGGTTAAAAATTGGCGACTGTTTTCTATATTCCCGAAAGGACGTGCTGAAAACAACGCTTTGCTTAAACTTTCAGCGGAAGAGCTTGTGCGCATGCTGGATTTTATTAAACACACTCGTAAAGAAGGAATTATCAAGGTTTCGTATGGTTGCGAAGGCTTTTTGGGCGATTATGAGATGGAAGTTCGCGACACGCCATTCTTCTGCCGGGCGGGCATCCACGTGGGCTCTGTGCTGGTGGATGGCTCTATTAGCGCCTGTCCGAGCTTGCGCGCCGACTATATTCAAGGAAATATTTACCAAGATGATTTTTGGACAGTTTGGAACGAGCGCTACCAAATAATGCGCAATCGCGCATGGACCAAAACCGGTATATGCGCGACCTGCAAATCTTATAAGTACTGTGAGGGCAACGGTTTACATCTTCGCGAACAAAAAGACGATAAACTGCTGTGTTGCCATTTAGAGCTGATTAATTCTTAATTCCTAATTCTTAATTCCTAATTTCTATTCCACCGGAATAACTTTCGACCCCCCACTCGTACTCACCCTCACATCCGTAGCCTTTTTATACTTCAGCGTTGAAGCGCCGGAAAGACGCCCTGTAATAGTTTGATTTACCGTAACCTCAGCAAGAGAAGCGCCGGAAAGGTCAATATCAAGTTTTTCCGACTCCAAATCGAAAGTATGAAAGAAGGAACTTCCTGAGCCTGTAAAGGAGGTTTCTCCGGCATAACCGCTTCCATCAAATCTTGATGCGCCGGATCCGTTAACCTTGCAACGTTTTTCTACTTCCAGATTACGGAAATTGGCATTCGAAGAGCCCGAAAGCATAGCATCGAAACGGTTTCCTGTAAAAGTGCAGTTTTTTACTCTTGAAGCCCCACTAAGGTCTATGCTTAGATATTCGCCCTTGCACGAAAAACCATCTATTTTAGAGGCGCCGGATAATATAATATCAGCAGAAGTATCAAACTCTCCGTAGGTGTAGATGATCGTGGCGCCGCTGCCTTCAATGTTTTTAAGCTCCGTTGCCTTAATGTTGGCTTTTAGTTTTACCCTGTTGTAATTGTTCACGTTATGCACTCTAATAAACAAATAGCCGTTGGAGCGCAATTCTGTTCTAATTTTGCTCTCGGGAACGTTGTATTGAATGGTGGCGCTGTTGTTTTCACTGTCTTGGGTAACAACTACTTCCCAAGGTCCTTCAATAATGATTCCTTTTATTGTTCCGGAAATCTGTACTTCTTTTTCGACTAAATCGAATTCTTGTTCTTTACAGCAGGCGCTGAACAGGATGGCGATGGTTGCTACGATGATGAGCAAAAGGGATGTTTTTCTTGTTTGATTTTTCATTTGTTTAATTATTTAATTGGGTTAATTGATTTTCTTTGTGTAACTCTGTGTTCTTTGTGTTCTCTGTGTCTCTGTGTTGAATATTCTTTTTTCAGCACAGAGGCGCGGAGTTCGCAGAGGGGCACAGAAGGTTTAGAATTTTATTCCGCCGACAACACCGATCCATATATCGAATATTGCGCTACTCATGGATGATGATGTAGAGTAATGATATAAGCTATATGGAATTTTTATCTGACGAATCTTCGCAGGATCAAAATCTCCGAGATAATGGCTATGGTGTTGAAATAGAAAATTAATGCTTGGACCTGCGTAAATTTTAAAATGTTTAGCAAAACGGTAATTGAGCACAGGGTTAAATTGAACGAGTTGAGCCATTGGAAAGCGGCTGACATTTTGGAATATTGTTCTTTCAGTAACTTCTAAGTTAAGACTTAAATTCCCTACCAATTTTATACTTGTTCCGAGACCTGCACCCCATGACCAATAATTTTCAGTATAATTATAGCCCACAAAGAGGATTGAATACAGATATTTTACTCCTGAGCGGAATGTAAGCGCAGTATGCACAAATTCTCCAGCTTCGATACCGGCTTCTAAAACGCCGCCTTTTTTTACAATGTTAATTAATCCAAAAGAGATTCCATCTGCCGTATCGCGCACGTTAATCAATCCCATCTGGAAACGACCTTTTTTAGTAACATTCACAAGTCCTGAAATTTGACATACTGATTCTTGCGCAACGTTGGCAACTCCTGCAAGTTGGCATTTTGTTTCTTTAGCAGCGTTCCATATCCCTGCCGCCTGAACATGAGCCGTACCGCCTTGATTAAAAACACCGGCTGCTTGAAAAATGGTTTTATCAGCAATATTAAAAATTCCGCCAGCTTGTCCACCTACCTCTTTCGCAACATTGAAAATTCCGCCGGCTTGAAAACCAGCTCTGTTTGCAACATTAAAAATTCCTGCTGCCTGAAAACCGGCTTCTTTCGCAACATTAAAGATGCCACCGGATTGGAAATAAGCAGTATCTCCAATATTACAAATGCCCGCAAATTGCACAGATTTTCCTTTTTTGGTAACATTGCAAATGCCCGCAAATTGTGCATTAGCGCTGCTAAAGGGCTTCTGATTATCTGCCAGCGCGAGATTGAACAATCCGGCAAACTGCGCACCCGTAGCGCCATATTTGTTGACGTTAAACAAACCACCCATCTCAAATCCTTTAGTTTGTCCGGTTACCCCACCCAAAATGTTGATGGATGCGTGATAACAATTTTCGGCGGTTTTAACAAATCCCGTGCCCAAAGGATAGAAAAATGTGAGTTGAAAAGGTTTGCATGCAACCCCTTCTTGCTGTTGAATTTCAATGTTTTGCACAGGCTCTGTTTTTTGTGTGTCCTGTGCTGCAATTGGCATAGTGGCTGTGGCAGCCGCCAGTAGTAATCCTGCAATTTGTGATTTCATTTCGTCATTTTTGGTTAAACTTACAGTGGTATGACAACTATCTGTAGGTGTTCCATTACTTGCAGGTGTATTTTTTTCGGATTTTTCTTCACCTCTTCCGTCATCTGGCGGCGAGCCGCCGTCTGCCACCTTCTCCTCATATAAACTACCCCGTCTCGCTTCGCGAGACACCCCTTCAAAATTTGAAGGGGATATTTCTTCCTTTTCCCTTCTCCTTTCCTCCTTTTCTCCTTTCTCCCTTTCTTCTTTTTTCGCATAAAAAACAATATGCTCGCCCACTTTTTTATAAGAAGTAGTAGAAGGAAGAATTATGGGAAGAATTTCGGTTATTGTTTCATCCTGTATATTAATTGTTACTTTTTCTTTTGGATTAACCAATTGCGAATTATAGGAAAACCTTACGCCGGTTTGCTCCGTAATGAGCGCCAACACATTTTCGAATGATTCTTCCTGAAATTGTAAAGAGATTTGCTTTTCTAACGGGTCGTTTTGGGCAAAAACAAAGCCTGAAAAGGATAATAAAAAAATGATGGCTACGATCTTATTCATGAGCAGTAATAATATAGTGATTTCCTTTCTTTTCTACATGCGCCGAAATAGTAGCCGCAATAACCTCCAAAATATACTCAACCGAATCATTGCTATCAAAACTTACATTCAGCAAAACTTCGTTTAATTCGGTTGAATTGATGGCAATATTTATTCCGTAATGTGTTTTGATTAGATTTATGGCGGTGGTTAAAGAGGTGTTTTGAAACACCAATTCTGGGTGTGGGGGCGTTGCGCGCAACGCCTCTACGGTTTCCACAACCTCCTCTTCTCCCTTTTCCTCT
>Ga0123356_10003698_pt1 | contig 15931 bp, 10 predicted proteins | sample TergutEmb28metaG_2_FD_92546 | JGI IMG/M metagenome (GOLD analysis project Ga0123356, IMG submission 92546) | Embiratermes neotenicus P3 segment gut microbial communities from Petit-Saut dam, French Guiana - Emb289 P3 | ecosystem: Host-associated > Arthropoda: Insects > Digestive system > Gut ... | reverse complement strand
GAAAAGTGGTCGGTATCATCTCGAACCTGATCACTATCGAGGTTGACGGCCCGGTGGCCCAGAACGAGATCTGCTACATCGATCTCAAGGGCACGAAGCTGATGGCCGAGGTGATCAAGATCAGCGGCAAGAACGCCTACGTACAGGTGTTCGAGAGCACGCGCGGGCTGTACGTGGGTTGCACGGCGGAGTTCACCGGGCACATGCTCGAAGTGACGCTCGGCCCCGGCATGCTGTCGAAGAATTACGACGGTTTGCAGAACGACCTCGACGCCATGGACGGGGTTTTCCTCAAGCGCGGCGACTACACGGCCGCGTTGGACGAGAACAAGAAGTGGCGCTTCACGCCCATCGCCAAGGCTGGCGACAAGGTGCAGGCCTCCGACTGGCTCGGCAAGGTCAAGGAGGGCTGGATCGACCACAAGATCATGGTGCCGTTCAACTACAAGGGCGAGTTCACGGTCAAGAGCGTCGTGTCTGAGGGCGACTTCGCCGTGAAGGACACCATCGCGGTGCTGACCGACGCGAGCGGCAACGACCTCAACGTCACGATGTCTATGAAGTGGCCGGTGAAGGTCGAGGTCAAGGGCTACAAGAGCAAGCCGCGTCCGTTCAAGATTATGGAAACGGGCGTGCGTACGATTGATACGCTTAACCCGATTACCGAGGGCGGCACAGGGTTTATTCCGGGTCCGTTCGGTTGCGGCAAGACGGTTCTGCAGCACGCGCTTTCCAAGTACGCCGAGGCCGACCTCATCATCGTTGTGGCTTGCGGTGAGCGCGCCAACGAGGTGGTGGAAATTTTCACAGAGTTCCCGGAGCTTGACGACCCTCGTACGGGGCGTAAGCTCATTGAGCGTATGATTATCATTTGTAACACTTCGAACATGCCTGTTGCCGCCCGTGAGGCGAGCGTTTACACGGGGATGACGATTGCCGAATACTATCGCATGATGGGTCTGAAGGTTCTGCTTCTTGCCGACTCGACTTCCCGCTGGGCGCAGGCGCTTCGCGAGATGTCTAACCGTATGGAAGAGTTGCCGGGCCCCGACGCGTTCCCGATGGACTTGCCCGCGGTTATCGCGAGCTTCTATTCGCGCGCAGGGTTTACGTATCTTAACAATGGGGAATCGGGTTCGATTACCTTTATTGGTACGGTCAGCCCCGCGGGCGGTAACTTGAAGGAGCCTGTAACGGAGTCTACCAAAAAGGCCGCGCGCTGCTTCTTCGCTCTGTCGCAGAACCGCGCCGACTCGAAGCGTTACCCCGCTGTCGACCCGATTGACAGTTATTCCAAGTATATTGAGTATGATGAAGTGATAGAGTATCTTGACAAGGCAGTGGAGCCGGGCTGGTGCAATAAAGTTACCGCTATGAAGGACATGTTGCTGCGCGGCAAGGAGATGCGCGATCAGATCAACATTCTTGGTGACGACAGTGTGCCGCTTGATTATCACATCATCTACAACAAGTCGGAGATTATCGACTTTGTTATTCTGCAGCAGGACGCATTTGACAAGGTTGACGCTTCTACGCCGCTCAAGCGCCAGCAGTATGTGGTGAACAAGGTGCTTAGCATCTGTAACGGCAAGTTCAGTTTCGACGGGTTTGAGGAGGTTGGCATTTACTTCAAGCGCGTGATTAACCTGATGCGCCAGATGAACTATTTGGAATTCCAGTCTGACAAGTTTAAAGAGCTCGAGAAGCAGCTTGACTCGCTTCTGGCTGAGCGTGCTTCGGAACCTTTGGCCCAGGCCGCGCAGGCGTAAGCGGAAACGGAGAGATAGATAGATGAAAACGAAAGCCTTTCAGAAGATCTACACCCACATCGAGAACGTGACCAAGGCGACTTGCACGGTGCACGCCGACGGTGTGGCTAACGAAGAGATGGCGATGGTCGACGGGCGCCCGGCGCAGGTCGTGAAAATTGCCGGCAACCGCGTGACGCTTCAGATTTTCCCCGGCACGCAGGGTATCGCCACCAACGCTGAAGTCGTGTTCCTCGGCAAGCCGCCCACCCTCAAGGTGTCGGACGAGCTCAAGGGGCGCTTCTTCGACGCGTACGGCACGCCGATTGACGGCGGCCCGGAGGTTGACGGCAAGGAAGTCGAAATTGGCGGCCCGTCGGTTAACCCCGTGCGCCGCAAGCAGCCGTCGGAGCTCATTGCTACCGGTATCGCGGGCATCGACTTGAACAACACGCTCGTTACGGGGCAGAAGATTCCGTTCTTCGCCGACCCCGACCAGCCGTACAACGCGGTTATGGCCGACGTGGCTCTGCGCGCGAAGGCCGACGTGATTATCCTTGGCGCTATGGGTATGTCGAACGACGACTACCTTTATTACAAGACACTGTTCGACAACGCCGGAGCGCTCGACCGCATCCTCGCGTTTGTCAACACGACCGACAACCCGCCCGTTGAGAGGCTGTTGATTCCCGATATGTGCCTGACCGCCGCCGAGTACTTCTCTGTTGAAAAGAAGCAGAAGGTTCTCGTGTTGCTCACCGACATGACGCTGTTCGCCGACGCTCTCTCCATCGTGTCTAACCGTATGGACCAGATTCCGTCTAAGGACAGTATGCCCGGTTCGCTGTACAGCGACTTGGCGCGTATCTACGAGAAGGCGTCGCAGTTCCCCGACGGCGGTTCGATTACGCTCGTCGCGGTTACAACGCTTTCCGGCGGCGACATCACGCACGCTATTCCTGACAATACCGGATATATCACCGAGGGCCAGCTTTACCTGCGCCGTGACACCGACGTTGCGAAGGTCATCATCGACCCGTTCCGCTCGCTGTCGCGTCTCAAGCAGTTGGTTATTGGTAAGAAGACCAGAAAAGACCACCCGCAGGTCATGAACACGGCCATCCGCCTGTTCGCCGACGCTGCCGGTGCGAAGACGAAGCAGGAAAACGGCTTTGACCTGACGGAATACGACAAGCGTACGTTGCAGTTTGCGAAGGAGTACTCGCGCGACCTGCTGGCGATTGACGTAAACGTCGAAATCGACTTCATGCTTGATACCGCGTGGAAGCTGTTTGGCAAGTACTTCACGCAGGACGAAGTAGGTATCAAGAAGGAGCTGATGGATCAGTACTGGAATTCAACGGCGAGCTGATAATATGCCTAAAAATTTCATGCGTTTCGCAAGGATGGCGTCTGGCTCCGGCAGGACGCGCAGGCGCAGTCTCCGGAGCCGCAGAGGCGTCCGGTCGATCTTGACCAGCGTTGTGATAGTGTTGATTTTGATAATAGTAATGGTAATAATGCGGTATCAATAAATGTGGTATAATTTATGTGGATGCGGATTATCGCTCCCATAACGGCAATAAAAACAATTTCGTAGGGGCGCGATTTATCGCGCCCGCTTTGATACAGAATTCTTCCGATAATTGGAAGGAAAAAGAATGGCGATAAAGTTTCAGTACAACAAGACATATCTGCAGCAGCTCAACCGCGAGCTCAAGGTCAGAGAGAACGCTCTCCCGACGCTTGTGGCCAAAGAGTCCGCTCTGCGCGTTGAGGTCGCGAAGGCCAAAGAGAGCGCACAGCAGCTCGACGGCGACATCAAAAAAGAGCTCGAGGCGCTGTCAGGCTCCAACAGGCTGTGGGTAGAGATGCTCGATGGCTTAGTGAAAGTCGGGCAGGTCGACGTTACCGTCAAGAAGATTGCGGGTGTCAAGACCCCGATTCTCGAAAAGGTGTCGTTCGACGTGTCGCGCTACAGCTTGGCGAACGAGGCCGCGTGGATTCCCGAGGGCGTAGAGATTCTCCAGCGTTTGGCCGAGCTGAAAATCACGCTTGCGCTGGCAAAGAAAAAGGTCGTTATTCTCGAGTACGCGCGTAAGAAGACTACGCAGAAGGTCAACCTGTACGAGAAGGTGCAGATACCCGAGTACAAGGAAGCCGTGCGCAAGATCAAGCGGTTTATGGAAGACGAAGACAATCTTGCGAAGTCGTCCCAGAAAATCCTTAAGGTAAAGATAGCCGCGGAGGCCGCGTAAATGATAGTCAAAATGAAAAAAATGGACCTCCTGCTTTACCACAGGGAGCAGGAAAAGTTCTTGGATGAGCTGAGGGGCCTTGGCGTGGTGCACATCACGTCCGACGCGCCGGCAGATTCTGCGGCCGTGCAGGATCTCAACACCAAGGCGCAGAACGCTTCCCGCATCGCCGCAGCCCTTAAGAAGGTGCAGCTCGAGAAGAATATCACCGCGTCTGCGGTAGAGGCCGAAGACGTTCCCCGCATGCTCTCCCGCTTCGAAGACAGCGAAGTCAAGCGTGAGCGCGTAGAGCAGGAGTTCGCGGCGCTCAAGAAAGACAACGACATGCTCGCGCCGTGGGGCAACTTCGACCCGCAAACCGTAAAGCGTCTGGCAGAAGCCGGCGTCAAGATGAGATTCTACACTATGACGGTGAAGAAGTACGAAGCGCTCGAGAGATCGAAATACGGAATAGAAACGATAAATATCCAAAGCGGCTTGGCCTACTTCGTATCAATATTCAGAGGCGAGGCGGAGGAGATCCCCGGAGCGGAAGAAGTCTACCTCCCCGACAGCAGCCTCAAAGATCTGAACGCCAAGGTCATGTCGCTCGAGATGCGCCGCAACGAGGTCATCTCCGACATGGACACAATGGCAGGCCACCTCTCCGGCATAGAGAAATACAGCGCCGAACTCAAAAACAAACTGCAGTTCGAACAGGCGCGCCTGTCTATGGCGTCCGAAGCCGAGGGTAAGCTCCTCAGGCTGTCGGGCTGGGTTCCTGAACTGAACGAGGCAAAGGTAACCGCGTTCCTGCAGAACTACTCGGCCTACGTATCTTTCCGCGCGCCGAACGCCGAAGACGATGTTCCCGTCCAGCTCAAGAACGACTTTTTCAGCAGGCTCTTCGAGCCCATCCTCAAGCTCTACTCGCTCCCCGGCTACCGCGAACTCGACTACACGCCCATGGCGGCGCCGTTCTTCGCGATATTCTTCGGGCTGTGCTTAGGCGATGCAGGCTACGGGTTGATATTCTTAGTAGCATCCATAATAGGGCTGGCCAAGGTAGGCCCAAAGATGAAGCCGATAATGGGGCTGGGGCTGATTTTCGGTTTCGCCACAACTATCTGCGGCGTCTTGCTAAACGGCTTCTTCGGCATGCAGTTATTCGGCGGCGAGGGCATAGAGGGCGCGTCGCTATTTGCAACCGGGGCGGAGAAGTACGCGCTGCTCGCGTCTAAAGACATAAACGGCAGCACCGACTTCCCGGCTATGGGAATGGCGCTTGTGATCGGGTTCATCCACATGTTCTTCGGCATGTCTGTATACATCTACACGCAGGTGAGGGACCGGGGTTTTCAGGCAGGCATAATGCCGCTGGCGCTTATGTTTATGGTGAGCGGCGGCGTAGTATTAGGCGCGCATACGAACTTTATGAACCTTGGCCTGGAAGAGTTCATGGTAGGCGCGTGGGCTGTCGGCAAACTGCTGGTGATGGTGCCGGCCGAAGTGGCCAAGTGGATGGCGATAGGCGGTATCGCGGGCGCGCTCCTGTTCAACAGCTTAGACAAGTCGATTTTTATACGTCCGCTTGCCGGCCTGTGGGACCTGTACAACTTCGCGTCCGGCTTCTTCTCGAACATCCTCTCCTACCTGCGCCTTTTCGCGCTGGGCCTTGCGGGCGGACTCTTGGGTAAGGCGATCAACGACATCGCGTGCATATTTATCACGAAAGAAGACGGCTCGCTGAATTTCGCGTCGCTTTGGGTGGTGGCAACAGTACTTCTTATTATAGGCGGCCACGCGCTCAATCTGGCGCTGGCGTCGTTAGGCGCGTTCGTGCACCCGCTGCGTCTGACGTTCGTGGAGTTTTACGGTGCGGTGAAGTTCCAGGGCGGCGGTAAGGCGTACGCCCCCTTTACAAAGGCAGAAAATTAACTTTAACTTTTACACAATACAAGTGTTAGGAGGGGTTTTATGGAAGGTGTACTGATGGACAGTCCGGCAATGTTGGCTATGGCGCAGGTACTTGCATTGGTCGGAGTCGGCTTGATGGTTGGTCTGACCGGGGCCGGTGCGGGTATAGGTTTCGGTATGGTCTGTAGCGCGACGATGGGCGTGCTCAAGAAGAAGCCCGAATTGTTTGGCTCCTGCCTTATCCTTTCGGCTATCCCGTCTACGAACGGCCTCTACGGCTTCGTAGCATTCTTCCTGTACAATGCCAAGGTAGCCGAACTCGGTGCCTCCATGACGCTGTATCAGGCCGCGATAATCTTTGGCGCCGGCGTAGCGGTAGCCGTAGGCTGTACAATCACCTGTATCTACCAGGCCAAGATTGCCACCAACGGGATCGTGGCTGTAGGCCAGGGCCACAACGTATTCGGCAACACGCTCATCATGGCCGCGTACCCCGAATTCTACGCGATTTTGGCGCTCGTCGCCAGCATCCTGATGCTCGGCATGATTTAATCGTTACCCCGTAACGAAACGAACCGGCATCAAAGCAATACCCGCGCGCCCCCTCCGACATCCGGAGGGGGTGCGCCCTTTTTAAGAAAACATGGAGAGGTGTCCGAGCGGTTGAAGGAGGCGGTCTCGAAAACCGTTGTGCCCTCTTGGGTACCCAGGGTTCGAATCCCTGCCTCTCCGTTTTCTTCGTTTTTGGGGGTTCCAGGGGGGTAATGTGCAAAATTTGCACATTAGTTGACAAGGGGGAAGATCCATGGCTAAGCCTAAATCGCCAAATAAATCATTAATCATCCGCAACAGTACCGCTGAATTCCTGACCTTTGCCTACCAATCTCAGGGGGATGGCGTCGAGATTCGCGTTCAAGACGGTACGGTCTGGCTTTCACAGAAAAACATCGGGCAGCTGTTTGATACGAGCAGCGATAACGTTGGATTACACCTTAAAAACATCTTTAAAGACGAAGAATTGCAGGAAAATTCAACTACCGAGGATTTCTCGGTAGTTGCCACCAACAATAAAACCTACAACATAAAGCACTACAACCTTGACGCAATTATCGCCGTAGGCTACCGCGTCAACTCCAAACGGGCAACGGCTTTCCGCCAGTGGGCGACCGCCGTCCTGCGAGATTTCGCCCTGCGCGGCTACGTACTCGACCGCAAACGCATGGAAAACGGCACGTTCTTGGATGACGACTACTTTGAACGCCTGTTAGAAGAAATCCGCGAAATCCGCCTCTCGGAGCGCCGCCTTTACCAAAAAATTACCGACATCTATTCAACCGCGCTGGATTACAACAAGGATTCGCCGATAACCAAAAAGTTCTTCGCAAAAGTACAAAACAAGCTGCACTACGCCGTCCACAAACGCACAGCCGCGGAACTGATCTACGAACGCGCCGACCACAAAAAAGAGCGAATGGGCCTGACCTCTTGGGAAAAAGCCCCCGACGGCAAAATCGTGAAAAGCGACGTAGTGATAGCAAAGAACTACTTGACAGAATCCGAATTGGAAGACCTCGGACGCTTGGTCAACGCCTACTTAGATCTCGCGGAAGGCCGCGCAAAACGGAAAATCCCCATGACCATGGAAGACTGGGCCCAAAACTTAGACATGATCCTGCAAAGCGATGCCCGCGACCTCCTGAAAAATGCCGGAAAAATATCCACCGAAATCGCCCTGCAACACGCCAAAAATGAATTCGACCTGTTCAGGCCGATACAGGACAGGCTGTTCCTGTCGGATTACGACAAGCAAAGCGCTGTACAGGAAGAGTGCGGGGCAGCTGTTGATGAGATCGCTGGGGTTGCGGAGGGTGGGAATAGTCAATAAATCTGACCTAAAAAGCAATTTGCAGATTTTGCAAATTCCTTTTCTTTACAAAAGCGCTATAAACCCTCTTTCAGATCCCCAAAAGTGCGTTTTTTGTGCAAAATTCACGATTTTGCTGACGTCAGCAAAATCGTGGGGGTAGTTGCTTTGTTAATGGATTGATGATATAATTAAGCATTATCGAACTTGCCAGCTGGACAATGCCGGAAAACCTGCCCACGCCGGAAAAAAGCATCGCGCAAATCGAAAAAGAACGAATCGCGGAGCTGAAGCGGAGGACCGGGGAGAAGGCGTTGATGTTGGATGAGTAGTCGGGGGGATAAAAATTCATAGGGGAGGATGAGCATAAGGCGTGGTTGACGAATGGAGTCGGCTTTGCTAGTTGATTATATTGAATAACTGAAAAACATTCCAAATCTTGCTTTATAACATAATATTTTTATATATTGTTACTATAACATAACGAAAAACAACGGCCGCTAAATCAGATTTGGGGATTGCGACAACGAGCAAGAACGCGCAAATTTTAACATGAAGCGGCATTAATTATATTAATGTGCTATGAGGATGCAAAAAACATGAATTTCTATTACCAAGACACGATAAGCGGCTTTCTGCGAAAAAATACTGACGAAATTATTGGCTCAATTATTCGTTCTAATGAGTTTGATTCTACCCGTACACAAAACCAATCATGGGAATTGCAAATCCCTATATTGAAAAATGCGCTACAGGAGTACAACGGAGAGATATTTTTTGAATTTTCAATTCCAAGAATGGGCAAAAGAGTTGATGTGCTTCTAATTATTGATAGTGTCGTATTTGTAGTAGAATTTAAAGTTGGTCAATCTACATTTTATAATCACGACATTGAACAAGTTTGGGATTATGCACTGGATCTGAAAAATTTTCATAAGGCGAGCCATGACGTTGTATTAGTACCGGTTCTTATAGTTACAGAAGCACGGGAGTCTTATACGGTGATTGAGCTTTCAAAATATCACGATGATAACCTGGCTTTGCCTGTAAAGATAGGTAGCCGTGATCTAAAATTGGTTATTAAAAATGCGTTATCATTCTTTTCGGATGGGCGAGCAATAAATATAACTGAGTATATAAATAGCGGTTATATGCCGACGCCAACGATTATTGAGGCTGCGGTATCACTTTACAATACGCATAGCGTAGAGAGTATAACTCGAAGCGATGCGGGTGCCAAAAATCTGGCTGTTACAGCAAATAAAATTTCTGAAATTATAAAATTGGCCAAAAGTGAGCGAAAGAAAATAATCTGTTTTGTAACGGGAGTTCCAGGGGCGGGTAAGACACTTGTAGGGCTTAATGTTGCAACCTCCCACATAGATAATGAAAACGGTAATGCTAGTGTCTATCTCTCTGGCAATGCGCCATTAGTTGCGATTTTGCAGGAAGCTCTGGCAAGAGACAAGATTGCGAGAGAGGCCGAGGAAGGAAACAGAGTTACAAAAAAAGCGGCGAAACAGGCCGTAAAGGCATTTATCCAGATAATTCATCACTACAGGGATGCGTATTTGAAAGATAAAGAAGCGCCATATGATCATGTTGCGATTTTTGACGAAGCGCAGAGGGCATGGAATAAGGAGCAAACGGTCAAATTTATGAAACGAAAGAAGGGGATTCCTGACTTTGATCATTCCGAGCCGGAATTTCTTATTTCGTGTTTAGATAGGCATAAAGACTGGGCAGTAATTATTTGTTTGGTAGGTGGTGGTCAAGAAATAAACACGGGTGAGGCGGGCATTTCTGAATGGCTTGCAGCGTTGGATAAAAAATTTTCTGAGTGGCAGATCTATATTTCACCCAATCTGACAGATTCGGAATATGCAGCAGAAGAGTCGATAAATACGTTAGATAATAAAAATAGAATTTGTTACGATTGCGATTTGCACCTTTCGGTTTCTATGCGCTCATTCAGAGCGGAGAAACTATCTTTATTTGTGAAAAACATATTAGATCGTGATATTGAAAGCGCTAAGTGCGCACTGTCCGAAATTATTGAAAAATATCCGATTGTATTAACTAGAAGTTTGCAAAAAGCAAAACAATGGCTAAAAGAAAAAGCACGAGGCAGTGAACGCTATGGAATGGTTGTCTCGTCACAGGCATTGAGGCTGAAGCCTTTTGCGATTGACGTTAAGACTCCAATGGATCCTATACACTGGTTTTTGAATGGCAAAGATGATATTCGCTCATCCTACTTTTTAGAAGATGTTGCCACCGAATTTCACATCCAAGGGTTGGAATTAGACTGGAGCTGCGTCATTTGGGATGGAGATTTGAGATATTCTTCTAATGGTTGGCGGACATTTTCCTTTGTGGGCAATAAATGGCAGAACATTCATAATGAAGAACGGAAAAAATATTTGGTAAACGCCTATCGCGTATTGCTCACACGGGCAAGACAGGGGATGGTAATTGTTGTTCCAGAAGGGAGCGATGAAGACTATACACGGAAAAGAGAATATTATGATTCAACATATAATTATTTAAGAAGTATAGGAATGCTGGCAATATGAGAAATTGTACCATTTTTGACGTAAGCTTCCGATAATACTCTTGATATCAACACAATCATATATGCGAATGCAGTTTTGAACGCGATTGTTCACAAGGATTATGCTACCGGTAACCCGATTCATATTCACGTGTATCCTGATAAGGTGTTGATTTATAATGATGGCCGGTTGCCGGACAGGTGGACGGTGGATAATTTGTTTGTGCCGCATACTTCCAAGCCGTACAATCCGTTGATTGCGGGGGCGTTTTTTCGGTCGGGGCAGATAGAGGCTTGGGGTCGCGGGGTTCAGAAGATCGCCGATGCGCGTCGGTTGTGGGGTCAGGCGGAGCCGTTTTATAGGGTGTCTCCTAATGAGGTGATGATTGGGTTTGATGTTGATTCTGTAGGCATTGTGGGGAATGCTCTTGGTTCGAAATTGGGGGGGGAGGACTTCGGTATAAATGGAGAAAGTGTCGGTGTAAGTGAGGAAAGCGTCGGTGTAAATGGTGAAAACATCGGTATAAATGGAAAAAGCGTCGGTGTAAATGATGAAAACATCGGTATAAACGGAAAAAGCATCGGTATAAATGATGAAAACATCGGTATAAACCAAAAAAGTGTCGGTGTAAATGAGAAAAGTGTCGGTGTAAACCGAAAAAGTGTCGGTGTAAATGGAAAAAGTGTCGGTGTAAAAGAGGCACAACAACAAATTTTGAGCTTTATGATACAAAATCCGGAGATAACTGCTGTCCAGATAGCAGAAATTATAGGTATTACGAAGCGTCGCGTTGAATCGAACATCAGGCGCCTAAAGGTTTTAGGGCTGATTGAGCGTGTTGGCGCGGATAAAAATGGTTACTGGGTCGTTAAGTCCCAAAGTTGATAAAATCAGCAGTTACCGAGGATTCCCCGGTAACTGCCGCCGACATTATGGGCCGGCGACGCTCGTAGCGCGGCGCCGGCTTTTATTCAGGTTTTGGGTGCGATCAGTCCCTGTTTTTGAGATCGTTCTCGTCCTCCCATTTCTCCAGCCACTCTTCAAGCGGCATTCCGGCCAGGATTTTGTCTAGCCTTCGGTACAGCGACGAGGGCGAGATGCCCAGGGCGTTGCAGGCTTGGGTTTTGTCTCCGTCAAAGTGTTTGATGGCTTTGAGGATTTGCAGGGTTTCCAGGTCTTGCAGGTTCCAGGCGGTCCCTGTTGGGGCCGTTTCGGTTTCTGCCGGGCTTGGCCTTTCTTGGACTTCTATCAGTTGGGCTGATATAGTCTCCGCCATGCCGTCGTCTCCCAGATTGGCGAAGTGTTCGGCGGTTAGCGGTTGGTCTTTTGCGAAGACCAGGGCGCGTTCGGCAGCGTTGCGGAGTTCGCGGATGTTGCCGGGCCAGGGGTGGCGTGTCAGTGTGTCGATCACGTCGTAGCCGAGGGGTGGGTGTTTGTAGTGCATTTCATGCAGGATTAGCGCCATCAGGCCTGCAATGTCTTCTTTGCGTTCCCGCAGGGGCGGGAGCATGATGGGGAAGGTGTTTATGCGGTAGAAGAGGTCTTGGCGGAATGCGCCCTCTTTCATCGCTTTTGGCAGATCGCGGTTGGTTGCGCAGATCAGGCGGAAGTTGCTTTTCCGCTTGCCGTTTTCTCCGATGCGGCGGTATGTCTTTTCCTCGATGGCTTTGAGGAGCAGGCATTGGACGTTCAGGTCCATGTCGCCGATTTCGTCGAGGAAGAGTGTGCCTCCTCCGGCTTCTTCTATCAGGCCCGGTCGGTCGGCTACGGCGCCGGTGAAGGACCCTTTAGCGTGGCCGAAGAGCTCGCTTTTGAGGAGTTCGCCCTGCAGGCCGGTGCAGTTGATGTCCACGAAGGGCATCTCCTTTCTGCCGCTGAGGTCGTGGATCCGGCGTGCCGCTACGCCTTTGCCGGAGCCGGTTTCTCCGCGGATGAGCACCGCGCAGTCTGCTTCGGCGGCCGCGCAGATGCTCAGCCTGACCCGCTCGATGGCGCGGCCTGTTCCGAAGTATAGGTTATCTTGCTGTTTTACTACCATTTTACCTGCCTTTTTTAATGTTAATCGGGTACTGAGCTTAAGCCCGTGTCGACGGTACCCTTGGTTGTTAGATTGGCTTCAAACATTTGTTGCCGTCATCGCTTTATTAATCTATACTACGAAAATCGGTGGGAATTTATTAAAAGAAATACGCAGATAGATACAAAGATTACCACTGGAGCCGTCCGCATTTATTATATTAGAGTAAAAGCATACAAACCGCAAGGGGCAAAAGGAGTAACGCGTTGGAAAATAAGGAATTTACGAAGAAGATTCTCTGCATAGGCGCCGGGTACGTGGGTGGGCCGACTATGGCGGTTATCGCTGCGAAGTGCCCGCAGTACAAGGTCACGGTGGTGGACATTAACGCGGCGCGCATCAAGGCGTGGAACAGCGACGACCTTCCTATTTACGAGCCGGGGCTGCTCGACGTGGTTAAGCAGGCGCGCGGGCGCAACCTGTTCTTCTCTACGGAGATAGACGCGGCGATCGCGGAGGCGGAAATCATTTTCGTCTCGGTCAACACCCCTACCAAGAGCTTCGGCGAGGGCGCTGGTTACGCGGCCGACCTGCAGTACTGGGAGCTGACCGCCCGCAACATCCTGAAGGTCTCCAAGTCCGACAAGATAATCATAGAAAAGAGCACGCTGCCGGTGAGGACCGCCGAGGCCATGAGCCGGATCCTGAACGCCAACGAGAAGGGCATAAAGTTCGAGGTGCTGTCTAACCCCGAGTTTCTGGCTGAGGGGACGGCGATAGAGGACCTGAACAGCCCCGACCGCGTGCTGATCGGCTCGCAGCAGACGCCGGAGGGGATAAAGGCGCGGGATCAGGTCGTGGAGATCTACGCCAACTGGGTGCCGAAGGACAGAATCGTAACGAGCAATGTGTGGAGCGCGGAGTTGTCGAAGCTGGTCGCCAACGCGTTCCTCGCGCAGCGCATATCCTCGATCAACAGCATATCCGCGCTCTGTGAAAAAACCGAGGCCGATGTAACGGAGGTCTCGCGGACAATTGGCATGGATACGAGGATAGGCAGTCGTTTTCTCATGTCAAGCGTGGGGTTTGGCGGATCGTGCTTCAAGAAGGATATTTTGAATCTGGTCTACATCTGCCAGAGCTACGGGCTGACGGAAGTCGCCGACTACTGGGAGAGCGTCGTGGAGATGAACGAGTACCAGAAGCGCAGATTCGTGAGGAATATGCTGACGGCGATGTTCAACACGGTGGCCGGGAAGCGGATCGCGCTGTTTGGGTTCGCGTTTAAGGCTGATACCGGGGATACGCGCGAAACGCCGGCGCTTGATGTTGCGCTGCAGTTGTTGGACGAGCACGCGAAGGTTGTTATCTCAGATCCCAAGGCGCTCGATAATGCAAGGATTGATCTGGCTGACCATATCGACAGATTAGAGTTTGTGGCGGATCCTTACGTGGCGGCTCGCGGGGCGCATGCTATCGCTGTGTTGACGGAGTGGAAGGATTACAAGGCGCTGGACTACAAGAAGATTTTTGCCAGCATGGAGCGGCCGTCGTTTATCTTTGACGGGCGCAATATTCTGGACCATCAGGAATTGTACAAGATCGGTTTCAACGTGTTCCCGCTGGGCCAGGGGTCGTTGAAACATTATTGATTTACAATCGTTTCGTAGGGGCGGCAACCTGCCGCCTGCTTTTTTATTTATCGCCGCCCGCATTTTTATTTATCGCCGCCCGCCGTTTTGATTTTCCGCACGTATAAACGGCAGGCGGCAGGTTGCCGCCCCTACATAAACAATATTTACGCCAAATAAATCCTCTCTAACGACGACACCGACACGTTTCTCTTTTTGTCAACCGCCTCGATATAATAACGCACGTCGCCAACGCCGGCCGGCAGCTTTACGGTGTAATACTCGCCGGTGAGCGCCGGGGATGTTTGGGACGGGTACGTTCCGCCGTGCATTGCTATCCGTATCTCTTTGCCGTCAGACTTGATTACAAGAGTTGCCGAGGCTAGGCCGGACACGTCGTAGATAAACGTATGAACGGTGCCTTCTTTGTCGGCGTCCCTCAGGCAGTTGTTGCCCCACGTCTGGCCGCCGGGATTTTCCGGCGTTACCCACGGCGGGAATATCACCGGGCCGGTACTGTCGCTGCCCGCCGATATCACCTTGTCGAGGTGCGGGCGGATTATCGCCATCGCGGCGTTGGCGGCGTCGGTTACCTGACGGTCCCAGATCTCCTGTCCTGTCCAGTACCAGTAGCAACTCGTCTCGGCCGTTAATAGCAGGCGCACGGCGTGGTCTATATCGCTCCCACTAATACCGGCATCCTGTACAGTATAGATGCAGTTTTGCAGCGCCGTCAGCACCGCCCATGAGTTTAAGTCGGGCGAGTAGGGCTGCTCGTACATGCTGAACCACTTGCGGAACTGCGGGTCGCCGTTGTCGGCGCCTGCCCACGAACCGGGTTCCACGTGCACGGCGTTTTTCGGGTCGGGCGGGAAGTCGTTCAGGTAATCGTCAACGGTGCAGAGTTCAAAGCGGTCGTCGTGTTTCAGCCACTCTACGAGCTGGCCGGTGTTGTGGCGATAGTACGAGTCTGCGCCGCCGCCGTGGTTGTCGCCGTCGGAGTGCAGGAGGAAGAACGGCGGGTGCTTGGGGTCAAAGCTTCCCGTTTGCACGATGTGGTCGTACATCTGCCCGAGCACGCTCTCATACTGTAAAGCGCCGTAGCCGCCGCGCGCGTCTTCATTGCCTATGTAGCGCTCGGCGGGGATGCCTATGATCTTATGTATCGTTCCGTCGACATCTTCATACTTGATATACTCCGGCCGCAGCATCGACGGGTTGATCGCGCTTGGCGCCCAGATGTTCGACAGTTTCATCCATCTGCCAATCGCTTCGTTCTCCTGCTCGGATTTGTTCGGTGGCAGCATCCCTTCCTCCTTGCCGCCGTAGGGATAATCCTTGCACGCCCTGTATCTGTGCACCGAGTCATAAATCACGGCCTTGACCCCCGCCTTGTTGAGCCACGGTATCATTCGCACGTGGAAAGCGGTTTCGGGCGGGAACAGCGTGCGCGACGTATCTACGCCAAAGATGTCTCTGATGATCTTGCGGTGCATCTCGATTTGTGTTACGATGTCGCGGCCCGGTATCAGCGCCATCAGCGGGTGGAAGAAGCCGAAATCGGTAAACGCCATTCTCCTCGCGCCGGCCTTGCCGCTTGTTGTGTGAGCGGCGGCTTCTCTCAGCGGATTGGTCCACGACCCGAACGCGCCGCCGCAAAGCCCCTCCGCGGCGCAGCGGTTCAGCTGCTCTATCAGCGACCCGCTCCAGCTTGTAGACAGCCCGCCGCGCGGGAGCCGGCCGCCCGCGTACTGATCGACAGCGTCCTTCAAAAACTGCGTGTAGTTGCCCGCGCGCGAGCCGAAGATGCCGTCCTTCTCCCCGTCCCAGTAGCTGGTATCGGCGGCGCGATAGTAAGGCTGGTGCATGTGCTTGTGGATGCCGAAGTATATCTTCACGCCCTTGCTCGTTTTCACGCTTGCGACGCCGGCCTTCTTCTCGGTTTTCGGGAATGCGATGGCT
>Ga0123356_10003697_pt1 | contig 15932 bp, 10 predicted proteins | sample TergutEmb28metaG_2_FD_92546 | JGI IMG/M metagenome (GOLD analysis project Ga0123356, IMG submission 92546) | Embiratermes neotenicus P3 segment gut microbial communities from Petit-Saut dam, French Guiana - Emb289 P3 | ecosystem: Host-associated > Arthropoda: Insects > Digestive system > Gut ... | reverse complement strand
TACCGCCGAGCCGATTATCCGCAGAGCCAGGCCGATATTGTCGGCGCCACCGACTTGGGACAGCCAGGGAACCTCCTCGACCACTACGATAAAAGGTTCGTCGCAAAGCAGGAGCGGTATGGAGCGGAACATGGCGTGGGCGGACGTCGGCGGCGACAACTATAACCACGGCGCCTACAACGGCCGGAAGGACAGAAATCCATGGATGCTTGTCGGCGGAACCGAAACGGCTTCGGCGTTCTATGCCAGGGGCAAGTATTCGCTGACTTCCTTTGACAGCGGGATTGGGGGCACAAGAGTCAATTCGCCGGGCGACACCGGCAGCTACTCGTCCGAGTACCCCACCGGGTGGAACTTCGTATCAGCCCCGGTTTCCGTCCGCGAACACCGCATGGACGTGCGGCCTTTCGTTTACGGCGAAATGAATTGGACTGGGCACGACTATCTCGGCGAGCCCACGCCGTGGTCTTATCCAGCAAAGAGTTCTTCATTCGGAACTATCGACACAGCCGGATTTGAGAAAGATTCTTTCTATATGTACAGAAGCGCCTGGTCGGATATGCCTACCGTACACATCCTGCCGCAAAAATGGAACTGGACGGCGGGGACGCAGATACCGGTCATGATATATACCAACGGGAAAAGCGTTGAGCTGTTCGTAAACGATGTGTCCGTCGGCGTGAAAAACTACGATAAAGATACGTCGAGCCCCATATATGTGTACTTCGGCAAATTCGCTTACACGGCGGGCAGCCTGAAAGCTGTGGCTTATAGCGGGGCTAACTGCACCGGCAGCGTAATCGCCATCGACGAGGTGTATACTGCGGGAAATGCCCAGCGAATCGAACTGAGCTCTGACAGGGCTTTCGTAAAGAACGACGGGACCGACCTTGTATATATCGAAGCGAGTATCACGGACAGCGCCGGCGTCAAGCTCCCGGACGCCACCAACTCGGTTACCTGGACTGTTCAGGGCGGGGAAATAGTCGCGCTGGACAACGGGGATCCGAGGGATACCGCCCGTCACAGGCCGTCAGGTTCCGACAATACCGCCAATGCCCGCGCCGCCACGTTCAGCAGGAATGCGTTCAGCGGCAAGGCCCTGGCAATAATTAAACCGCTCAGAGGCAGCACGCAGGATATTGTCATAACCGCGTCTGCGGTTGACAGCGGCGCGACGATCCGCTCTAATACCATAACCGTCGAATCCAGGACGGAAGTAGGCGACGGTACGGGCATACTTGATTATGAGAAGCCCGAGGTCACGACTGGGGTCGGGATAACGCCCATACTGCCCGACAACTTCAGGGTAATATATGATAACGGCCTGATGGGGCAGTTCAGCGTCACATCCTGGAATCTGGCTTCGGTCAATCTGGACGTTGTTGGCACATATACGGCTTACGGCACAACCGACGGCTTTGCCGGGGCTATTGAAGCCATCGTGCATGTCAAAGAGATTGCCGCTATCGAAGATATTTATGTCACGGGAATCGCGGGCGTGTATCCGCCGCTGCCGAGTTTCGTCACAATCAGGTACACAGACGGAGTAATCGGCGCCGCACCTGTCAAGTGGGACCCAATCGCCGCCTCGCTATATGCGGATATTAACGCCTTTGACGTTTTGGGCAAGCTTGGGCCCACGCTGACGGTAACCGCCCACGTAGCTATCAAAAAAGTCGTATCCGTACAGGATATAACGGTTTATACGACAGTCGGCAAAGTGCCGGATATGCCGGAAAGCGTCTCTGTCATGTTCAACGACGCCTCAATCGCAACTATTCCCGTTGAATGGGACTTAGCCGTAAGCGATTATACATCCGCCGGCGAAAAGCAGATTGCCGGTAAACTGCTTGGCTCCAGCATAAAAGCCAAATGCACCCTGATTGTCAGGTACGTTGTTTTCCTGAGCGATCTAAGCTCGAAGAGCTCGTCCGGAACCGTAGTCAAAGATAAGACCGTCGCCGGCAATACGCTCGGAGCCAGAGGCGTCTTCGGCGGCCCGCCGACGCAATACCAGAAGGGCCTCGGAACAAGGGCGCCGGCTGAAGCCGTGTATGATATCTCCGCATTGGGCTACGAAGCCTTCCAGGCTTATGTCAGCCTCAGTATGGACGACGGCGGGATGACCGGGCGGGGCGCGGTTTCTTTCGAAGTTTACCTTGACGGCGCGCTGGCGTTTGACAGCGGTTATATGGACAGGCAAAGCGAAGCCGTTTTGGTCTACCTTGACCTCGCCGGGGTATCAGAATTAAAAATCGTGACGAAATCCCTCGGTAGCGACGGCGCCGAGTTCGACCTTGGCGACTGGTGCGACGCGAAATTCTATACGAGCGGCATCCTGGTCAGCAACGTGACGCAGCCGGCGAAACAGATTTATCTCAACAACGTCAACCAGATACCGGCACTGCCGACAACAACGACGGCGCAGCTTTCGGACGGGACCATGGCTGCTTTCACGATTAAGTGGCCGACGCTTACATCAAGCATGTTCAGCGCCGCCGGCGTAGTCCCGGTTTACGGCAAACTCGAGGGCACATCCAATGGCGTCGTACTGGTGAAGATAATCACTAACTACAATTCCGCGCGTACCGCTTCCGATTTCTCGCAAAAAGTCGGCTCCTGGAGCGAGATTGAGAAGTTTGACTGGTCAAGTATCGCCGTGGACGCTAAGCCTAACCTGAGCACCCTTACATTCCCGCCGAAACTAATCTACGCGCAAAATAACCTGCTTGTAGAGAACGTTCAGAAATACGGTTTCGGTTATGGGGTTTATCCAATCTCAGCCGGCGCCAGCAATACCATAACATTCGCCACGCCGAACCTGTCGTACTTCCAACTGCTGAATATTGTCGCAAACGCCGCAGCTTCAGCGACTCTCAGCGCCAACTTCACAATTGAGACTTCGCCGGACAATACGACCTGGACGACATTTACCAACTGGACAAGGAGCGGAAACCTGCCCGGCTCGGGATCGGACGCCGTATGGCCCCAGAGAACGGTCACTTCCAACGGCAACATCCCCGCAGGAACGAACTTCCTGCGCGTTACATGGCCGAACATCTCCACCGCCTGGCACTATCAGCTCAGCACCGCCGAATTCAGGGGCGCCGCCGCAAGCGCGTCTTTCGACGCTGACATGGCGTTTTTCGAGCTTGGCGCTTATGCAGGCACTATTAATCAGACCACGCGCACCGTTACCGTTAACGTACCGGGAGACCTCGACATTACCAGGCTTACGCCAAAAGTCTACGTAAGCTCGGGCGCGACATACAGCCCGGCCGGAGCCGTTGACTTTTCAAGCCCCGTCACATACACCGTGACAAACGGCGCCGTCTCGAACACATATACCGTTACCGTCAACAGGGCGCTTTACGTGAACTTCAACCTGTACGGCGGCAATATCGGCGGCGACACCGACGACATCGTCCAGTTGGTCAACAGCGGCGGCAACGCTACGGCGCCTGCGGTTCCGCCGGTAAGGGACGGCTATACGTTCGTCGGCTGGAATACAAATCGCACAGCCACAACGGCGCAGACGCTCAGTTCGGTCACAATTTCGCAAAATACGACGTTCTACGCGATATGGTCAAAACTCAGCACAATCACGCTGACCGCTGTCGCCGACGCGGGCCTTAAAACATGGCAGTCCGAGAAAGGCCAGAACTTTGGCAGCGACTCGACAATTCTGGTACGTCAAACCAACAATACCGGCACTAACGGGTTGTTCGGCCAAAACTTCACCAATACCAGCACGAGTGACGGCACAGATATGAAAACGGCGTACTTCAAATTTGACGTCTCGTCGATTAAGGGCTTGACAATCAGTTCCGCCTCGCTGTCATTGCGGTATACGGGCAACACGAATTCAGCCGGAGCCGGCGGCAACACAAATCTCCTGGTCGCCAGGGTAACCGACTCGAACTGGAGCGAATCTTCGATAACCTGGAACAGCAGGCCCCGTACTCTCTATGGTAACGTGGGCAGCGCAACCGCCTCCGACGTCGCGCAATCCGCTCAATTCTCGGCGGCGCAATCCACGGCTGTTACTACCACCACGGATGTGCTTAAGCTTTACAATACGCTGCCTGCCGGCGATAACATGATAACCTTTGCGGTCACTATAGCCTTAAACAACCGCGATTATCAGCTTATGTCCAAGGAGGGCGCGTCCGCTAATCCGTCATACGCTCCGCGTCTGATCCTTGGAATTGCCCCCGAGCCGGATTACACGGTGACTTACAACCTTAACGGCGGAACCGGTAGTGTTCCGATCCAACCGACACTCGAATCAGGCATGACGTTCGTCGTCGCGGGCGCCAGAGGGTTTACGGGACCGGATATGCTGTTTAAGGAATGGAACACGTCCGCCGACGGTAGCGGCGCAAGCTACAATCCGGGCGATATATTCGCGGTGGCAAGCTCAAACGTGACGCTTTACGCGATCTGGAGTGACGCGCGGGCGATTATTGTCTCAACTGAAACGGTCTTTAACAAGGTTGGCGTTGTGACCGTCAGAGCGGCTGATCCGAGTATCACGGCGATATTCTTCGCCTGTTATAATGATAGGGGCGTTTTGATGGCAGTCAGCGGCAAATATCCGCTTAACACGAGCGGTGGGCAGGAGCAGGACGTTATAACCGGTTACGATTTTACCGGCGCGGCGCTCGTACGCGTGTTCATTTGGGACGACGACTTTGTTCCAATGGCTGAAGCGGCGGATGTATACAAGAAATAAGGCTTAATCCAAGAAGGGGCTGTTACAAAACCTCTAAAACAGAGGGGATGCGGCAGCCCCTTTAGTCACTTTCCTGCTCTATTTCCACAACCCTGTCCGTTCCGCGCCAATCGACGCTGTATCCCATATTCTCGCCAATAAACCTGGCAGGAATAAGTGTTCTGCCGTTTCTAATGACAGGCGCAACGTCTATCTCAACAGCTTCCCCATTTACATAGGCTTGATTTTCGCCAATATATAACTCTATAACCGTATCGCCCTTTACTATTGTAACTCTTTTCCCAATATCATCCCACTCAACATCGCAGTTAAAATTTTCCGAAACAAAGCGGATCGGAACAAGTGTGCGACCGTTGTCAATAATAGGCACAACCTTATCATCCTCAACATCGATAGGCGTTAATATAGCATTACTATTAGCTATGGGATTGTCAATCTGTAGATTAACAAACATCACATCGTCCATTTCCTCTTTTTCCAGTACGCTATTGCTTTCGATATCATCTGACACAGGTCTTGCGAACCCCCATTTCCCGTTTACTTGGACTGTAGCAATTACTTCCGTAAAATCCCGAACATAATCAAATACAATTGGCATGACGACCTCGCCGCTTTTGTTAATGAAACCCCACTTACCGTTTCTGGAAACAGAGGCGAAATCACCCCTAAACCCATTAGTAGAGTCAAAGATGTTTTCTATGGCTAAATCTCCGTCCATATTGACAAAACCTACTTTTTCGTCCTTCACAACTGCTATTATATCGCTGTAAAAACCGAGAATTGCTTCATATTCATAAGGCACAACCAATTTACCGGAAGAGTCATACGCGCCATACAACCCATTGTCGCTTATCACACTCGCAAGCCCTGATAATGTTGAACAAGCCTGGTATTCGATCGGGGCCACTATTTTGCCCATTGTATCAATAGCCCCACATTTTCCGTTTTGGCGGACCGGCGCAAGCCCATTATAGAAGTTTGCAACTCCGATGGCATGTCCATATTCTTCATCCAAGTCGTAGTCATATATCAAATCAACAACAAATTCACCTTTTCTATTGATCAATCCCCACTTGCCGTCTTTTGAGATGCTACGAGTTACTGAATTTTTACTTATTCGCTCCCATTCGGGCGTCTGGTCTGCGCTCAAACACTGGGAATCAGTAAACGAAGCAATGCTGTCATATTCAAGTGGTATAACGATATTGTTTTTACTGTCTATCAAACCACAAACAGTACCCTTTTGCACAACCGCATACCCCTCGCTAAACGGAGTAATTTGATCGTACTTAGGTATTAGGACTTCATTAGTGGTTTTGTCCTTAATATTACGTTCATTATTGTCAAAATAACTGTTGGGAACAAACGTTTCCCAATACCAGTCAAAGCGGTTTTCATTTGGGGAATCAAGCGTTAAGCTCCCGTCCGCGTTTACAATCCAGGATTTACTGATTATTGGGGTACCATCAGCCAACCAACCTATATTATTCCCGACAATGTCGCCGTCCTCGCGAAAAACAGTTTTCGAAACCTTAAAAATACCATCCTGCATTCCAATCCAATGGTAATCAATAGGGACAACTAATTCGCCGTTTTCATCAACAAGCCCGTATAATGGGAAATCCGCCAACTCACCATTAGGTAGTATGGCAGGCTCTCCATAAGAAACAGCCGCAAAACTGTTATCAAACAAAATTGCATCAGCATACTGCGGATATGCCACCCACTCCCATAACTTATCAGTGCCTGATGATTGCGTGAGACCCGTAATACCACAAGCGTTAAAACTTGCGATAATAATAACAAATGCTAAAAATCGTAAAAGATGTTTTGAAATACCCATTGTTTTACAACTCCTTATCACGCTAACAATTCTGGATATTCTGCCGCAATAGCCTTTGTGTTCATCTGTTCATCTGCTACAACTCCGATCTATTGTACGTGTTGATGGATTTGGAAACAAATTTATATAATAATGGTCATCCCCAAAACAGCTAATAAACAACTCTATTAGCTCAGTAATTTCCGATTTAATCCTTTTCATTTGATACATACTCATTTTTATTCACCACCACCAAGTATTTGCTAATTATTTCGCAAGGGTGATATGATTGTTTCGAAGCCCTTAGTCCTTCGTCACCCACATCTTCTTCGCGGTTGACATACTCTACCACACTAGAAGCATAGTACTTAGCAAATTCATTGTTAATTACTTGGCTCACTCCTCTATATTTCAAATCAGCTTTTTCAATATGAATAAATAATACGTTATTATATATCTCACCAATTGAAAAAGCAGCTATTGCGCCATTAACCCTTAGAATACCACCAATCATTCCATATAGATTATAGTTGTCAAGAACTTCAAACGTTTTAGTCTGCTCCTCAATGAATACGTCAGATTTTTTATTTGTCGTTAAGTTCAAATATGTATAGAAATCCTTTACTTCGTTTACATTTCTTTTTGTTATTTCTTCAAAGGAATAATTCTCATAGGCTCTTTTAAAGGCGTTGATATGGTTTCTTTGCCCGCTATACTTTCTCCCGACAAGGTTTACTATATCATTCACTCTATATAAATAATCACTCCAATTATCTTCTTTATATATTCTAGTGTCATTGAAAATCGTTGTTAGTAAAGTTAATTCTTCTTCTGTTACTGTACAAAAAGCAATAGGTATTTCGGCATAACGACAGAATTTTTCTATCTCCATAATAGTTCCGTAAATGTCTTTTCCAATCGGAAGCGTAAATGCATTTATACCATTGTGGTATTTTACTTTTACCTTAAATATTAGTGTTTCGTTTTGTATCGCATATTCCACAGAAAAATAATCGCGCCACATATAAGTGCCACCCATGGTGTTGTCGCAAGTTTTGTTAGTAGATAAATAAAAATAAGGCTTAATTGTCTTTATATCATTCAATGCTACTTTCTTAAAACTAAGCATTTTTTCTGTTGTTCCTCTTTTCTACCTTATGTGTTTTCCTCTCATGTACAGTCACCTCATATATCATTCAAGATGACCTAAATTATACTACACTTTTTATAATTTTAAAGTTTTAGGTAAAACAAGGTACTGGCCGCTTGTTGTCTGTTGTCTATTGACGTCGCGTCTTTGACTAAATACCAATATATCATTTAAAACATATATTGTCCAGCAAATTCAATGGTTGGCAGAGCTGAAGCTAACCCCTAGTCGTCCGCAGACGACATTAACAATTCCATTTCAGTTTTGCCGGGTTAGGTTCGTTCTCCACTGCGACAGCGCGGAGCGCGTCTGTATAATCAAGGCAGATTTCTTCTGCGATTTCCGCGTACGTTTCATCGTTTGCGTCAAGCCCTATGCGGTCATAAGCGACAGCCGCCGCCGCATAAAAAAACAAGCCGAGCGAGTGCGTTAAAGTGTGTACGACTGCCGAGCCTTGCCCGACAGCTCTTGCCGCTGCCTGCGCGATAGGGTTTGCATCGAGTTCGCGGGCGGCGGCGTGGCACTCGTTAAGGATGCTGTTTTTAACTTCGGGAAACTTAATTTTGCCATTAATGTAATCGCGGGCGGCGTTAACCGCGTTTCGCGGGCGCTTATCGCCGGGGCAGTGCTTCTCGAAAATCGGGAGGATTTTATGCTGGGCATAATCCAGACACCATTTCCGGATGGTGTCCTTGCTCTGTGTATCAATCAACTCTCTTAATGCAACGGCAGACGGCGCGTTTACGTCGCCAAGCATTTTGCGTAGTTTCTTTGGCACTATCGATTGCTCCTTTTATAAACAGGCGTTTTATAAACAGGGTCCGGAATAGTTACGTTTTTTTATGTACTAATTATGGGTGTGTGGTGTATAATATTATATTGAAAAAACAGTAGGGCTTCCGCAAGCATCACAAAAACGCGCGTCATCAGGATATATCCATTGAGACTTATGGTATTCGCATTCTTCATTTGTGCAAATGTTTTGAGCCGGCATAGTATTTTTGCCGGGTAATGCCGTTCCGCACTTCAAACAGAATTGAGATTCGGTTCTGTACGACTCGGCGCCGCAATTAGAACATATTTTCACGATATCCACCTCAAAATTATAAATTTCAATTATTATATCATGATAACGTTGAAATATCTACAGAAAAACAGGGGGCACACACATGGAATACGATTTTTTGCACGCCACACTGAACAGCATGTCGCTGTCAAGCTACCGCAGCGAGGACAATGACGGAAAGCTGATGACGCTCGTGCGGCTCCTGGATATCAAACCCAGACCAAAATCAAAGGTGGAAACCGTCAGCGCGTTGTACCGGTTTTATACGGATTCGGAATCCATAGCCATGATATGCGCAGGGCTTACAAAATACGAAAAAGCGCTGCTCACTTGTATAGTTCAAAGCAAGTACAGCCCATTGGAAGACGATATTAAGATGATAGCAGATGTGCATGGCATTAAGAAAAAATCCGGGTACTACAGCTACGACAACAACTATAAGTCCAGGTATTTCCCCAAAGGCTCCGTTTTATTTGCCTTGTTTGTCGATGACACAGTACCGGACGTATTCAAAGCATATCTGGACAGGGTAACACCGCCATACGTCCGGGAATTCTTCCCATGCACAGTGGAAAACGAGGATGAATATGAGTCTGTTATCGACCGCGAAAACCGATACAGGGATTTTGACATGTTAGTGAGCTTCATTAACACAAATAAAGTAGCCGCCACGAAAGCAGGCGGGTATATGAACAAAACATCCTTGCTTAAGTTTAGTAACATTGCCGGGTACGGTGATATATGCAATTGCGAACCGGAGGGGATAGAAAATATCCGCAACGCGGGCGAAGCCATTGTAAGTTACGGTATGGTACAGTTGCTGCGTTGCGCTTCCGTTATAGACATTGTTCAGGGGAAATTCGTGCTTTCATCCAAAGCATCCGCTTATGCGGCGCTGACAATGCCGGAAAAAGCGAAGTTCCTATTTAACGCATATATGAGTAACAGCAATGGAATCATTGACGAATGCGCCCGTATATCCGCCGCAAAACTGCGGTTTTCCAAAACGGTATATAACTTAACCGGGCCACGCAGGGCAGTTGTGGATTTTCTGAAAGAATGCCCGCTTAACCAGTGGGTGGAGTTCAATAAATTCTCGAAAGAAATCCGTAAAGCAAACATCACACTTTTTGATGGAGTTGGGAATGTGCTGATCCGTGACGACTACTCAAACCAGTACTATTACTATGCTGGCTGGAACGATTTTGAGTATTGCGCCATCAGCGTTATGCTTATGGAGTACCTTGCGACCCTGGGCGCGGTTGACGTGCTGGCGGAATTCGCATCCCACAGCGAATACGACTATGGGGCTTTCGCCTATGAAACAAAGTATTTCCGCGTGACTGATCTGGGATATTACCTGTTCGGTTTAACGGATACTTATACCGAAAAGGAATCGACGACAAGTGAACAAGGGGCTAAAGGCTTTGTTGTTCAGCCTAATTTTGATATAGTAGTTCCGAACGGCCCGGAGAGGATGCGGCACGAATTGTTTTTCGACCGTTTTGCCGACAAAACAGTCTCGGATGATGAGGTCAGCGTGTATAAGCTGGATTTCAAGTGTATGGTGAACGCTCTGAACATCGGGCTTTATGTCAGGGAAATCAGCAGTTATTGCGAGGCGTTTTCCAACATGCCTGTACCGGATAACGTAAAAACCGCGTTTTCGGAATGGGAAGCCCAGAGCAACAGAATCCGTATCCGGACAGTTACAATAATCGAAGCGGACGATCCTTATTTGATTGAGGAAATAAAAAACTACCGGGGCATGGGCAACCTGTCCGAGGGGAAAGTTGCAAGCGTCCTGGTACTGGAGCCAAATGCGGAAAAGAAAGCAAAAACACTGATCGAAAAAAACAAACGTTTTTGTAAATTAAGCCTTTAAAATTTACGACATGTGCAATTAGGTTGTATTATTGGTAATTTTGCCATTGTATGCGAAAACCACCCCGGCGCTCCGCGCCACCCCTCCACAGGAGGGGAATTTACGGATGTGCTCCAACCCAATTCCCCTCCTGTGGAGGGGTGCCGCCCGCAGGCGGCGGGGTGGTTCACACCAATTGCACAGGTCGAAAATTTACGCAAAACAGCGGAATTTTCAGATACCGTGTAGGGGCGACCGTCCCCGGTCGCCCGTCTTTTCAGATGTCTCCAGGATAAATGTGAAATGAGCAAATGATTGAAATGATTGAAATGATTGAAATGAGTAAATGACTGAAATGATTGAACAAACCCAGCCAAACCCGCTGATAGTACAAAGCGATATGTCCGTGCTGCTGGAAGTGATGAACCCGCTTTTTGAGGAAGCGCGCGATGCCTTGAACAATTTTGCCGAGCTGCAAAAAAGCCCGGAGTATATCCATACCTACAAAATAACTCCGCTATCCTTATGGAACGCCGCTTCCAGCGGGACTACGGCGGAAATGGTTATTGATATGCTGCGCCGTTACGCAAAGCACAGCGTACCAGAAACTGTAGTTACCGCAGTGTCGGACTATGGTAAACGCTACGGCAAGGTGCGGCTGGTTGAAGAAGCCGGTGCGCTCTTTCTCGAGTGCGCCGACGCTAGTGTCCGGGCTGAAGTGGAGACCGCGCTAAAGTCGCCGAAAGGGGAGCGGATACGCGTAAGCTCTGTATTCCGGGGCCAAATGAAGCAGATACTGCTGAAAATCGGCTATCCGGTGATAGACCTGGCAGGTTACGCGGAAGCGTCGGAATTCCGTATAGTTCTCAACGGCAGCTTTGCCCTGCGGTGGTATCAGACAAATGCGGCAGACGCGTTTCACGCGGGCGGCAGCGTCACAGGCGGCAGCGGCGTGATAGTGCTGCCATGCGGGGCGGGTAAAACAATTGTCGGACTTGCTGTGATGGAAAAAGTCAACACCGATACGCTGATACTGACAACCGGAATTACCGCCCTGCGCCAGTGGCGGAGCGAAATTTTGGACAAGACGGAAACAGCGTCGGAGGATATAGGGGAATACAGCGGTGAGGTTAAGGAGATCAAGCCCATAACCATCACCACATATCAAATCCTGACCCAGCGCAGGGATAAAGACAGCCCGTTTATACATTTTGAACTGTTCAACCAGCGCAACTGGGGGCTGATAATATATGATGAAGTGCATATGCTGCCCGCGCCTGTGTTCCGAGTGACCGCCGAGATACAGTCGAAGCGCCGACTGGGGCTGACCGCGACGCTGATCCGCGAGGATGGGCTGGAGAGCGACGTTTTTTCACTAATAGGCCCGAAAAAATACGACCAGCCCTGGAAGTCCCTTGAAAAGGCCGGTTATATAGCGGAGGCTTTTTGCACAGAAGTGCGCGTCCCGCTTTGTCCTGAAGACAGGTATGCTTATGCCGTGGCTGAAAAGCGGAACAAATTCAGGATTGCCGCAGAAAACAAAAACAAGCTCGGAGCATTGGAGGTGCTGCTGGAAAAACACAAAGATGATAATATACTTGTTATAGGCCAGTATATAGATCAGCTCAAGCACATCAGTAAAAAACTGGACGCGCCGCTCATCACCGGGGCTACAAAAAGCCTGGAGCGAGAGCGGCTGTACGGCGCTTTCCGATGCGGAGAGCTTAAAATAATCGTCGTTTCGAAAGTCGCGAATTTCGCAATCGACCTCCCCGACGCCAACGTAGCCATCGAACTGTCCGGAGCGTTTGGGTCCCGCCAGGAAGAAGCCCAGCGGCTGGGCAGGATACTGAGGCCCAAACCCGGCGATAACAGGGCGTGGTTTTACGCGATAGTAAGCGAAGATACAAACGAGATGGATTTCTCCGCCAAGCGCCAGATGTTCTTGACCGAGCAAGGTTACAAGTATAAAATTACCGGGAGCTCGTTTATTGGTTAGGCGCTGTGATGCCCGCTTGCGTGGTTTACCCGTGGTTTACTCGGGTTTACTCGGTAGACACAGCGGTAAACTTGCAGTTGTCGAGCTTGCGCTCCTGTGGTATAATACACACAAATGGCAAGCGGTAGCGACGATTGACAGGGGCTACATAAGCAAATTTGGCTATTCTGGAATGGGTTTATTGGAGAAGTATGATATGGATACTTTTAGTGATGTAAAAAATCGGGTAATAGCACGACTCGGTAAACCATACTACGAAAACAACACATGCTTGCTTTTTTGTGTTGATACACAAGAAGCGCATAAAGAGCTATACGGACGGCTTTTCGATACTATTATCACTAGTCCGCCATATAATCTTGGTAAAGAGTATGAAGAGAATAAGACGATACCAGATTACCTTGATTGGTGCGCTCAATGGATTGCAGGAACATCAAAATTACTCAAAGGCAATGGAGCGATGCTACTAAATCTTGGCTATATCTCCATTGACGAAAAGGCACGTGCGATTCCTTTGCCATATCTCTTGTGGGAAAGAGTACCCATGTACTTAAACCAAGAAATAGTATGGAATTACACTGCTGGCGTCGCGTGCAAGAACTACTTGAGTCCGCGAAATGAGAAGGTATTATGGTATGTGAACGATAAGGATTGTTATACATTTAATCTCGACCCAATAAGAGATAAAAACATTAAGTATCCTAAATCAAAGAGAAATGGTAAGCCAAGGGTTAACTCACTTGGAAAAAACCCATCAGATGTATGGGAAATTGCTAAAGTTACAACAGGTAAAGATCGATCATCGCAAGAACGAACCGCGCATCCCTGTCAATTCCCAACCGACCTTATTAACAGATTGGTGTTGGGATTCACTAATGAAAAAGATATTATTCTTGACCCTTTCATGGGTTCTGGTACAACTTTTGAATCATGTTTAAGGCACAATCGGTGCTGTGTTGGATTTGAGATCCTACCTGAATATTGCGAAATTGCTAAGAAACGAATAATCTCTGTGGAAATGGAAATGAGATACGCTTCAGCTCAAATAATGCTTGACTTACCTTTAAATAGATATGAAATGGAGAGTGCTTATGGATCCATATGAAGGGATTAACGAAGAATTATGGCTCAGCAAGACAAAAGAGTTGGTAGATAATCATCCGCTTACTCCTCACATGAAAGACCTATGTCTGAACTCGTGGAAAAGTGTTCTTAGCGGGAAAATTAATAATCAGCTAAATAGGCTTATTGGAAGTATGCGCTTATCGCCACAAGCAACAGGCGCACTACTCCATGATATACTGTCTGAATATGTTGAGAAATATGTGAGCGAGGGAAAAATTAAAGAACGTTTCCGCAAAGGAGACGGGAAAGACTTACAGGCATTTTGGGTATAAGAACCACCTATTATGGTTTTACTGTTGTAGTTGCCTCAACACTTCAGCTACCGTTGGAACTTCTGGCGAATGACGCTGCGACTAAAGGCATTCATTCTGGTCATTTGACGCTATCGGACGCTGCTAATTCAGAAAGCGCGCCACCCGAAAGCCGGTATGTCGTCCAGCCGTCCATCGTCTCCGCGTTAAACGAGCGGTAAAACTCAATAGCCGGGGTATTCCAGTCGAGGCATGCCCACTCGAAGCGCCCATAACCGCGCTGCACCGCTATCCCCGCGAGTTTCCGGAGCATAGCAGTTCCGACGCCGCGCCCCCTGTATTCAGGTAGTATGAATAAATCCTCAAGATAAAGGCCCGCTTTTCCAAGGAACGTCGAAAAACTGGAGAAAAACAAGGCAAACCCTACTTCCTTTCCATCAACTTTAGCAAAAATGACCTCGGCGGCGCGTTTGTCAAACAACCATTCCTCCAGAAGCTTTTCAGTAGCGACGGCCTCATGCTTCAGTTTTTCATATATTGCAAGCTGGTTTATGAAATGCAGTATCAGCGCACAATCACCGCGCTCGGCGAATCGGAATGTTACGGGCGTTTTTTTCATGCAATGACCTCCGTTTCCTCCGGGAGGGACACGTCGGAGGCGTTGTTTTCCTGACACAATGCTACAGATAATTTTGCCGCTTCAACGCAAGAGAGCATGTTGCCGTTAGCTATTATATATTCGAACGCGGCTTTTGCTTCAATAAGCCTCTTTTCATTCATATACATTTTTCCAAGTAGATTTTGTGTTTTTATCCTAAAGTACTTTTTGCTAGACTTGTCGTATTGATACTTTAAGAATAATTCAGCGCCGTCAAATTTTTCCAGCGCGTAAATATTATAACAATAGGTATTAGTAAAAAATGCATCTCGGAAGACGCCGCTTATGACTTTTGAAAGCTTTTCACCACTCCGCAGCTCGTCCATTTTCTCCAAATGGACTTTCGCATTTGAGTAGTCTTTCGTGTCAAGATAATACGCAAACGAACAATGGTGATACTGAAACTGTTCATATATCCGTAACTTTTTTTGTTCCGAAAAACACTTGACCCCATCGAGGGCTAACTTAGCCGAATTAAGGTCGTTATTATCATAGTAACAAAAGAATACCTCGAGTAAAATATCTGTGCGTATTATTTCATAATTTTGAACACGTTTATTTTTCTTGCGAGCTATTATCATGTCAAGCCTGCCCAGAACTTGCTCAAAAGCATCAGCGCAAGCAGCCGGATCACATTCATCAAGCAAAATATTCTTCATTCGCATCGTTTTATATTTCGCAAGGATATTGAACGCTACAAACACAATATACATCCAAATCAGAAAAAACAAAGCGCGATAAGCGATAAAGAAGATCAAGGCTATGAAAGTGAAAACTGCTGTGACTAGCGACCAGTCTTGATTCTCAATAAAGCGGGGATAGACAATAGTAACTAAAAAGACTATTGTGGGAATCCAGGCAATAATAGGCGCAAGTATTCTTGTGCCCTTGAATAATTTGTACATGTACATAACGCATTTCCCTCCATGTGTGTCATGTGTCAGAGGGGCCGTCCTCCTGACATACTACTCCTTAACCAAAATGCTCAAAATCTCGCCGATGTACATTTCGTGGAAATCCTTGTCTGGATAAAACGAGCTGACGATGTTTTTACCTACAAAACCTTCTTCCCGCAATGATGAATGATACATTTTACGGCAGACGAGTACAATATCGGCTTCTTCAAAATAAGTCGTCCCCTGGTCAAACACCGGTTTCAGCCCAGCCTTCGACGCCTTGTCTCCATCCCTGCCGGAAACGCTCCCCAAGTAAACCAACGCTTCCCTGTATTGGGGACCAAGGACGGACAGTGTAAATAT
>Ga0123356_10003696_pt1 | contig 15933 bp, 26 predicted proteins | sample TergutEmb28metaG_2_FD_92546 | JGI IMG/M metagenome (GOLD analysis project Ga0123356, IMG submission 92546) | Embiratermes neotenicus P3 segment gut microbial communities from Petit-Saut dam, French Guiana - Emb289 P3 | ecosystem: Host-associated > Arthropoda: Insects > Digestive system > Gut ... | reverse complement strand
TGACGCGTTTTTAGTTGGTGGTGGAGCCGGTGGTGTCGGACACCAAGGAGTTGGTGGTGGCGGCGGCTATACAAAGACATTTTTAAATATATCTGTTTGGGGTGGACAGCAGATAGAAATTATAGTTGGAGCACATGGACTTGGTGGCTCATGGACTTTAGGTACTAGTCCTACCGATGGAGGGTTTTCTCAATTCTTAAATAGCAACTATCGAGCCAATGGTGGGCAAGCATGGGGAGACGGAGGTAGTGGCGGAGGTTTTAGTGGTGGCAATAATGGTAATGGTTCAAACGGAGGATCAGATGGTGGAAATGGATATAGTGGGTCTCATCCAAATGGTGGCGTAGGCCAGGGAACTACCACAAGAGACTTTGGAGAACCGGCAGGCTTGATCAATGCCGGTGGTGGCGGTGGTGGCGGCCAGTGGGGCGGCGGTACAGGAGGAGCATCAGACTATTCTATGCCAATTGAGGCAAGAGGCACGGCTGGAAGTGGAATCAACAACAGTAGACCGGGGGCTGGAGGATTTGGTTACGGCGGTGGCGGCGGCGGCGGCGGTTATCAGGGAACTGGAGGACGTGGTGGTCACGGCACTGTTTTGATTAGATATTATGGGCCATAAAAAAATTAAGTTAGAAACAACGATATAATGGGAGAGAGCAGTTTGAATGTCAATATTGACAGATATATTTTAAATTATTTTTTATTATGACTGAAAACATCTCTTATGGAGACGTGATTGCGTTGCAGGACATGCATCACGGAAAAAGTGGATCGAACACTTTAGCTACGGTTATTGGTGTAAGTGCTGCTTTAATTGTACTTTTCCTCATATGGGGAATCTATTCTCGCAGACGCGACGAGTTTGTCGGAAGCGAGAAAAACACCAACATTGAGTTGGGAGAATTAGCGGCTGGTATGCGCTACCAGGGAGCTATACTTAATGACGTTTGCAAGTGGGAGCGTCAAGATGCTTTGAGCAACGCAAGAACAGAAGTCTTACTTCATGGTTATAATGGATATGCACCTTATGGCTATGCTAACGGATGTGGCGGTCACAGAGAATGTGGCTGTACCAAATCAAAATTCCAGGAAGTGAAATCATTTACGCCTGACACAGATGTAGTAACATTGACGACAACGTGTTGAAATAACAATTGGGGGTATAGGGAGTGGGTTCCACTCCCACCTTCCTCCTTAGAATATAATATATGAGCCTATTTAACAATAAAAGATCTGCTGCATATCAGAATGGAGCATTTAATTCTAGAAGATCATCTTTCGACTATTTCTATATAGTAGAGGGAAGGTCTATAGAAGATGCTACAAGGATGGCAGATATAATTGTTCAGGCAAGGGGAGTGCCTGATGAGCCACCTAAGCCATAGACTTTAATAGAGAAGGCCCAGGTGTTGATAAAACAAAGCGCAGAACTTGCATCTGAAAACCCAAAGATAGCAGAGTTTCTCATAGGGTTAATATCTGGCGCTGCATCATCACTTGCTGGTGTCGCTGTGGGCCAGCAGAACGCACCATGGGCTTCACAGAGAGAAGATATAAATAGAAATACATAGCCAATAGATATAGAAGATGCTTAATCCATATAACATAAAAATAAAAGTATACGCGAAGGATATAGAAGAGGCTAGAGATATACAGAATGTTGTAGACTCCATGTCTAAACAGTTAGACCTGATAGGGTCTGACATTATTGGCTTCTATAAGATGTATAACAGAAACAAGCACATATTAGATCCAATATTAAAAGATGTTACGGCTAAAGGACCAAAGGGTATTATGCCGCACATCTTCCAATTAGGAAAAATAAAATAATAAATAATTTAAAATAAGCCGAGATGAGTAAATGTACATGCAGCAACCCACATTCGGGCAGTGGTTAGACATTTTTGCCTGACAGACAGATGGTGACCGGATATTATTATCCTACGTCACAGATACCATGGAATGCTATTTACCGCAATTTTCATGGACAGCCACAGTGCTGTGATGATCCGTTAGATGCAAATGATATGTTTCATTTGCTTATACATGTAGACAATATAGTTAGAAACATCTTAAACGAAAAATAATATGTCAACATTAACATTACAAAACTTGCCACAGTTTGACGCTCATATTAATCCTGCTGAATTTGGCAAATTTGATAAATATGAATTTATGCAAAGGGTTGAAAGGCTTAATGTATTCTTCAGTCAACTAAGGAATGCTTTAATAAACAAGGGTATCATAACTGATCAAGACTCTTTGGAGGAGATTGTAAACAAAGTTATACATACAATCTAATAAGATGATAATATGAAAAATCATTGTAGCACAGCAGCAAAGCCTAAATGCGAATGCTCGGTAGAGCTAACCAGGATATCTACGACCTTACAAATGATAGGTTGTTACCTTACGGCGTTAGGCATTATAGATGCTAACACTCCACTATCATGCTGGGCAACCAGGCTTTAGAAGTTCGTGGAAAAGGGCGATGTGGAATATACCAGTTGGCAGACTATATACAATTACCTAAGTGATCCAAGTAAGTTCTCTGGAGTTAGTCCTATAGTTGTAACGTCAGCATTAAACAAGATAACGACATCCATAGACCCAAATGCTTTGGCCAATTTCATTTATGATTATGGATTATTTACCGGACCTGATGTATCATATGCAGGTGGAAAATTTGTGTTTAATAGCGATGCTATAAAAGAGATACTTCCTGGTGCTGGCATAACGGCAACAAAGTCTGGTAGTACAGTTACCATAGGAGCTATTCCAACAGATTTATCGAACTACTTTAATAAGACAGAGATAAATGGCATGTTCGGCAATTACTATACTAAAACTGAAATTGATGGGCTGATTCCAAGTGTCCCAAGTGTTAGTGATGCTACTATAGAGTTTGCGGATCCAGGCGGAATAACAATAAATTCATTTACATTAAATCAGTCAGCGAATAAGCGTATAACATTGAATAACCTGTCGCTGTCGCAAGTGCAGGCTATCATGCCAACAGTCAACAACCCGACAATCACTTTTATGCAAGGCGGGTCAAATAAGGGTAGTATAACACTCAATCAGGCTACAAATTAGACTATAACGTTTGATGTTCCATCTGCGCCTGATTTGTCAAACTATTATACTAAATCTGAGGTAGATGGCCTTATTCCTGCTGTAAATAATCCTACCATTTCGTTCACTCAGGGTGGTGCCTCAAAGGGGTCTATAACGTTGAATCAATCAGCGCCATAGACGATAGCTCTTGATGCAGCTCCGACCCTCTCAACAACAACTACTATCTGGGAACCGGTATCTGCATCGTCACATGCTGTTGTTCAGTCCAATTACGGCGGCAGATGGTGTCGATACACTGTCATAGGCAGCATAGTGTTTTTCTCTGCAGAGATTAGGATATCAACTTATAGTAGTACTGCTGGTGGTGGTATCGTCGAACACGTTAAGGTTAGCGGACTTCCAGGATTAACATATAATGGTCCAGACTATGCAGCATCAGGGATGGCTACAACTAGCGTAAGTGCTATCTAGCCAATACGATCCAATATACAGGTAGCATATAATGCTCCACCGCAATTAATGTTGAGTTTCGACTTTGTTGCTAACATTAATACTATATTTTATGTTACTGGGTGGTATGAGATTATACCTGGATCTATTTAATTAAAGCCAAAAATAATACAATTATGAGAAATAAATGTTGCACGCCATAGAATGCGCATAATTTTAACCCATGCGGATGCGAGACAGATCTTACCAAGTTAACGTCCATACTTGAATCCGTAGGTTGTTACCTTATAGACAAAGAAATCATTGAGCGTAATGATCCTATAACATGTTGGCTTAGTAAGCTTGTAACACATATAACGGATATTGAAAATAGTGGTGGTGGCGGTGGAGATGTCACGTGGCAAGAGATATATAACTTCCTGAATGATCCGGCAAATTTCAACAGTAACGCCCCAATAACTCTCATCAAAAGTGGGTCTAATATAACTATAGGGTTAAATCCTGCCCAGCTAGCTGATTTTATCAATGCCAACAACATGTTTTCTGGAGCTGTAACATATAATCCAGTCACTAAGCAATTTACTTTTACTGGTGGCGGCAGCAGCGGTCCTGCAAATGTAATAGCTGGTCCTGGTATTACGGTAGATATTGTTGGGAGCGATGCTAAGGTGTCTTACAGGGATAGCGCTATATCATTATTCGATCAAATTGATCTTAGTAAAAACATAATTACACAAGTCTTATCAAATGATTCTTCCTATTCCATTGACGCTTCAACATTGGATCCAAACGTGTATGATGGGCAAAGGTCTATTCTTAGATTAGCCAATGCATCATCATTACCGTTGATTGTCACATTTGAAGGAGTGCTTGGTGTTGGCATGGAATATGACAGTGCATTAGACCAATGGTCTTATGAAATTCCATATACAAATATTGCGGAGTTTGAAATATACATATATAAGGTTGATACCTCTGGGGCGCTTAAGGTTCAGATTGTATTCTTGAGGTCATATGATGGTGACACTGGTGAGTTGACTGATTTCGCTGGATATACGGCAATAGCTAACATAGAAAGGGTCATAGCTAACGCGCTATCGAGACATGAGGTTCTGATTAATCCTTGAAGATATGAACTAGAGGTGGATAGATGAATATGTTAACTCTGGGGCATTCAATGCTTCTATACCAACATTCTTCGAGTGTCATATTGGAGGAATAGGGGTATTTTAGAAAGACACTTCCTGGCCAGGAATAGTAACAGATGCTCCTGTTGGAGATGGTATATATCCCCATGATGGGACTATGCCATCATTTCCACTTGTTAGGCCGTGGGACATAAATAATGGATGGGTTGGCGTATATGACGACATAATGTATTGGGCAGCATTAGAGATATTTTGGGGGATGAGAGGATTTGCTCTACAGTATCTAGGCGGTGACAATAATAGCATTAAGGGTTATTTCAATAACGCGAGTGTTAATAATAAGTTTACCAAACTGCCTCAAATATCTGATGGATGGAGATTGAAGGATTTATCTGGATTTCTTTCAGGTAATAATAAATGTGTTGAGCTTACGCATTTTGACATGTCTAATGTCACGTCTCTTAGCGGAGCATTTTAGAATTCCATTGTTAGTATATTCCCTTCAACAAAATATGACGCATCCAGTGTTACTTCGATGGCAAGTTTATTTCAGGGTTGTGATTTTAATGGGACAACTTTAACACAATCAAGTTTCCCTTTCTAGAACAATAGTAACGTCGTCAACTATACTAATGCTTTTCGATGGGCCAATGTACAGTATTTTACACCAAATTTAAGTTCCGCATTGGTTATAGATAACCTGTATAGGGACAGACCACTGTCCACAAGCTCATTTATTCTAGATTAGAATAACATTATAAGGCTCGATCAGCATTCAACATTACAAAGCGCAAAGGAGTGCTATTATAGCACATCAGCTGGATCATCTTTAAATCATAATATAGACTTCAGATGGGACCTTTTAGCACCAGGATGTAGTGCTGGATTAATATTTCCATGGTCAATCAACGCTAATAATTTTATTTTGTTTAATAAGTGGTGGGATTCAGTATCTGGTGTTGCCAGCTCCAGGCCTTTTAAAATAACTCTCCAGGCAGATTCGAATGTATATGAGTGGAGTTCTGACAGGATACCAGTTGTGTATAATGCTCCAAATATACCATTTATTATTGATGGGACTAACAGGTTGAAGTCAATTACGACACCCTTTAGTGAGTCGCAATTGGGTCCGATTAGTCCACTTGATACGAGCTCCTGCCAGGTTATAAACAAATTATATAACACAATAGTTGCAGATCCATCAAAAAGCGCATAGTCACTTGATTTAAGTTCTTGCACAGATTGTTCCCAAATTTTTGATTCATTGAAAATATTGGATTTGAGCAACAATGAATTAGTTGGCTATCATTATCCATCATCATCTTTCCCAGGCAATCAGGTCCATAAGCTTATTAATACAGATCATATAGTTCACGCCGACCAGGCTTTTAGGTAGACAAAATTCGCTCAAATAGAACATCCATTCAATCATAATGGCGATGTATCTATGTATAGGACTTATGGCTGGAATAGTCATTTAACTAAGCTTATTTGCAACAATGTTGATTCGCCTGGCACTATAAAGTTCTATCGGAACGCAAAGCAAACTTTTTATGATTGCAACCAGCTATCTTAGATAGTTGATGGGAGTAATAATCCTCTCACTATTGTCATAAAAGCTGATGGGGCAGGTGGCCAAAGCTTCCTTGATTGCGAAGAGATGTTTCGAGCATGTTCTCAGCTTACGAGTATTCACCTGAAGTATGAAAATATAATCCCATGGAATAGCGTGTATGTTGACAGATATGGGAATGCTGGTAAGAGGTCGTTGATAATGACTAATCAATTTCAGGGATGTTCAAACTTAGTTTCAATAACAGGAGGATATCAGAGCTCAACATGGTTCAGGGCTGAAATTGGAATGACGTTCCCGACAGACAGATTTAATGGCTGTACTAATTTGTAGAACATCGAATTTAAAGAAGTGTGTTGTAATATGGATTTCAGGGATTGCAGATATCTCACGCAGCAGACGATTTTAAGCTTGTTTTCAGCGTGTGTTAATAGGGCTGGGGATAGTTATGATCCCTGCACGCTTACTTTCAATGCTTATCTTGGTCCAGAACAGGCTAATGTGATAACTAACTCTTTGATAAGTCAATTTGCCTTAAAGAAGTTCAATATTGAATTTATAAACATTTAATACTATGAGGTTTGATAACAAGCATTTATGCACATATGATAAATATATTGACTGGGTAAATGCGTCCAATACATTTAGCCTGCCAAATGTTTCGTACTTAACGGACAAACTTGCAGTTGTATATTGGATCAGCATAGAAACTATATGGGGATTAACTATAGGAGGATATTGGCAGAGTGCAGGGAACTATAGATTGGGATCTGGAATATCAGTCGAAGACGCTTTAATACTTGGTGTTCCATCAGTTCCAGATGGTATCAGAATCACAAACATGTCTTATCTGTGTAGCTCTTTGCCTAACGTAGAGGAGGTTGCAATGTTCAACATGGATAACGTTACAAATATGTTGGCCGCATTTAGAGGATGCTCTAAACTTGAAAGAGTTTTTCATACCAATTAGTTTAGCAGTACCAAGGTGGCAAATCTTAGGGAGACATTTTACGATTGCCAGAACCTTAGATCATTGACCTTGGATCTGCCCAACTGCACAACCTTTCAACAAGCCTTTTATAATTGTTGGAGATTAAATGATTTAAAGTTGATCTGTGATAATGGGTTAAACTTCGAAGAGGCTTTTCGCTTATCCGGGATGTTATTGGAAGATATTTTATTTCCATCTGACACGTCGTTATTCAATTTCGATAAAGCTACCAATGTTACGAATGCGTTTAGGGGTGTTGTAACAAGGCAGAACCTGAATATTAACTTAGAAAACAAGTTCCCATAGGTCAAAAGATCTCTTTCGAGCAGTATTGGTCCTGGTGTCGGATGTTTCAGGCAATTAAGATTTTTCGTTGATGCTAACCCAACAATAAACATTGAAGGATATAATCCAAGAGATTTCGATACCTATGACGGTGATTTTTCCAGCGCAAATGAATCTATACTATTTGGCTCTACCGTTGTAGATAACGCTACTAACACCTATATCCCGTTTGAATAGATATCAATTAAAATGGTAAGTAATGGTGGCATAAATTGGATGTTTAGGGGATTGAACGTAAAGAAAATAGTTGTGGATAGAAACGGGTTCAACATACCAAGACTATATGGTACGTTTTACTCCACCAGAGGGTTAGAATCTTTTCCTCAAATTGACCTAAGTACTGTTACCGATTCCAATTTAGCTTTTTATCAAGCCAGGTTTAACATTCCAGATCCTGAAAACTACGTATGCCCAATGGTATATAGCATGCCTTTATGCAAGACACTTTCAGCCTTCTTTTCTGAAACAGAATGGGGATCTGAGTATGCGACAAGCAATGCTTATCCAAATTTCATAAACACGGATTCGCTAGAAAGTGTTCATCAGATGTTTCAGGGTGCTAGAATTAAGGGTGAATTTAATAAACATATAACTAACAGGAAAGTAGTATATTCGAATTTTATCAGTGGTTGTAGCCAAATAACATCCATAAACAATAGTGTTAAGTTCAATGTTTACAAAGACATGACAAATTTCATAGGGACAACTAGCTTGAGCTCGTCTTTCAGTCTTGACTGTTCTGGCTACGATAATCCAATAGATATCTATATGAAGAATTCCCCTGGTGACACCAATCTATAGATAACAGCAAATAACGCTTTTGCGGGATGTTCGTCTATGAAGAAATCTCCTATACTAAACTTCTGGTATGATGAGTCTATTCCAATAAACTCTGCTAATATTGCCAACGGCACTATACCTAATAATGCATAGACGAATCTTGGTTCGTTATTTGCTCAATGCCACCAATTGGAAGAAGTCAGAGGAGCTTTGGCGATATTAAACAGTGGTGCAAATAGAATATTTGGTTTTACCGGATCAGGCTATAGCATTTGCTAGAATCTTGTTACATCCAAGTTCTCAGTAGTAAGGGCTGCAATAGATTTAACTACAGCTCCAAATCTTGATAACGCATCGCTAATCTCATTTGCGGAGGCTCTAGTTCCAGTTGATCCATTAAACTCTGATCCAGGATATGCTGGAACAGGAATCTCATCTTTCTCATCCAGATAGACTATATAGCTAACGAACAGTCAATACACAAACAGCTCAATGATACCCAAATATGGCATTACTTTACATCAATTCTGGCAAAGTCTTTCACAGGATCTTAGTGGATCACGCCAGGACTGGGGATATATAATACAATGGCAGTCATGAAAAAATGGTGGTTAATATTAGTAGCAGCATTTGCTGTTCATTATGGTGTAATCTTATACACTTCACATAAAGTAGAAGAGGAGAAAAAGGTTCTTGTAAATAATCAGTTTGCTTTGATCTCTCAACGAGATAGTGTTCACAACTCTTCAATAGAGTATTAGTTGAAATTGGATCAGATGAAATACTTTAATGATTCTATTATGACCAAGATGCTAGAACTTAAAGATCAACTTAATATAAAAGACAAAGAGATAAAGAAGCTTGGCTATGTAGAGTCTTCTTTTATGAAGACCGACACAGTTGTATTCGTGGATACGATATTTAGAGATATTAATTTCAAGGTGGATACAGTCATATCAGATGAATGGTCGAGTCAAAGATTGCAGATGGAATACCCTGGAACAATAATAATGACTCCGTCCTTCAGGAGTGAAAAGTTTATTGTAACTACCGATCAGAAGGTCTTTGTTAAACCCAGATCAAAAGTGTTCTTTGTAAGATGGTTCTAGAAAAAGCAACAGATGATATTTGTAGATGTATATGAGAGATCACCTTATGTAGAGAATGAAAAACAGTAGTTTATAGAAATAATTAAGTGATATGGAAGCAATATGGATTGCCATTATTGGTGTACTTGGCAGCACCGTTACAGGGGTAATCAGTTTCATTGTTGGTCGCAAAAAAGCTAATGCTGAAGCTGGTTTAATTAACGTTGAGATGTTGAAGCAGCAGCAACAGTTTTACAGCGAATCTCAAAAGGGAAATAATAAAACTATTCAAGAATACATTGCGGTGAGTAATGAAAACAGGCAGTAGATATTAGAATTGCAACATAAATAGATGTAGCTTGTGGCATTAGTCTACAAGATACTTAAACATATGAATATGGATATGGAATAGAAAGAGATTTATATACAAGATGTAATCAGGATTGTCGGATCAGAAAATATAGCGATATGAATATATTGGTACAAAGAACCGCAAAGAGGCCAACATATACTATTGGGAAAATGTATATTGATGGCAAATACTTCTGCGATACATTAGAAGATGCTGACAGAGGCCTGCATAGCGGCATGACAGTATCGGAGATAGCAAAGATTAAAATAATGCACGAGACGGCTATACCAACTGGGAGATACAATGTTATAGTGAACATGTCTCCGAGGTTTAAGAGAATGTTGCCACGCCTACTTGACGTGAAAGGATTTGATGGCATACTTATTCATCGGGGAAACACTGACAAAGATACATCTGGATGTATTCTTGTTGGCGAAAATAAGGTTGTGGGAAAGGTCATTAACTCAACTCCGTATGAGGATAAATTGGTGAATATGCTTGCTAATCAAAAAGATATATCTATTGAAATAAGATAAATTTTACTAACAGTTTAATTAATTCTTAATGTTTCTTTAAAAGTCGTGTAAACCTATTGTATAATTCGTAGGAATTGATTATCTTTGCACAAATTTTTAGGAAGAAATATGGAAGGTATAGAATTGTTGGATTTTGACAATATCCTCACCAGCGGGTTTGAGGATTTAAGCGGGGCGGAACCCGCAGAAGAGATAAATAATGGAACTCAAACTGATCCTGAATAGGAAGAGAGCGTAGGAGAAGAGTACCAAGAGTCAGGAGAAGGACAGGGTGAAGGTGATCCCGAAGAGGCCGCAAAAGTTTCTTCCGAAAATACCTACTCTTCCATTGCTACAGCTCTTAGGGATGATGGAGCCCTGCCTGGACTTGACGAAGATGTGTTGAAGACTATTAAAGACCCTTAGTCATTTCATAGTGCTATAGAGAAGTACGTGAATGACATGCTTGATGAGAAAACTCAACGTGTTGCGAAAGCGTTAGAGAATGGTGGTAACCCAGAAGAGGTTAGACAATACGAGCAGGTAACGGCATACTTAGATTCAATAACAACACAAGATCTATCTGCAGATACTGAAGACGGCAAGAAGATAAGATAGAACTTGATTTATCGTGATTTACTTAACAGGGGATTTACTGAATAGCGTGCCGCCAAAGAGGTGAATAAGTCTATTGCAGCAGGATCTGATATAGAGGACGCTACAGAGGCGTTGTAGAGCGCTAAGGACTTTTATAAAGAGAAGTACCAGGCGTATGTATCAGAACAGGAGAAGGAGGCTTAGAATCAATTAGAGAAGCAAAGAAAGGGCAAGGAGGATTTGAGCAAGGGATTAATGAATGATGAGACATTCTTAGGTTCATTAAAGATTCAAAAAGACCTTCGTCAAAAGTCTTTTGATAATATCACCAAGCCTGTTCATAAGATGAAAGATGGCAGAATGGTTACGGCTATCCAGAAATACGAGAGTGAAAATCCAGTTGATTTTTTGAAAAATCTTAGTATTCTTTTCACGTTGACAGATGGCTTTAAAAATGTAGACAAATTAATCTCATAGAAAGTGAATCAACAGGTAAGGAAAACGACGAATAATCTTGAAAGAGTACTGAATAGTACAGCAAGAGATTTCAATGGCAACATAGACTTTCGTTCCACCGGAGACGGCGTATTCCCCGATTTTTCTAGTTTAGATATTTAATTTGAGTTTTTATTTATATTATGGGACAATTAGGTGCTTTTTAGATGGTCACTGCTTCCAATTGGAAGGGTTTGACTAAGAATAACCACTTAGGAGCAGCATTCTGGGCTAAGCCTCAACTTGCTACTGAGATTATGGTTAATTTGTTGGCTGTTCATCGCGGCAAGGATTTGGGATTATACTTACAGAAGTTCCCCACTAAGACATTCGACACAGACGATGAATACTTTTGGAATGTAATTGGTCCATCAAGACGTAATATTCCGTTAGTGGAAGCTCGTCATGAAGATGGAACAGTTGTTACTGCGGGTCAGCTTGCCGGTGTTGGTGGTGCTCCGTTCTACGTTGTTTTTGCTGAAGATTGGTTTGCTGATGGTGAGGTAATCGTAGGTGAAAGAAATGAAATATACCCATTGCGAATCCTTGGTGATGAGCGCATGGAAGGTACTAATGCCGTATACAAAGTTGAATTAATGGGTGGTGTTACAGAAGGCATGCCGTTCGATGAACTTTGTTATGGGAAAAGATTTTCATGGGAATATGCTCCTGTTGAGCAGGAACTGTCTCGTAAGGTCGGTGATATCAGATTCACTTCTCCTGTTAGTATGCGTAACGAATGGTCTACAATACGTTTGCAGCATAAGCTTCCTGGTTCCATGTTGAACAAGAAAACATGCATAGGTATTCCGTGGCTTGACAAAGGTGGCAAGAAACATGTTACTGATATGTGGACGCATCATGTAGAATTTCAGTTTGAGGAAACGTGGGAAGATTACAAGAACAACGTTATCATGTATAGCCGTTCTAACAGGAACAAAAATGGTGAATACTTAAACTTCGGCAAATCTGGCAATGTTATAAAGATGGGTATGGGCTTGCGTCAACAGATGGAAGTTTCTAATGTTATCTATTATGATGTTTTCAATTTGAAGTTGTTGGAAAACGCTTTATACTCGTTATCTGTATCAAAGTTAGGCATGAATGACCGTGTATTCATCTTGAATACTGGCGAATATGGTGCTGCCCAGTTCAACAAGGCTGTATTAGATATAGTGTCTGGCTGGACTGCGTTCCAGATACAGGCGACCGATCTTAATATCGTATCAAAGACGACTTCTCCGTTGCATCAGACTTCATTGGCTGCCGGATTCCAGTTTACTGAATATCGTGCTCCTAACGGTGTTATTATCAAATTGAACGTTGACCCGTTGTATGACGACGAAGTGCGAAATAAGATACGTCACCCGGATGGCGGTGTTGCCATGTCATATCGTTATGATATCATGTACATTGGCTCTATGGATCAACCGAATATACAATTGTGTAAGTTAGCTGGTCATGACGAATTGCGTGGTTATCAATGGGGTTTCCGTAATGCTATTACTGGTGAAGTAAACAACAACTTCATGTCGTTTGACGAAGATGCAACCGTAATGCATCGTATGTGGACTGGTGGCGTTATGATTTTGGATCCTGACAGGACGATGTCCTTAATACCGAATATTTTAGCGGTTTGATTTTTACAGGCCCTATTGTGGTGTCCGCGATGGGGCCTTTATTTTATTTATTTAATTTTAGGAAGAACAAATGGGAAAGAAGAGTAGTGTCGCCGTGGAAGAGGCGGCTGTAATGTCAGAGGACATTAATGTTCATGAGATGGTTGGTGTTGATGATTCTATTGTCGAAACAAGGATGAAAAGAGTCACCCCAAGATCTGAAGAGCAAGAAGAAGAATATTATGAGGAGAGGCAGTCTAAAAGAAGAGTTGTGCCTGCATCATGTTTGAGGAATGAGAAAGTAAAGGTAAGATATATACCGAGAGAGTCTCATGGTATCACAAATAAAAAACATGTGTTTTATGGTGGGATGTCAAACAATGCATTTGTAGAATACTGTGTGCCAAGATTCGATTCCACTGGTACATATAAGAATGTGTTAACTAATGACGAAAAAGCATTCCTCGAGGAGTACATGGTGTTAGAGCCTAACACACTATCAGTACATAAGAAAAAAGATAATTATTGGAATGGCAAGAGTGTAAGGTTATACAAGCAGGATACATCTTTTGACTTGTCGAATCCAGATGATTATATTAGATACAAGATTCTATTAGCAAATAACGACTATATTGCAGACTCTCTTGAGACTTTGCAAAATCAACCAAAGCAGACTTATCGTTTTGTTATCATAAGGGAAGATGAGCACGCTAAACAACAGCAAGGTGATCTTAATATTAATGCAAGAGCGTATATGACTTTTGGCAAGATGCAAGATGAGCCAGCAATGTTAGCTTTAGTTATTGAAACCATCAATATGCGTCCTATTAGTTATACCACAAAGTTATTAGACCTTCAGAGTCAGATAAATGGTATATTAAGGACTAACCCGAAAATGTTCTTAGCCACAGTTGAGGATCCTCTGTTTAAGATTAAAGTGACATTAAGGGAATGCATACATAATGGTTTGGTGTACAAGAAAGGAACGTACCATTATCTTAAAGCAACCGGGGAGCCGCTATGTGAGCCAAATCAAGACCCTGTATTTACAGTCTCAGCTAAATATTTAAGTCTTCCCAAACAGCAACCATTACTCTTTGAATTGCAGGATAAATTAAAACAGATTTATGCTAACAGGTGAATTCAACTTAGAGTTTGACATACTTTACAACAATATAATGTCCAACGCTGCCCCTGGGCTTAACTCATATGAGAAGTCAGTTTTCCTGACTTAGGCCCAAGAGCAGTTACTAAAACAATATTTTCGTAAAGCTGGCAATAAGTATGGCGAAGGTGTTGACGATTCAGAAAAGAGGCGTTTGGACTTCTCTATGATTACTAAGGTTTCAACGCCAGTAAGACTGTTTGGGGATGGAATAAACCAGGACTCCAGACTATACGAATGTCCTGACGATTTGATGTTTGTTATTAACGAAGTTATATATACTACTCCAACACAGGGCATAAGTACGGAGATACAGATAATTCCAATTAACGCAAATGAATATACAAGGTTGATGACTAAACCGTATGCCAGACCCAGAAAGAAAACAGCGTGGAGATTATCTTTTGAGCCATCATCGTTTGGCGACAGGTTGACGGAGATAGTGATTAATCCGTCAGATGATGTTATAGATTTGACATATAAGGTAAAATATATTCGCAGGCCAAACCCCATCATCTTGGAAGATCTGTCTCCATATAATGTTAGCATAAACAATAGGACGTCGAAGACGGAGTGTGAATTGAGCGAAGATCTGCACAGGGAAATATTAGTAAGAGCAGTAGCATTAGCTTGCGCTTCATACACGAATGACAAACTGCAGCCAATGGCTGAAATAGGATAGATAGCAGAATGACAGTACAAGAGATGAGTGATGAGTTCACTGTGCTTCTAAACAAGGATAGGAACTTCGACAAGTATAACGAATTACAGTCGACTCTGCCAATAGAAATTGACGAGTACGAGAAGTCGGTCTTTTTAACGCAATCTCAGCAGTTGCTGGTTCATCAGTTCTATTCTGGAGGGGCAATGTCATTCGAGCTTACGGAGTCCTCGAGAAGGGCTTTAAATGAGCTCGTGTCTGAAGCTACGAGTTGCACTAATGGATCTGGTGTAAAGTCCAGTAATCCCAAGTATGTATCGTCGTTCTTTGAATTACCTGAAGACCTTTGGTGGATAGTTTATGAAAGAGCTTTCTTTGAGGATACGGATGATGAATGTATAAGTGGGAGAGAGATATTGATTGTTCCTACTACTCATGACGAGTATTACGCCTTTCAGAGAAATCCATTTAAGCGCCCAGACGATTATAGTGGCTTTCGCCTCGATCTTAAAGATAGAAGAGTAGAGGTAGTCACCAAGTGGCCGATAAAGGAATATTAGATAAGATACGTGCGCAAGCCAGACCCTATCATATTAGTCGATTTAAGGCCAAATGAGCCGTCCATAGATGACCGGCGAATAGCTATGCCATGCAAACTTAATGACGCCTTACATCGCCCTATATTGATTCAGGCAGTAGCGTTAGCATTATCAAGATATGGAATGTCATCCTCCTCAAGTGATGGCGAAAAATAAATGTTTAATTAAATACTTTTTTTTGAAATGGCTATTTTTAGTACAAGACAAGCGCGACAACTCTTTGTTGTCAAAGACGTGATTGCAAATGCGTATGACCCTTTGACTCCCGCAGGTCCGGCCGTTGTTGGCGACGCATTCATTGGCACATTGCCGGATGAGCATACTGGCGACCCTAAAGCAATTTACGTTCAGTATTTTGGCGTTGATGGTATCGTTCGTAGCGATTTGATTAATCTGGATAGTATTATGTGGTACAAGGGTACTCCTGCATCAGAAATGGCTCGTCCGTTAGAAGTGTATGAGGTAAATTTTGAC
>Ga0123356_10003695_pt1 | contig 15942 bp, 19 predicted proteins | sample TergutEmb28metaG_2_FD_92546 | JGI IMG/M metagenome (GOLD analysis project Ga0123356, IMG submission 92546) | Embiratermes neotenicus P3 segment gut microbial communities from Petit-Saut dam, French Guiana - Emb289 P3 | ecosystem: Host-associated > Arthropoda: Insects > Digestive system > Gut ... | reverse complement strand
GTGCGAAGGTGACTGGACAGGACTTAACACCATCATGGAGGAACGACAATGCATCTGCGATATCGCTAGCGATGTTATTATCAGCTTTGAGTAAGTAGGTGGCGTATCTCTCGGCGGTGCGCGCACCCACGCCCGGTAAGCGTCCGAGCGCCGAAATGGCTTGCTCGAGAGATTTTGGAAGCATGATTATAGCCCGAGGTTACCGAGGCCGCCCATCAATGGCTTCATTTTGTCGGCAGCGATTTGTTGAGCTTTGGCATAGCCGTCGTTTAGAGCGTTTTCGATCCAGCGTTCAAGTTCTTTGATGTCATCAAGGTCAATTAATTCAGGATTAAGAGTGACGCTCTCAACTTTGAGCTCGCCGGTAATCTGAATAACCACTGCGCCGTCGCCAGCCTCTACTTCTACGATTTCGTTCTTCAGCTCTTTTTGAGCTTTCTTCAGCTGATTCAACATTTTGATTTGGTCAAAAGCCATAATTACTCCTCGTTATTCTCTTCTACTTTATTAATTGTATCATAAATATAAAAGAGGTCACCATCTTGATAACGTGGCGATGTGACGATTTCGGAAAGCTGCATATTGTCGAGGCGCCTAGTTGGCTCTCCGATTGAAATGAGACGGCTGGGTATCTGGCTGGGGTCTTGTTGCAGCTCGGTAGTGATATGGACATTGTGGGTCAAGGCGAGCAGGTTGTAGAATTCATACTGGTTTTGTGATGTGTAGATAGTGTCATTGTCTTCTAGGCGCTCGACCAATGAATCGAGGGTGCTATCGTAGGAATTGGCGATGCTGGTGATATGGTGAACAGCATACATGCAGAAATAAACATTGCTGACTACGATAACGGTTGAGAACATCACAACGAAAGCTCCGCCAAAGAGACGAGCGTATGGATTAGTCGGAAAGAGCCCATACCACTCGTCGAGGATGAACTTGACGCCGGCGGCGACGAGGATTGCAATTGGGATGAATGCCAAGACAACATAGGCGGGGTCGAGGGCTGAGGCAACTGCAAAGAGCACAAAGAATGCGATGACGGTTTGATAACGGGTGGTTTGGCGGTTGGGAATGATGATGATAAGCCCGACGATGGCGATAGCGGCAATAGCTAGCCCGAGTGCGGGAGTGAAGATTGGCCAACTGCCGGCGCTGGAGAAGCGCGTGAGGCTAGCGATAGCTTCGGAAAAATTTGCCCAGAGCGTGGCGATGCTTAAATCTTCCGGAACGAACAGCCTCAGCACGCTATGACCTGCGGTGAAGATGTTGATGATGATTGGTATGATAACCAGCATGAAAGTAGCGACGACAAGTGAGAGTTTGAGCTTAGAAAATGATTTAATGTGCATGCGAATACGTGGGTTGAAAAGGCTGGTGGCACAAATCAAAGCTATATATGGCAGGTATGGTGTATAGAATGCTAACCCGAGGACGCCAGCGAACATGAAGTATGCGAATGGCGATGGGAGGGCTTGTTTGGCGACGATCTTGGATCCGAGCCAGAGCAATAAAGCAGGATATAAGATAAGCATCACGGCCGGCGTGCCAGCGTTGACAACTGAGAGGAAAAATACGGTTGGGACTATCAGGATGCTCGTGATAATCGAGACATTAGTAGTATGCCAGCGGTTAATTAAGAGTGCAGTAATGATGGCGGAAATAATACCTAGGACAATGCTAGGGAGCTTAATAGCGAAGGCAGAGAGCCCAAAGAATCTAATAGATAAGTTCTGAAGGAGTCGATACGGCATATCGACGAAGTCTCCGTTGAAGAATCCCCAGAATGAGAGTCGGTGAGAGTTGACAGCAGATGCCATTTCACCGGTAGACAACAAGTGGACTGAGTTGAAGTACGTCAGAGCGAGGAGCGACAAGAAAACAATAATAAAAATCGATTGACCGATATAAAAACGATAGCGGAACAGTAGCGACTTAGTGAAATCAAAGGGTTTCTTTTTCATGTCGGTATGCTTATTATAGCACGATTACTCGTCCCCGTCGCCATGAGTGCGGTCGAGCGACTGGAAGCGCGAGTGGTTAGTGTCGAAGAAGAGCTCGACTTTGCCGATAGGACCGTTGCGATGCTTGGCGATTAGGAGCTCGGTGATATTAGTGGGTACGTAGTTGCTGTCGTTTTGCTTGTAATAATCAGGGCGGTGGATGAAGATGACGAGGTCTGCGTCCTGCTCGATGGAGCCGGACTCGCGGAGGTCGGACAAGACTGGGCGCGGGTCTTCGCGCCCGGTAACGGAGCGCGAAAGCTGGGCGAGTGCGATTACTGGAATATCGAGTTCGCGGGCGATTAATTTGAGCCCTCGAGAAATCTCTGAGACCTCTTGGACGCGGCCTTGACGCTGCGAAGCGATTGAACCAGACATGATCTGGAGATAGTCGACAATGATACAGCCGATATCGTGGTCGTGGGCGGCGCGGCGGGCCTTGGTGCGCATTTCGAGAATGTTCATGCCGGAAGAGTCGTCGATTAGAATTGGGGCTTCGCTCATCTCTGTCATCGCCTCGTTAATCATATCCATGTCATCGGAATTGAGGTTCCCTGTGCGGATTTTCCAGGAATCGACACCGGAAACATCCGAGAGAATACGATCGACGATTTGATTTTTGTTCATTTCCAGCGAGAAGAATAGTACGGCCTTTTGGTTGATGGTGGCAATATTGTAGACGAGGTTCTGGGCGAGAGTGGTTTTACCCATAGCCGGACGGGCGCCGATGATGACAAGGTCGGATTTCTGAAAACCCGCGGTTTTTTGATCCAAATCATGGAAGCCGGTTTTGAGACCGCGTAGCCCGCCGCCGCCTTTGCGCAGCTCTTCGAGGCGATCAATAGTAGCGGTGAGGATATCGTCGAGCAAGATAAGATCGTTGCGGTTGTTGCGCTCTGTGACGTTGAAAAGTTCCTTCTCGGCCTCGCCGATGATTTCGGCGACTTCGCCTTCCTCGGCGAAGGCTTTCTCGATGATAGTTGTGGCAGCAGAAATTGCGCGACGTCGCGCAGAGGCTTGAGCCACTAGTTCAGCGTAGGCCTCGCTGTGAGCAGTGGTATTGACATAGTTGGTGATGGTAGCGAGATAGGTTGGCCCGCCGGCGGCGTCGAGGGACTTGGCGAGCCTAAGCTCAGATGTAAGTGTCAGTAAGTCGATGGGCTTATTGCGCTCGTAGAGCGAGAGCATATTGGAAAAAATCACTTGATGACGGTCGTCGTAGAAGTCGGTGGGTGTGACGATGGTGGTGATGTTCGCCATCACATCATCGCGGAGCAGGACGGCACCGAGCAATGATTTCTCTGCATCGATATTTTGCGGGGGGACACGCCCTTCGGTTTTGGCAGTCTTGCTTGCGGTCTTGGTGGTTGCCATTAGAATACCTCCTCTGCATCAATTTGGGTTGCTGAACCCATTATGGCAGAGATTGGGTCGTCGGACAACAGGGGTGTGGAAGAGGTTGTGGAAGGCTCTGTGGGTTTGTTTTGTGCCTTAGCGAGGCGTTCTTGAGTTTTGGTGAGTTTCTTAGTTGACTTCTTGATTTCCTCCACTGGCGGCATTTCTTCGACGGCTGGCGTTTCCTCGATGACTGGTTGCGAAGTAATAGTCGATGTGATTTGGGTGACTGATGATATTTCTGTGGTTTGGACGATCGGTATGTCAGCAAGGAGGGTGACTAAAAGCTTGGCTGCGGGATGCGGTGAACGTGCGACATCGATGAGTCCATCAATTAGTCTAATTGCGGTTGGTGAGGGGGTGATGGTAATATGTGAGATGAGTTCGCTAGCTATGACATCTGGTTTAACCCCGGAGGTGGCGAGCGTTGCTAGTATGTTTGTGATGCCCTCTGCGTTACCCATGGAGTATTCGATAAAGATTTCATCTAGTAGCTCACTGTTGGGCAAGCCAAGTGCGGATTCAATAGCCTCGCGGGTGATTTCTCCGGTAATGAGGATGGAAATTTGATCAAGCAAGGAAATGGAATCACGGAAGGAACCGCCGCCACGCTGGGCGATAAGAGCCAAGGCGTCGTTGGTGATTTTGATTTTCTCGGTCTTAGCGATGTCGGCGAGGTGTTTGACCATGGTCTCTTGGTCCGAGAGGCGGAATTGATATTGCTGGCTACGCGAAATAATCGTGACTGGGACTTTTTCTGGGTCGGTGGTCGCCATGATGAACACGACATGTGCCGGCGGTTCCTCAAGGGTTTTAAGCAACGCGTTGAAGGCGGACTTAGAGAGCATATGGACTTCGTCGATGATGTAGATTTTGTATTTGCCGAGGGTCGGCGCAATAGCGGCGCGTTCCCGCAGCTCACGGATATTGTCGACGCCAGTATTGGAAGCGGCATCGATTTCGATGATGTCGACGTAGCTGTCTTCGAGTTCGTAGCTGAACTGGTTGATTTCGTGAGCGAGGATGCGGGCGACGGAAGTCTTGCCGGTGCCGCGCGGCCCGGTGAATAGATAGGCGTGTGAAATTTTGCCGGATTTCAGTGAATTGGCGAGCGGCACGGTGATGTGGTCTTGCCCGCGAATTTCCGAGAGCGTACGAGCGCGGTATTTCCTATACAGTGCCTTTCCCATTTGGTTTGATTATAACACGGGACGTATAAGTGGTGAAAAGATTAGCATTGACATTTTGACCAAAGTGTGCTATACTGATAGTATAGGGTGTGATCTTTATCATACCTAATCTTATTCAAGGGGGTAAATATGAAAACAGCGGTTTCTTTAAACGACTTCGTGGTTCGCAAATTGAAGCATGCGGATTGCCTGTTTGTAGGTTATTTCGGTACGCCACATAGAGCAGACGAGTGCGTCATTCGGCGAATGGGGGTATCGAGAGTATAGTGAGTATTCTGCTACACCGGTGCAAAACTCGGTCATATATTCAAGTTCTCTGGTGCAGTGCGATAAGACCGAGATGTTGGTCTCTCACATGCAATGTATGATTGAGTTGATGGATTCGAGGATAAACGAGTACAAGCCAAAAACTGACGTGGAGGCTCCCACATATCGAATGATTAAGTGCTGCACCACGGGCATAGAGCCTGATGAAAAAGAATCTAGGTTATTCATCGCTTATGGTCCGAGTGGACATGTGATTATCGGGGTAGTGTTCGATAGAAAGTATCGACCAGATATCCGTGATGAACTGGCTGATTATGTGAAAGGCGAGCTGTCGAATCGAGTATTCTACGCGATGGAGCCAATTCCGGATCCGGAATTAAACGAAGAGTAAGGTATGAAAAATCACCCGTTATAGGGTGATTTTTACAGGGGTGTATATTGACTTTTCCGCTTCGTTGTGCTATAATGATAGCATGGGGTGTACTTTTACGTCTCTAGATATATGAAAGGTGGGATTTATATGGGTGACGCTTTGCGTAACGCTTACCTAGAAGGATGGGTAAATGAGAAGGCGCAAATTGACAGACTTAAAGACTGCATCAGCAGTATGAGCCATATTTATTTGTACGGTGGTGGTCCGTGCGAGATTTCAATTATTGAGTACCAAGACAGGCAGTTTTCTGACGGAGCGTTCAGGGGCACGGTATTATCGGCCAGACTTAAGGAGGAGTTTATTCTTATCCGCGAGATGGTGAAAAGGAATAAGATGTGGACGACCACGGAGGATAAATGCTTCAGAGTCGTTGCAACTGGCGAGAATGCCAGCCTGAAGTTAAGAGTGTTTGCGCTTTTGTCGCGTCAACGTGTACGCGATGATAACAATGATCAAACATTGATTTATGGACTGCTTTACGGGAAGTCTATGACAGACAAGGTCGTGGCAGAAATGTCGAGATACATCCGTGACTTTACAGGATTCGGAAGCTTAGAAGGAAAAGTGAGCGAATTCTTATTGCACTAGAGACAGAAAAAACCATCCGCGAGGATGGCTTTTTATTGAGTCGATTATAGGTTTGATTCGACGGCCGCCCAGGTGGCATCTGGATTGTCGGCTGGGATGACGACGGAAACTTGGTCGCCGATCTTGAGACGGAAGTAAGTGATTGAGGCGTAGAGCACGCGATACTCGCGGCCGCTGACCTCGACTGAGTATTGATCGCCATTCTTCATCAACATACCGATAACGGTCTTGCGTTCAACCGGAGCAATTTGCTTGTAAAGGAGTTTGCCGTTCTCTGCGATGGTGAGTTTCAGGATGTCGCCTTCGACGAGCTTGGATTTGCTGGCGTAGTTAGCGGGGACAGGGTAGACTTTCTTGTTGTTGCCGACCATGTTTTGGCCATCAAAGATGCCCTCGATGACTTTGTCTTCGGCATCATCGCCGGTAGGTACTGGCGGGACGACAATTGAGCCATCTCCTAGTACGGAGGTGAGTAATTCTCGGGCAGCGCCCAAGTTATCCTCGGCTTCCAAAATTAGAGTTCGTAATCTTTTGATTTGGCTTTCAGGTATGTCGGACATCCTCGCTAGTCCTCTCCAATATGTTTTTATTATCTGTATTGTAACTTGCGGTGAAATATGTGTCAAGAATAGTAATTGTGGTAATTTGTCTTTTCCACAGCCTTAACAGGGATTGCTCTGAAACTGTTGTAAATAAAACTATTGAACCAAAAAACGCCCTGTGATATGGGCGTTGTTTTGGCGTTAATTCTAATCATCCGATTTGTAGTGGTTAGGCCAACTCTACAGTTGCGCCAGCTTCTTCGAGAGCCTTCTTCATAGCTTCGGCTTCGTCTTTGGCAACTTTTTCTTTGACTGTTGCAGGAGCACCGTCTACGAGTGCCTTGGCTTCGCCGAGACCGAGACCGGTTGCTTCTTTGACGGCCTTGATGACCGCGATTTTTTGGGCGCCAGCGTCCTTCAACACAACGTTGTATTCGCTTTTACCCTCGTCGGCTGCTGCTGCGCCGGCGTCTGCTACGGCTGGGCCAGCAACTGCGACTGCAGCGGCGGCTGGTTCGATGCCGTATTCATCTTTGAGAACGTTCTTAAGTTCGTTGACTTCGAGAACGGTTAGTTCGACTAGCTCTTTGGCTAGCTTCTTTACGTCTGCCATAATATGGTTTCCTTTGTAATTGTGATTAATTGGTTATGAATTCTTGGTTGCGATTGCGTCGAGGAGACCGTGCAAGTTGCCAGAAAGGCCACTGACGGTATCGGTGACTGGGCTGAGAAGCTGAGCCACAACCTCGGCGATGAGCTGCTCTTTGCTCGGGAGACCGGCGAGATCTTTGATCTCTGCCTCGGACATATTGCGACCTTCGCCGCTGAATCCGCCCTGAATTTTGAGCATCTCGTGAGTTTTCGCAAACTTATCTAGAACGCTAGCTGGAGCGACCTCGTCTGAATCAGAGACTGCGTACAGCAACTGGCCGGTGAGGCCGGTGGTGTCGGTGTCTTTGTAAACGGCGATTTCGCCCATAGCGACGCGGACGAGGCGGTTCTTGACGATTTTGATCGTCACGCCCTGCTCGCGAGCGAGCTTGCGAAGCTCTTGTACATCGGCTACGGTAAGGCCATTGTACTGCGCATAGACAGTAGTTTTGGCACTCGAGAGTAGCTCGGTGAGATCTGCAACCAAAGATTGTTTCTTGAATTTTGTAATTGCCATAATGTATCCTTGGTTAATTTGGATGACCAGATTGTTAACGTAGCGTTACCAATCACAAATAAGAATTGCCTCGGCGGCATAATTAAAGGTATAAACCTCGCCGCTGTCTATGGTAACTGTGAGTATTGTAGCAAATATGTTATAATATGTCAATGATAAAAGTAGTTGCTGGCGGGCGAAAGTCGAGAGGTTGGGTGGCTGAGGCGTGTGCTGAATATGAAAAGCGATTGTCAAGATATTGGGCGTTGGAATGGCGATTCGTGGATGATGACGCAGTCGATGCTGCAGTTGCGAAGCTGGATGCGCGTGATTATGTGGTTGTAATGGATGAACGAGGTGCAAATTTGAGCTCGCCGGAATTGTCAAATAAGCTGAGCGCTGTCATAGAATCTAGCCGGCAAATTGTGATAGTGATTGGCGGGGCGTACGGCGTGAGCGATGCGACCCGCGTGCGCGCCGATTTGATCTGGTCTTTGTCGAAATTAGTCTTCCCTCATGAGTTAGTGAGGGTATTGTTGGCGGAACAAGTTTACCGCGCGCAAGAAATCGCTAGCGGCGGCAAATATCATCACGCATGAAAAAGCCTCCTGAGATGAAGGCTATTTCTTTTCTTTGTTTTAGTTGCCAGAGTTCTCGACTGCAATTGATGGGCCCATGGTCGTGGTGACGAATAGGCTCTTGATGTAAGTACCCTTGACGGAGGCAGGCTTCTGGGCGCGCAGTGAGGTCATGAAGGCCTCGGCGTTCTCGATGAGCTTGTCAGCGCCAAATGATGCTTTGCCGATACCGATATGGACGATGGCTTGTTTGTCAACGCGGTACTCGATTTTGCCGGTCTTGGCTTCCTTGACGGCTTTCTCGATGTCGTTGGTGACGGTGCCAGCCTTTGGATTTGGCATCAAACCCTTTGGCCCAAGCACGCGAGCATATTTGCCGAGCTTCTGCATATAGGCTGGGGTAGAGATGAGGATATCGAAGTTCAATTCACCCTTGTCGAGCGCCTTGGTGAACTCTTCATCACCGGTGATATCAGCGCCGGCGGCTTTGGCCTTTGCCAGCTCTGCTTCTGGAGCGAACACAGCCACGCGGACGGTTTTGCCGGAGCCATTTGGCAGTACGACAGTGGTGCGGATGTTTTGGTCAGCCTGGCGTGGATCGACGTCAAGGCGAGCATGGATCTCGATGCTTGAGTCAAATTTAGTGGTAGTGGTCTCGAGAGCGAGTTTGATTGCATTTGCGAGAGTGTAGGATTTACCAGCCTCTACCTTCTTGGCGGCTTCGCGGTAATTCTTGCCGCGGCGCTCTAGGCGGGTGCGAGCAACTGGGCGTGGGCCCTTGGATTCTTCGCCAGCTTCCTCAGCGGCCTTTTTCTCGACCTTGCGAGCTTGGCGAGCTTCTTCGGCGGCAACTTCTTCAGTTACCTTCTTGGAACGCTTGCCGGACTTGGCAAAAGCCTCTGGTTCGTTAGTTTCTGGAGCGGTTTCTTCGGCGGTCTCGGCGACAGCTTCAACAACCTCTGGGGTTTCGATGATTTCTTCATCGATAGTAGTTTCTACGGCTTTTTTGGCCATAAATCAACCTTTCTGTGGTGCATGCGGGTTTCGAGCCCTCCCACGGACTAATTTGTATCTGTTACTATCTTAGCAGGTATTGACTTTTATGTCAATAGGGTGTATAATGTAAATATAGGGTGTTGCGCCCTTTTTTGTTCTTTTACAGATGACGATGCTATAGGTAGCCTTCTCGAGGTAGAAAATCGCCTCGAGGGGGCTGCTTATAGCAAATAAGTCGTGGCAGCCGACTTAGAAGGAGGTACAATGGTAAAAATTGTTTCAAAAATCGGCCGCAAAGGCATGACCCCCAACCAGCAATACATGTACGTGTGTGGGCTGAAAAAGAGGCGCGAGGGGCTCGGTTTATATTTTCCGAGAGTCCCGAAGGTGCCCACAGGGCAGCCGCATACCCGTGGTAAGCATAGCGAACAGCGTTTGACGCTGTTTTATCGTCTACCTAGAGCGCTGGATACGTTGAACCTATCTTGGCCCGAGCTAGGCAAGGTTTACGAAGTAGCGGAAGTGATCAATCTGGAAAACGATGCGGGAGTGATGCAGCGAAAAATCGCTCATGATCTCAAAGCATCAGTGAATCTGGACGAAAATTACCTCGATGATTTCGTACAACCGTATCGCTACGAAGAGTACAATGGCGGTGAGTGCTTCTGGGCTTATTTCACTCCGTTTAGTCCGATGCTTCACAAAGGCGAGGTTATCTGGACTGGCTCGATGACCGCAGCGGATTCACGTAAGAATCTTGACAAGGCCCGTAAGTATGGGTTCGAGGGTTGTCTGGCTGGTGTTGAAGTAATCCAAGCAATGAAGTATTACCCTGACTGGGTTGACGACTGGGATTACGGTGAATCTGAAGAGTCTTATCCTTATCCGATTCTGGGTGCTCTCGATTATTTCGACTTTACCAAGCGTAAGTACATATTGAGAAAGCAAACTCTCGATATCTGCAAGGAAATCCATCGCGACGGGAAACGCGTGATTAACTTGGCTAGCGCAAATGCTGGCGGAGTCCCTGGAGCCTGTTGCACTCCTACCCTGATTAGACTTCCTGCAAAGGAAGACAAACAGAAGGAAAAGGGTGGAATTCGTCCGAGCACTTACCACCAACGCAGTAAATAGCGTCATCTGTCCAAAAAACCGCCTAATTCGTAGGCGGTTTTTGCTTGTGTTTTGTTCGGATTCTGTTTATGATTAGGATAGAGAGCTAGCTGACGCCTAGCACTTTAAAGGAGGTAAGTCTTATATGGGTGTATTATCACATCACCATCTCCTTTGGACGCAAAAGAAATGGTCTATTCAACCTTTTTGCAAGTTGCGAAGCCATCGAAACGCGATTCTCGAACTGGATCGTGAAATTCACGATGAGCTGCATGCAAAATTTCTTGCAATGGAGAGCCCGATGCCGATTCCGCCTGATTGGATGTACGGTTTATTGTATTCTGCGCTAGAAGAAGCTTTAAATCCACTAGAGGCGTTAGATAACATGATCGATTATCTCGGTCCGACGTATTACGAGGAGCATCGTCGTATGAAAAAACGTCTGATTACAGAAATCGAGCGTGGTAAAATCGTTCACCTTCGCTGTTGCCTAATGGACCAGAGAGAGTTCCTAAGGAGCAAAAAAATCGCCGCATGACGGCGATTTTTTATGGTTGCTTGATCAGTCTACGACTTCGACGCCCATGGAACGAGCGGTGCCAGCAATAACTTTGATGGCGCCTTCTTCGTCGATGGCGTTAAGTTGGTCGCGTTTAATTTCAGCGATTTCTGCGAGTTGGGCGCGGGTGATTTTGCCAACTTTTTCGGTGTTTGGCTTGCCGCTTCCCTTATCGATTTTGATGCGCTCACGAATCATGTCGTCAACTGGTTGACCGAGGCACTTCCAATCGAAAGTGCGATCTTCGAAGACCTGGATGTGAACGATGACGTTTTTGCCGTTGAATTCTTTGGTTTTTTCGTTGAATGGATTGATGAAATCCATCATGTTGAGGCCCCACTGACCAAGGGTAGAACCCACTGGCGGGCCTGCGGTGGCGCGACCACCTGGAATGCGCAACTTGAGGTTGCCGATAACTTTCTTTGCCATAATATTTTCCTCTTATCGCCACAAATTGAAGCGTGCAGCGAAAACGATTAATAATCGTGCGTAACTTCTCTATTATACTAGTTTTGCTTGAGGTTGTCTAGTCGTTTTCTTCAGGTTTGGGGGTTGCTAAGCTGGATTTGCGCTGAAGTTCGATGCCTTTGAGAATGTGACGAGCCTCGGCTTGGGTGAGAGTCGGCTTGATATCTGTTTCGATATCGATTTCGCGGCTCTTGATTTCGATGAGTTTTTTCTGACCTTCAGTGGCTGGAGCGTCAGGCTTATAGGTGGATGACTTGGTAGCGGCTTTGATGAACTCGGGGTTCTTAATCATCTTGATACCCATGTACATCGTGAAAAGGCCGGCGCCGATGAAGGGCAGCGAGAAAAGAATGAGAAATAATCCAAATAAATCGCCTTCTAGAAGTGTGGTGATGCCTGCGCTAAGCGCGATGCCGCCGCCGGCAAAGACGAATGGGAGTCCAAACAGAATCATAAAGATGCCAAAGACGACGTTGACGCCTTTGAGTGCGATAGATGGGGTGTCTGGGTCGGTATCGGTGTCTTCGATTTCTTCAACTTCGTCTAAATCTACATGAATAGCCATAAGCTAATCATAGCTTTTTGACTTGGAGGGCGTCAAGTTCAACAGGGGTCTCGCGGCCGAACATGGAAACCATGACCTTGAGCTTGCCCTTGATTGGGTCGATGTCAGAAATACTGCCTTCGAAGCCCTTGAATGGGCCATCGATAATACTGATGACTTCGCTGATTGCGTAATTGACGGAGTATTTCGGGTCTTCTACGCCCATGCGCTTCTTGATCTTGGCGATTTCGCGCTCGCTGACTGGGGTAGGCTCTGTGCCGTTGCCGACAAAGCCGGTGACGCCTGGGATGTTGCGGATGATGTACCAGGTCTCGTCTGAGAGTTTCATCTCGACCAGAACATAGCCCTGGAAGATTTTTTTGTCGACGACTTTGCGTTTGCCGTTTTTGATTTCGATTTGCTTTTCCTTAGGGACGACTGCGTCGAAAATCTTGCCCTCGAACTCGAGTGACCCGAGACGAGATTTTATTGATTCCTCGACTTTGTCTTCGTAGCCAGAGTAGGTGCTGATAGCATACCAGGCTCGTTCGGTGTATGTATATCGGTTAATTGCCATAAAGTTCTCCTATCCTTATCCTATTAAAGTATTAAATAACCAGCTGAAGAAAACGTCGAGACCAGCGATGAGCAGGCCAATCATGATGGTGTAAATGATGACGCTGAGGGTGAATTTCCAGGTCATTTTGCGATCCGGCCAGCGGACTAGTAGAATTTCGCGCCAAGAGTCACGGACGTAATAGGCGAATGACATAATTGGCACGGTTACGAAACGGCCGGTGAAAATGAACCAGAGAACCTTGCGCCAGCCTTTACGACCTGCGTTCTTCTCTGCTGCGGCAGCGCGCTTGAGTGAACGAGCTTCCTTCTTAGTGGATTTTTTGTCGGTTTTGTCTGTCTTGGTTTTGGCGGTTTTGGTCTTGACGGTGGCACGGATAACCTTAGGCTCGTCTCCCGACTCGTCCTTGGATTTACCGCTACCGGTAGATTTGATTCTGGTGATATTTGGCATTATTGCTCCTATAAAAAAGCCTGCCTAGAGGCAGTTGTCAATAGTATAGCATACTGATTGTGGAAAACCAAGGGTTTTCCTCAAGGCAAATAAGCGTGATACAATAAGCATATGGGTTTCTTCTCCCGAATCTTTTCGAAGCCGAAAGAAAATCACAGCAAGGTTATCGAGTCGCCAAATGGGCGAATTGCGGTGACGTTTACCCTGACGAAGGGTAAGATTGGCTATCACGTGGATAAGGATACAAAATCGATCGTGGGACAATCGGATTTGAAACTGGAAATTGCAGACTCGGACCCTTTGGGTGAAAATCTGAGACTGGTGCGTGAGCACGGCAGAAGCTTTGATGAGACCTGGGAGACTTTGTGGGGCGAGGAGCGGCAAATCCGCAACCACTACAATGAAGCCGCATTTTATTTGGAGGAGACGACTGGTGATCATCATATCTTGACGATTCGCTTCAGGGTGTTTGACGATGGTATGGCGTTTCGATATGAGATTCAGCCGCAGGTTAATCTGACGAAGATGACCGTGTTGCACGAGGCGACCGAGTTTAATATCGACGTAAACTCGAGTGCTTGGAGCATAAATGCTTATCAGCCAGACCGCTATGAATATTTATATTTGCCGCACCCGATTTATGAGTTGACTAAGCCAGTGCATACGCCAGTGACTATAGAGACGGTGAGCGGGCATTATGTAGCGATTCATGAGGCGGCTTTATATGACTATGGTGGGATGAACTTGGTGTATAACTCGCAGACTTATCGGCTGGAGGTGGATATCCCGGCGTTGTCTGATGGCACGAAGGCACACATGAGTCTGCCCTGGAACAGCCCATGGCGAATGATTATTATTGCGCATTCGGCGTTAGATTTGACCAAGTCACGCATGATGCTAAATCTGAACGATCCGCCAAAGGGTGACTTCAGCTGGGTAAAGCCTCTGAAGTTTATGGGGATTTGGTGGGCGATGTTTGTGGGTGAGTGGACTTGGGCGCCAGGTGAACGCCACGGTGCGACGACTACGCACGCCGAGGAATATATTGATGCTTGTGTGCGGCTGGGGATTGCCGGGCTGCTGATTGAGGGCTGGAATCCGTCGTGGGAGGGCGACTGGATGGAGAACGGCCCTAAGATGCGGTTTATGGAGTCGTATGACGACTTTGATATGGATGTGGTGTCAAAATACGCGACTGAGCAGGGTGTGGAGATGGTGGGACATCATGAGACGATTGGCGACATGGACAATTATAACCAGCAGCTTGAAGATGCATATTCGTATTTGAAGCAGCGGAATATCCACTACATCAAGTCCGGACATGTGGGGACAAAACTGACGATTCACGGCAAGCGCGAATGGCACCATAGCCAGGTGGGGGTAAATCAGTATCAGATGGAGGTGGAGTTGGCGGCGCAATATGGGATTATGCTGAATATTCACGAGCCGATTAAGTCAACTGGTATCGAGAGGACTTGGCCGAATCTATTGACGCGCGAGGGTGCACGCGGCCAGGAATATGAGGGTGGTGGTTTGAGCCCGTTCCACGCCACGACGCTGCCATTTACGAGGTTGTTGGCCGGTGGGATGGACTATACGCCGGGTGTGTTTGATGTGACGAATAATACTAAGCGCATCGCTTCGACGATTGCGCGGCAGCTGGGGTTGTATATGGTGATTTATAGCGCGATGACAATGGCAGCGGACCGTCCACGGTATTATGAGGATGAATACCCGGACATGTTTAAGTTCATTCGTGATGTGCCAGTGAATTGGGAGGTGACTGTGCCGCTCTTAGGCGACATTGGGAAGTCGTATGTGGTGGCGCGCAAGGAACGTGATGGTGAGAACTGGTTTGTGGGCGGAATTACTAATGAGGACGCGCGCAAAGTAAATATTGCCTTTGATTTCATTGACGAGGGCAAGGTTTATGATGTTGAACTGTATCGAGACGCTGATGATGCGCATTTCCGTGATAACCAATTAGCGTACACAATTGAGTCGCACAAAGTGCGCAAAGGTGATCGCCTGATTGTCTATATGGCGCCCGGCGGCGGGTTTGGAATGAAGCTCAGCTCGGCTAGCGATTAGATTTCGATAGCGTATGCAATCCAACGGTACTCGGCGTTGGCGCCGTGACAGGTCATCAAGGCGACAGCGGTTTTGCCGTTGCGAATACCAGTCATGCCGTATGGGTCGTGAAAGCTATTCATACTATCACGGACCGGCACAACTTCGCTACGGATGATTTGGAAGGTTTTGCTGCGGCCGCCTTCGTAGATGGTGAAGTAACGCTCGGTTTTGATGAGTTCGAATAGGGTCGGCGCGTTGTGTGCGTATAACGAGATACCCCTGCGGTCTAGGCTTGGAATCTCGTAATCTGCGAATTTCCAGTAGGCGACTTGGTCGGTGGGGGTACAATTGGTGTCGGTGGATATGTGGATGTTGTGGGTGAAACCGCCGAGGCTAATGCTGCCCCAGAGCGGCCCACAGGTCTCGTAGCTGGTGCCAGCGACTTGTGGCGTGTCTTGAACTTGAGGCTGCGTTGCTCGAGGTGACTGATCTTGTGAAGGGTTTGTAGCTGGTTGAGGTTGAGTGGTGGAGTTTTCTGCTTCATCTGGAGTGTCAATAGTTGGCCCGTAGTTGTCAAAAGTGGGACGGTAGGGTTGGTAGGTTGGGTTGACCACTGTGCCGGATTGGCCAGAAATGGTAGTGGTACTGTTCGTAAGGAGTAAAACTGTGCCCATGAAGGCTATTGCGGAAATAATAGGCGCGATTACAGCGAGCGCGCAACGCTTATAAACATCTCTCATAACAAAACACCCCTGTTGGCAGGGTTATGCTATCATTATAGCACACTTAGTGCAAAATGTCAATGCTAAACTTGAGGTTTGTGAGACTTGAGGGTCTTGCGGTGTACTCTGTAGTTTGGATCGTACTTCCCTACTTCAGCCCAAAACTCCCTGGAGTGGTTCATGTGTATGGTATGGCATAATTCGTGGATTATGACGTAATCTATTAATGGATGGTGTTCGTCTGGCCTGGTGGTGAATTGCATAAGTCCGATATTTAGAGAGATAGTCTTGTTGCTG
>Ga0123356_10003694_pt1 | contig 15942 bp, 10 predicted proteins | sample TergutEmb28metaG_2_FD_92546 | JGI IMG/M metagenome (GOLD analysis project Ga0123356, IMG submission 92546) | Embiratermes neotenicus P3 segment gut microbial communities from Petit-Saut dam, French Guiana - Emb289 P3 | ecosystem: Host-associated > Arthropoda: Insects > Digestive system > Gut ... | reverse complement strand
TTTTTTTGTATCTTCGCAGCATAAAACATCAAATATGGAGTCTAAAAATAATGGTATCATCGAAATAGGAGAAGGCTGGGCTTGTGCATTACAGATTCCTGCCATTCATTGCTATCACCGGGAAAAATTGGTTAGGGAGTTACCTGTCTCTTTGCTTACAGAGTGTGTTCCTTTTAATCATAATGTTGTAAAGGAGGGGAAAAAAGCGTCTGGCGACCCGTTGTCTATTGACGGGGTTCCGGAGCCAAAGAGTTTGATAAAAGCGGCGTTGCTAATCAATAGTCAGCTTAAAAAAGCGACTCAACCGGCAAATGCATACGTTATTACTGCCGAGGCTGATGCGCCTTCGCTTGTTATTGCCGTAGGGGGGAACAGCCGTCACGAATCGTACGATAGCGAGTTGGCCAATATGGTGGCGACAGCAGAAGCTTCTCAAAACTTGGCGTGTACGGGCGCAACTCCCGTTGCTTTTTTTAAGTTTCCTGCAAGTTCGGATGCATCCCCCCACCCCACTTTGGGATTGGTGGGCCTGCTGCCCAAAGAGGCGCCGCACGTTGGTCTTGCGTTTCAGAAAAAAGGGGAGATGATTTACCTGCTGGGGCGTTCGGTTCAAGATGTTGCTTCATCAGAATATCTGTATAGTGTTCACCACATCCACCCATCTCCTGCCCCATGGATGAATCCGCAAGAGCAGAGTCGTCTACAAAGTGTTCTATCTGAGGCTATCCGCAAAAATCTGCTCACAAGCATTCATAGCATCACCAAGGGTGGCATCTTTACGGCGTTGCTCCAATCGTCCATACCCAATCAATTGGGGTTTGACATCACCACCGATGCAGAAATCAGAGAAGACGCTTTTCTTTTTGGCGAGTCGTTGGGTCGATTTATCGTCTCTACTTCCGAGCACAATGACGTTGCTTTTGTGGATATGATGACAAAGCACAAGATTCCTGTCACCACCCTGGGCCACACCACTAAGGGAGAAATTCGTGTTGATGATATCTCTTACGGGTTTATCCGGGACTTTATGTAGGCAAACCATGTCTCTTCACCACGATATGGCGACCATGTTTGACAGCATAGCCCATCGTTACGACCGTATAAACAGCACCGCCTCCTTTGGATTGGATGGATATTGGAGAAACCGTCTGATTGCAAAACTCAAGAAAACAGAGCCCGCAACCGTTTTAGACCTTGCCTGCGGCACCGGAGTGCTTAGTTGGAAGATTTTCCGCAAGCTCAAAACGCAGGTTGTTGGATTGGACCTCTCTCCCAACATGTTGCAGAAAGCTAAAAAGAAATGCAAAGATGGCGAACAAAGCCCTCTGTTTCTGGAGGGAGAGGCAGAACGACTCCCCTTTGAAGCGTGTCGTTTTGACGCCATCACCATTGCCTTTGGCATTCGGAATTTTCAAGACCGTACTATTGCGCTTAGTGAGGCGTTTAGGGTGCTCACATCCGGTGGAAGCCTCCATATCCTTGAGTTTGCCACGCCAAGGAACCCGATTTGGAAGTTTCTCTTTACCCTCTACTTTTTTCATATCATGCCGCTCTGGGGCCGCGTCCTGTCGGGCAACAAAACGGCCTACCGTTATCTGTCTCAATCGGTACCTCTGTTTCCTCAGTACGATGCTCTGTGCAAAGAGATGGCGGATGCGGGCTTTTCTAACCCACACTACCACGCTTTAACCGGCGGAGTGACTGTGTTGTATTCCGGAACACGAAAACAAGCTTGATATGTTGGGGTTATCTAATTGGCCGTTGCCGCTGCTGGCGCTCTATCTTTTCTACTTAGCTGTGGCGCTTTATGTGTGCGCCCAAATGGTGTACCTCAAACACGATCCCATCAAAACCCTCTCTTGGACCATTGTCATGCTCTTTTTACCCTTCTTTGGCATGATTATTTACTTCTACTTTGGTCAAAATTACAGAAGGAATAAGATTTACAGCCGCAAGGGAGTCAGGGACGAACGTATCAAAAAGGTGATCAGCGCCCAGCAGATTGCTCAATTTGAGGCGATGAAAGGTTCCCTCCCCAAAGAGATCGCCAAGCAGATCCGTTTGATTAAACTCAATCTGAATAACAACAAGAGTATTCTCACCTCCTACAACAACATCACTCCTTACTTTACGGGTAAAGATGCGCTTAAAGCCATGATGGAGAGTGTCAAATCGGCGCAACACCACATCCATTTGCAATCCTATATTATTGAGAACGACGCAATAGGAACTTTATGGCAACAAGAGCTTATTCAAAAGGCTCAGCAGGGCGTTCAGGTGCGTGTGATTTACGACGATGTGGGCAGCTGGACGCTCCCCCGCCACTATTCTGATAAACTCAAAGCCGCGGGAGCACAAGTGGAGTCTTTTGCCGCTGTTCGCTACCCTTGGCTCACCTCAAAAATCAACTACCGTAATCACCGCAAAATCTTGGTTGTAGATGGCAAAGTCGCCTATATGGGCGGAGTCAATATTGCCGACCGTTACTACTCAGGAGGGGATTACCTTGCCTGGTTGGATGCCCACATTAAAGTGGAGGGAGAGGCTGTGGCCAATTTACAATCGAGCTTTTTGTTGGACTGGTACTTTATTAACGGGCAGACCCTTCCCAACCGAAAACAGTTTTATCCCAATCTTGTCCTCCCCGAAAAAATTTGTTACACCCAAGTGATTACCTCCGGCCCCGACAGTGACTACGCCAACATTATGCAGAGTTACTTTACGGCCATTACGCAAGCAAAAAAACACCTCTACATCATTACGCCCTACTTTACGCCCAATGAAACCATCCTAAATGCGATTAAAGTGGCCTCTTTGGGTGGTGTGGATGTGCGCATTATGTTGCCTGAAAAATCGGACGCCACCATCACCCACCTGAGTTCACGCTCCTACTTTACGGAGCTGATGGAGGCTCAGGTGAAAATTCATCTTTACCACAAGGGATTTAATCACTCCAAAGTGATCAGTATTGACGGAAACTTTTGTATCATCGGCTCTGCCAACATGGACAACAGGAGCTTTGAGCACAACTTTGAGGTGAGTACTTTGGTTTACAATAAAAAGGTTACACGTCAAGTAGATGAACAGTTCCGCTCCAATTTGCGCGATTGCAGGCAGCTTCAGTTAAAGAAGTGGGAAAAACGGTCGCGCAAAGAGAAAATCTTCGAGGCTTTTGCGAGGCTGTTTAGTCCGTTATTATAGCTTTTTTCTTCTTTCTTCTCCACCTTCTAATCAAATATACTGTCACCACTGTTACTAAGATAAAAACCCAGAGATTAGACAGTACGATGATAAACGATAAGAAACCTTGCCATCCATCTTTAAATCCTTCTACAAATTGAGATGAAAAGCCAAATTTGGAAGTGGTCTTTTGGTAATAGGTAATCGTCAATGTACTTAAAGCTATCCTGTCGTTCAGGTACTTCATTCGTCCCTCTACAGATTCGATCTCTGTTTGCAACTTTCCGATTTCCCTCTCTATGTTGAGCATCTCATCAACTTTGGTTGCATGTTTTAAAAGCTCTCTGTATCTATTCTGAAGTTCTTTTTTTGTTTTAATTCTTGCCTCAGTATCAATATATTCCTCGGTTACATCGAGCATATCAATATTCTTACTGTCCATTTTGACGATGCTTTCAGAAATGTTTTCTAAAAACAGGTCAAATTTGTCGGTTGGAATGCGAACAGTTAATCTATGTTCAAGCCTGTTGGAGTAATCGTTAGCATTGTCATTTGAAATATAACCATTTAAATCTTGTACCGATTGCGATATAATCGATTTGGTTTTATTAACGTCTGCTGTCTCAAATTTGAGGGTCCCCTGTTTGATGATTTTTCTTTGGACGGCTTCTGTTTTTTCCTCTTCGATCTGTAAGTGTGAAGCGCTGCTTTCGGCTCTTGATGCATAAGAGGGACTTAGCCTCTCATACTCGTTAGAAGTGCAAGAGCAGACTGTCAAGACAGCTAACGCTGCCAAAAATGTCGATCGTTTTTTCATTTTGACTCTTTTATAGCAAAGGCAGTGACCTCATTAGAAACACCGTACAGCTACCATGGAACCGAAAAAGATGTTAAGCTTGATACCGCAGCGACGTCACTATTACTGTCCAGAATTCCTATTCGAAAAGCCAAATTGTAAGTTTCGTTGCCCAGACGGGGAAACGCAGAGTAGGGAATAAATAAAACGAAATCACTAAATTGAGACAGGTCACTATTGGGAACAAAACTTCTGATCGCAGCCACTTGTTTGTCTGGCATGTTGTAAGCGCCATCGTGGGCTGCAATCATCGGTTTTTTCCCATTATCGTAATAGAACCAGGCAACACAAGCTCCCTGCTTGTTCATCATGCCGCTTATCTGAAAATCTACATAAATCTCCATACCCATTTGCACACCGTCCGATTTAAAATGCTCAACCCATACATTATCAACTATGGCGCGACTTGTTTGGGATGTGATGGTCCGAGATGAGATCGAAAAAATTGCACAAACATAATTCCGTATCTGAGAATATTGAGATTGCATATTTCTACTTGCAGACATAGGGTTCTGATAGGCATCACTCGGTAATGTTTCGATTAAGTTCATCAAATAATTGCTTTTCACTGCATAAGCTACGTTTTCAACTTCGGCAAGCGTATTCTTATTGCTAACAACACCTATTACGTTGCCACTTCTGTCAAAAAGTGGACCTCCGCTATTACCGGATTGAATGGGTGTGGTCATTTGGTATCGTGTGATGAGGTTACGGGCACCTGTTCTTGAACTGATAATGCCATTGGTTAATTTTGGCTCGGTTCCCATGCCCCGCATAATTCTTGGAAAACCTACAGTAAAGCACTCATCGCCGACATTGGCAGTTGTTGGTTTGATCACATAAGGCACGGGAGTGGAGAATGGAACAAAAAGTGGATCCCTGATTTGCAATATGGCTAGATCGTTCGCACGATCGATTGCAGCTACCTCTGCTCTATAATAAGTGAAGAAATCTTGATTAATTCCTGTAACAAGTATTGTTTCTGCATCTTGAATTACATGGTAACAGGTCGCAAGTAAGCCATTTCTCGAGACGAGAAAGCCTGTTCCTGAAGATACTTGACCTTGGGCGATGATCCCGGACAACGTGCATATCATGCACACGATGATGGTTTTGATTTTCATAGTATTCAAAGTTTTGTTATATTTTCACTTTTGTCGCCACAAAGGTAATAAATATTTGATTACACAAATTGTGTTCCTCTTTTTTTTAGGGCTGTTGCTGATGCAAATATACCTATCATTTTGGTAAATGACAGATATATAAAACGTTGTTACATTAATTATTCCATCAAAAAAAAAATCAAAACCAATCATTTTGACCCTTTTGCAACATGGGACTGCAAAGAATAGTAAAAACTTTCCGGAGCTGCTGCCGTTGCCTCAACAAAAAAAAGCCAAAATGAACCATTTTGACCTTTTTTTGTAGCGGAGACAGGACTCGAACCTGCGACCTTTGGGTTATGAGCCCAACGAGCTACCAACTGCTCCACTCCGCGATAATGGGCAAAGGTAAATACAAAGTTGTGTTTCTCCAAATATTATTTCTAAATATGTCTATTTTATCCCTTTAAAATAGACTCAATATCCGTTGGAGAGCAGCTTTGCTGCGCACCCGTGGCCAGATTTTTGAGGGCAACAACGCCTTGCCTGAGCTCCTCCTCGCCAATAATGGCCACAAATGGAATTCCGCGCTTGTCGGCGTAGTCGAATTGCTTTTTCATTTTGGTGTGGTCGGGATAGAGCTCCGATGGAATGCCTGAGGCGCGCAACTGCTTGAGGCAGCTTAGGGCAAATGTTGATTCTTCTTTGCCAAGGTTCATGAATAGGACCTTGGGCGCTTCATTTGTGGTGGAGGGGAACTTGTCTAATCCCAATAACACATCGTAGATCCTGTCGGCGCCAAAAGAGATGCCTACGCCCGACATTCCGGGTAGGCCAAAGACGCCCGTCAGGTTGTCGTACCGTCCCCCGCCGCAAATGCTTCCCATCTCAAAATCGAGTGCTTTCACTTCAAAAATGGCTCCGGTGTAGTAGCTGAGTCCGCGTGCTAAAGAGAGGTCTAAGGTGATCTGTTGGGTCATGCCGACTTGGCTGAAGAGGCCAAAGAGGGTTTTAAGCTCGGCAACACCGGTCATGCCTGTCTCTGTTTCTGAGAGGTGTTGTTCTATAAGGGCGATTTTTTCTTCTGTGTTGCCGGTGAACGTAAGGATGGGGCGAAGCTTTTCTACTGCCTCGCTCTCCAAACCGCGTTCCAAAAATTCAGATTCAACTGCCTCAATTCCAACTTTATCAAACTTATCCATGGCGATGGTAATGGCGGTCAGCATGTCGGGCCTGCCAATCATCTCAGCAATTCCACTCAGCACTTTTCTGTGGTTGACGTACATACACACTTTAATGCCAAAAGCGTTAAATACATCGTCCACAATTTGAAGCAACTCTAACTCATACAAAAGAGAGTCGGAACCAATGACGTCTACATCGCACTGATAGAACTCACGATAGCGACCTTTTTGGGGACGGTCTGCCCGCCAGACAGGCTGTAACTGATAGCGTTTGAACGGAAAAACAAGCTCGTTTTGGCGCTGTACCACAAAGCGTGCAAAAGGAACCGTTAAATCATAGCGCAAACCTTTTTCGCAAATCTTTAAGGCAGCGCTGCCTGATCCCATTTGCGACAAGGCGGCAGGGTCGGTTCCCGATAAGAAATCACCCGAATTTAAGATCTTGAACAGTAGTTTGTCACCCTCATCGCCATATTTGCCCAAGAGGGTGGACAGGTTTTCCATGGCAGGCGTCTCTATGGGCGCATATCCATAAAGGGTAAAGATACGTTTAATCGTATCAAATATGTAGTTACGTCTGGTTGCTTCCAGAGGGATAAAATCGCGGGTTCCTTTGGGGATGGTAGGTTTTTGTGCCATTTCTCTCTTATTACGATTTGCAAAGGTAACAAAAATGGTTAAATCTGCTCCTCTACATACAGCAGCAACTTGGCAATCGCCTCTGTGATTTTAGTTTCCGGAAGAATGGTGTTAAAACGCTCCCAAAAATCGGCGTCATAGTTAAATTGTATTTGGGAAAAAATTTTGGAGGTCGAAAGGCGCTCTCTGTTTGGGAAACGCCTTACATCCTTTGTATCAATCTCACAAGTAGCCATTTCAAAATAAGCGTTTAACCTGTTTAAGCTTCCAAAGAAGCTTTTTTTCCTTTTAATTTTAAATTGGAGGTCTCCCCGGGCATGGTTCATCCAGTAGTATCCGTTCCACTGTTGGTAAGAAACGGTGTAGGAAATCTTTTGCACTTCTACTTCTAAGTTTTTGCTTTTCTTGAGAATGATCGTTGACCCCATCTTTTGGACATAACGCGGGAAGATTTCAAACTCTGCTTTCAATAGCGCCCTGCTATTGGCGTCAATATAAAGCAATCCTGTATACAAAGGCTCTTCTACATGGCTTTTTTGTTCAAAAGCAACCACATGCACCATCCCCGAATCAGCGTGCTCCATACCCACCCGCGCAAAATTATAGTAGAGGTCTCTGTCACGAGATAAAAAGTCAGGAGTATGCTGGATGACGTCAAGGAGAAGCGATGCCCTGACACCCGCTTGAATCTTCACCAAAATGGAATCGGGATAATTCGTATTTTTAATATTTCTCATCTTTAAGAGCTTGACCTGTTCTGAGCTTGATGACATGTACCCTGGCTTATATATCTGACAAACACCTTCTGTTAATGAAACAAAGTCGCCGCTATACTCTACCCCTTCCCGATAAAAAGAGGTGAAATGAGCAGGATATGAGGCATAATTCATTGGTCGATTCTCGAGCATTTCCCTAACTATCTTTTGTGCAGGAACGTAACGCGCCACTATTTCCTGTAACTGTATGACATTAGGTTCCAGTAAGATTTCCGGTTTGTTGTCTTTAAAAACCTCCAATGGTATTCGTGGAGAATGATAGCCAATATGGGAAATGACAACATAAGCGGACGATAACGAGTCTGGTATCTTTAAGGAAAAACGGCCGTCCATGTTGGAGACCGTACCCATACCATTAGCTTCCAATACTATGTAACTATGTGGGAGCACTTCCCGTGTTTGTCTGTCCAAAACAAATCCTTCAATAATAATACTTAATGGTAAATCAACTGTCTGCGGAGGTAAAGAAGCGTGGAGTTCTTTATACAGCAGGATGTAATTACCTATAACCTTCATTTGCAGATCCTTTTCTCCGGTTATAATGAGAATTGCCTCTTTAACGGTATATGTGCCGGATGTGACTCTTACCCTCTGATCATTATTGACAATCCCTCTTTCATAAATAAACAAATACTGGGAGCGCTCCGACACTTTTTTGAGCATCTCATATACGCTCCCTCTACCCCCTTCTAAATAGATTTTTTGATCAAGTGTATCAGCAATTGTCCAGGAGAGAGGGCATAGAGTAAGAAAACAGAAACATAGCCAGCGTCTCACTCCTTGCCTATGTATATGATGTTTCCAACCATCTTTTGTTTCATACTTAACACGTTGCATAATAGTTCAGCAATGCCCTCAATACTTTCGATATCAAGGGTAACGGTGAAGTTTCGCCTTAAAAGCGATTCATCTTCGATAGCCAGCTGCACCGACTCCTGGACGCAAGCATTCACTACACGAATAATTTGACCTAAAGGCTCGTCTATAAAATAGAGCCTGTGCACGCCATGGCCAACATCTTCTACATAACTTTTTTGCAGCCAGTTGGCTATTAAATGTACCTGCTCGCCGGCCTCGGCATAAACATTCTGGTCCATGTTCATCAACACCACTTTTACGATCCCGCTCTTGACGGTAAGTTCAAATGGACACGTTTCATCACTTCTCAACCTAAAAGAGGTTCCCAACACCTCAACGGTAACTCTATCCGTCTCAATGGTAAAAGGGCGTCGTTCATCTCTGTTTATGTCAAAAAAGGCCTCTCCCTCCAACGTCACCAACCTTTGGTTCGATGCAAAAGATTGAGGATGGGTCAACTTACTTTTACCTGATAAAAGCGCCACAGAGCCGTCCGGCAAAGTGGTAACCAAGACTTTGTCATCTTCAAAATTTTGCACAACAACCATTTCGACGAGAGACAGCTGTGGCCACAAATGGATCGAAACACCAACACACAATGCGCACAAAACTGCAGCTGCACTCCATCCCCAAAATGAAAGAGGAACACCTCTTTTTCTTGCAACGGGATATGTCAGCTCCTTTCTCAGCTCTACCTTCTCTCTCTCTCCTGCTTTCTCAACGGTATTCTCTGAGTGAATGTGTGCGCAAAAATTCAGCCACGCTTGATCCACATCTGGTTTCCACCTTTTTCTACTACTATTTTTCATTTGTTTTATACTTAAAATTTTTATCCGGCCTCTAAACCATATTTGAGCGCTTTAAGCGCTTTATGCATCTCTGCTTCGACAGTTTTTACAGAGACCGAGAGCTTTGCAGCTATCTCAACATATTTATTTCCACCAAAACGATTCATGCAAAAAATCCTTCTCCTGCGATCCGGGAATCTCTGAAGAATCTCGTTCACCCTTCTTTCAAAATCCCTTGCCTCCATATCGGCTTCAGGTGAGGGAAAGTCGGCTGCCCAAGAGAGTTCTCGCTTGATCGCCCGGCCATACTGCTCCCTGACACGTAAATGCCCCAAAAAGTGCAGCGCCCTGTTGCGTACAGCCTCATAGAGGTAAGATTTGACCGAGCGCTCAATATCAATATTCGATCGATCCCTCCATAAAACGTAAAATAACTCCTGTACCAACTCTTCTGAGTAGTCGGGACTACTAGTAAAACGATGTGCATAAGAACACAAGGGAGCGTAGTACCGCCTGAATAAAACTTCAAAAGCTTTTAAACTACCTCCCTGTGCTTCTTTATATAACTGCAGATCTTTATTTAACATAGTCCCAACCAAAAAAGCTATCTTTGTTGTCTGATTAATCTCGATACTGCCGACTCTAACGACTCAGTAGGTTCGATAATGTTGTACGCGCCCCAAAAGTTTTCATCATAGAAATACATCACTCTATTACTCAATGATTCGGATGCTCCAAAAGCGCTACTCCTTGAGATAGGCATCACCCCGCTCTCTTTACGCTCAGTAACAACCATCTCGCTGACGGCCGAGTAATTAGTGGAAAAAAGACGCCTTCTCCAGTCACAGGAAAACTTGATCTCGTTACGAATATAACTCAAATAGGTCTTCCCATCTTGTTGTTTATAGTTAACTAAAACAGACAAAACTTCTGGTTTAAAACGCATTCCGGCCGGTTTTTTTCTCAGTATTGCCTGGGTTGCTTTTTCGGTGCTGCTCATGTCCATATAAAATTCTGCACGGGTAAAAGCCATTGTCTGACGGTCAATATAGAGTTTGCCGTAGTGGAGGGCATAAGGCATCTCTACAATTGGAATAAAACTCACCACATATTGAGACCGTTCATCTATCACCGTGGGTTGTTCCATCCTAAATTGCACCATGGAGCGCGCTTCATCATCAAATAACAGATCTGTATTTTTGACCACATCCAGGTAGATCGAGATATTGGGGCCGCCCAGTATACGCACACCCAATGTATCGCTCGGTTTGGTGCTTACCAATTGACGACCTTTTAAAATCTGCACCCGATCCCTGTTCACATCCACATCATCATAAGAGCTCTTGTAGATACTCATCACTGCCTCAGAAACGTTGATAAAGCGACTCCTTTTTTGGGCCGTTTCACGGTAAAACCCTGTTAACAAAGTAGGGGAAGTGGTGTAGTTTGCTTTGATGCGGCGTACCGCTTCTTCCACAAGACGGGTGGCGTCCCAACCCTCGGCAACTGCGGCTTCCAATATGTTCGGGCCAAGTGAAAGGAAGTACTGCCCATTTAAGATGTCGGACTTGTTTACGGGTATCCGAATGTTGGTATATCCCATACAACTCAGCAACACCTCAGAAAAGTTCACATTCTTACCCACTTTAAGCAAAAAATAGCCATCTTGATTGGTCACCGTTCCAATATTGGTGCCCGGAACCGAAATATCCACAAAAGGGATCACCCTCCTTGACGCCTGATCCCTGACCACTCCGCTAACGGTGTAAAACTCTTCCGCAGGAGGATCTTGTGCAAAAACGTCGGAAAATAGAGGCATAAACAGAAACAAAACACTCGTTAAGAGCCATTTCATCGAATTTAAATTTTCTTTTTTCATTTTTTTAAAAGTTTTATTGTTTATACCTAAGACCGCTCAACGATAAAAAACCCTATTTTAACGAACCGGAATGATAGAAAAACCATAGCTCACCCCACCCTCCCCTGCTGAGACACGATACTGAGGATGAGGCATGGCGCCCCAACTGTTGTCTCCACCCACACCCGTCTGTTTGTAGTCAATATGTAGTTCTATAAGTGGTTGCGGTTGGATGTCAAAGTCGTGCCTAAAGCCCCTTGAACCCTTTTCTGCTCCATCATCAAAGTCTTCCATTGTATTGTGTAAGGCATTAAATCCAATGAGATTATCAGCAACGATTTCAATACCACGTCCTTTTGCGTCAGTAAGCGAAAGACGACGTACATCTGTTTTATGTCCGTTCTCCTGCGGACGAATATAGGGCACGTACTGTTCGGCCACCCTTCCGGTGTATCGATCTACAAATGTAGAGGTTTTGCGGTCGCAATAGTTTTCCCACGGACCGCGGCCAAAGAAGTCTAAGCGGTCAAAGGCTGGCGGAAGCTGCATCCTCATGCCCAAGCGGGGCATAAAAGGCTGCTCCCCTTTTGTGACCACGTGGTTCTCTACGTGTACTATTCCGTTTCCAAAGACCCTATAGTGGACAAACCACTCCGTCTGCGCCTGTGGGTAACGATAGGAGAAGCGAACCGAAACGACTCCCTTTTGCTCTTCCATCGTCAGATCAAACGCCTCAAGGGGCTGATCCGTCGCTTCTCTCCACACCCCGTTCTTTTGGGGCATTCCAAAGCCGTAGTCATTATCTGTGGTGGCACGCCAAAAGGTAGGGCGCAGGCCAAATCCATTTAAAATGTACTCTGTATTGTTGTATTTGTAAGAGACCATCACCCCAGTAGCCCGCTCCAAGGTGATCGAAAAATTTTTGCCATTGATCACGATCAGCTCCTCTCCGGAATAGGTGGGTGTTGGTAACGAAGTTGTTTTCACTTCTGCCTTTTGAAGGGTGTTGAGTACAAACTGCTCACGGGCGATCTCATATCCGACTGGTAAAAAAGGTTCGGCTGTCTTGATTACGGCAGCTACCGTCAAAAAGTACTCATCCCCGGGTTTCACAACGGGCATTTTAAGATCGATTTTCACTTTTTGGGTCTGCCGAGGAGCTAAGTCGAGGGAAAAGGCGCCTTGTTTTACCGTCTTTCCGTTGTTTTTTAAAGTGTATACAAACCGATATTTATTCAAATCAGTAAAGAAAAACCCATTAGTCACTTCTAACTGAGATGTGGCAAGGTCAAAATTCCTGAATTTTATGTTTTGGTACACCTTTCTCACCTCTTCTGTGGCCGGCTTGACGCTCCTGTCTGGAAAAACGAGTCCGTCAATCACAAAATTCCCGTCTGATGGCGTACCCTCCGGGCCAAAATCTCCGCCATAAGCCCAATAGACCTCCCCTTTGTCGTTTTTGGCCTCGAGCCCATGGTCGAGCCACTCCCAAATACATCCTCCCTGTAGAATATCGTACTTTTCAATCACATCCCAATAGTCCTGAAGATTTCCCACGCTGTTTCCCATGGCGTGTGCATATTCGCACAAGATTAGAGGGCGATCCATCGCGGGATCGTTGGCGTAGCGCTCGATCGACTCAATGGTGGAGTACATGGGGCAATATATATCGGTGTTCCATTCATAAAGCGCCCTTTCGTAATGAATGGGACGTGATGCGTCCCGCGCCTTAGTCCAGCGGTAAAGGGTGTAGAAATTGACGCCATTCCCTGCCTCATTTCCCATTGACCAGATAATGACCGAAGGACGATTTTTATCCCGCTCTACCATATTCATCATTCGGTCTAAATGAGGGATTTCAAAAAGAGGGTTGTTGCCTAAGGTGCCTCCTTTTCTCAAGTTGTATCCCATGCCGTGCGACTCAATATTGGCTTCATCAATCACATAGATGCCATATAGATCGCACAGGTCATAAAAGAGTTCTGACTGTGGATAGTGAGCAGTACGTACTGTATTGATGTTGTACCTTTTAAACAACTCAAAATCCCTCTTCATCAATTCAGGATCAATGTAGTGGCCCGTTTTAGGATTGTGCTCGTGAAGGTTTACGCCTTTGATCAGGATGGGCTGCCCGTTCACCAGAAGTTGTTTATTTTTGATTTCCACTGTTCTGAATCCTATTTTTGATGCAACGGTCTCCATTGTTTTGCCTTGCTGATCAATCAAACTCAGATATAAAGTGTAGAGATTTGGGGTCTCTGCCGTCCATGGTTTAACATCTTTTACCACAGTCGAAAAGAAATTTTTGGTTGTATATCCTTCGTTGGCGACAGGCTGTGAGGATCTATACACCTCTTCTCCTATAGGATCGAAAAGCCAGACAGAGAGCTGAATTCCTGATAAAGAGGTTAAGTGGCGTACGACATCAACGGAGAGAGTAAAAAGGCCATCTTTATACATGTCGTCTAAAGGCGTTTGCGCAAAAAAGTCGCAAATCCGCACCTGTGGCTGGGTATAGAGATAGACATCCCGTTCAATACCGCTGATCCGCCAAAAGTCCTGACACTCCAAATAGGAAGCGTCCGACCAGCGATACACCTCCAAGGCCAGCGTATTATTACCCGACTGGAGCCAATCTGTAATGTCAAAACGGGCGGGAGTCTTGCTGTCTTTGCTCATACCCACCTGTTTGCCATTAACAAAGAGGTATGTGGCCGATTTAACGCCATCCAGGCTGATAAATATCCGTTGTCCTTTCCAATCTGCAGGCACTTCAAAGTCGCGGCGATAGATCCCTACGGGATTAAACTCCCTGGGCACATGGGGAGGATCGGGCGCTTGCAAATAGGGCGGATATCCTAGAGAGACAAATTCGTATGGATGATTCACATAAATGGGCGTACCAAATCCCTGCACCTCCCAATTTCCCGGAACCTGTATATCTTGCCACAAGGAGGTATCCAAATCAACACGGGCAAAATCGTGAGGTAATTCCAAAGGGTTTTGGGTGAACATGAACTTCCATACACCGTTTAGAGGTAGTCTCCAAGGGGTTGAACCCGATTGTGCACTGATTGCATTGGGATAAGAAACAAACGAAGCACGCGCAGGTTCTTTATTTATCCATTGAAGATTTGTATTAGTAATCTCCTCATAACGATCATATTGTGCATTTACCTGATAAAATGACGTCATCAAAAAGAGCAAAAAAACTATTTTTTTCATAACTTGCGCGCTGTATGTTTTGGTGACGAAGTTAATAATAAAAAACTAATTAAAATGGATTTGATGAAAAAACATTTTGTCGGCGTTTTTGCCATCCTTCTCTTTGTGGCTCCTCTTGCCGCTCAGCAATCTTTATCAGATGATATTGCATTTATAATCAAAAGAGAAGCATTTCAAAATTCGCAAATGGGAGCTTTGGCTTCTTTGATGACCGATTATGCCGGTCCCCGCCTTGCCGCCTCAAAATTGGCCGAACGGGGAGAGGCCTTGGCCAAAGAAAAACTTTACGAACTCGGTTTTTCCAACGCCAGGATCGAAAAGGCGGCCGATTTTCCCAGAGGAGGATGGGATAACCTCAAAACCTATGCAGCCATGACCGCCCCCTACTATTGCAACTTTATGGCAACGCCCAAGGCGTGGTCGGGCAGTACCGACGGATTGGTGCAGGGAGAGGTGGTTTTGTTAGAAATTACTACAATGGACGATATTGCCAAATTCAAAGGCAAACTCGGCAACAAAATAGTCCTGATGCCCGAGACGTCAAAATATGAGATGTCATTTGGCCCCTTTGCCACCCGCCATACAGACGAACAGTTGGCGCAAATGGCCACCGATCCCCGCCCTCAACCGGCGCGTCCCTTCCGATTTCAGCTCTCGGGAGCTGCCATGGAGTTGCTAATGGGAATCAGAGCGTTGCTTGCAGAGGAACAACCTGCAGTCATTGTCAGCGGCAGCGGTTTCTTTAATGTTCCCCGGTCGACCAGTGTGCAATACGCCAAGCACGGCGACCCCGAACCCATTGCCGAACTGGTGCTTCCTGTAGAAGACCACGGCCGCATGGTGCGCCTGATCGCTGCAAAGATTCCCGTTTCGATGGAAGTAGAGGTCAAAAATGAGTTTTACGACAATCCGGTGATCAACAACGTGGTTGCCGAGATTCCAGGTACCGACCCCAAGCTAAAAGACCAAGTGGTGCTGATTGGAGGACACCTTGATTCATGGCACGGAGGCACCGGCGCCGCCGACAATGCATCCGGCTGTATAGTGATGATGGAGGCGCTGCGCATCATCAAAGCATCCGGTATTCAGCCTCGCCGAACCATCCGCATTGCCCTCTGGGGTGGTGAAGAGCAGGGGTTGATCGGTTCAAGGGGTTATATGCAAGAGTTGCTTTACGACGCCGTTCAAAACAAGCCGCGAAAAGGGTACGATCAATTTGCCCTCTACCTCAACATGGACAACGGATCGGGTAAATTCAGAGGAATCTATTTAGAGGAGAACGACATGGCATTCCCCTTTTTAAAGGAGTGGAGCAAACCATTAGAATCCATGGGCTTTACCACATTCTCTCCCCGCAGAACAGGCGGAACCGACCACATGTCGTTTGACAGAATCGGACTACCTGCCTTTCAATTCATTCAGGACGATTTGGAGTATGGCCGCGGCTACCACACCCCTATGGACACCTACGAACG
>Ga0123356_10003693_pt1 | contig 15942 bp, 8 predicted proteins | sample TergutEmb28metaG_2_FD_92546 | JGI IMG/M metagenome (GOLD analysis project Ga0123356, IMG submission 92546) | Embiratermes neotenicus P3 segment gut microbial communities from Petit-Saut dam, French Guiana - Emb289 P3 | ecosystem: Host-associated > Arthropoda: Insects > Digestive system > Gut ... | reverse complement strand
GGCGCCGAGGCTTGCCCAGCTATCACCTCTGCCCCAGTCACCTTGAGCGGCTGGTCTGGGAACGGGTTTATGTCGTTGGCTAACACCTCCACCGAGGCGCTCTTGCCGGCGTGAAGCTCACCAAATTGGTCATCCAACGCCCTGGGTGGTGGCGCGGTGGTTTCTACCACGCGAACCTCCACCTGGCCGTCGGCCTGGTGGTCGGCTGAGTCTTTGACCCTAAGGGACAAATTGGCGCTGCCCTTGGGGGCGTCCCTTGAGGCTTGGACCGTCAGCACGGTGCCAGTTAGTGAGGCGGTCAGCCCGGCGGCTTGGCCCTGCCCCACCTGGAAGGTCAGCGCCAGTACAGGGTTCGATGCCGCAGCATACGGTGCCAAGTCAAGTTCGGCTTGGCCGCCTTGTTCCACAGTCAACGCCGGGTTGGTCAGTTGCAGGGTGTTGGTGACTGCATCAGGGTCCGGCAGGATCTTCACCGGGATGATGACCCCGGCCATCAACCCGTCGGGGTCATCTGGCCCCGCCCCGTCGGTCACCTGCACGGTGATTGAGCCATCCCCGTAACCATCTTGTGGGGCTGTGAAAGACACCGCGGTCTCCGAAACCACCTCAGCCGTGCCACCCACGGCCGTGATGGTGTTCAGCGCCACCCTGGGGCTGCGGCCCGGACGGACCAGGACGTATTCCTCTAGGGGTGCCTGTTCGGTGGTGCCGGCTTTGACCTCAAGTGGCCTTGCGCCCATCTTGAACACCGGTGCCGCGGCTTCCAGCCCGGGCACTACCACGAAGGCGTTACCCACCAGCCCGTCAAGGTTGGTAATGGAGTAGTCCAGAATCTGAAGTTGGTCGGTCACCGAGACCTTGACCTGCCGGCCTACTACCTCGGCGTCTCCGCCGCTGACCTCCAAGGTGACGTCGTCGATTGAGCCGTCTGGCACCACGTCGTTGTCAAGTACCGGCACGCTGACTGAGCCGTCTGCGGCCAGGACTTGATCGACACCAACCACATCGTCTCTGGCCAGGGGCTTGACGGGCGGGGCGGTGGCCGAGACCTCCACGCTGATCACGCCGGTGGTGGTGGCGCCCCAGGGCTGGTCAGCCACAGTGTAGGTGGCCGCATAAGACCCTTCCTCGCTAGGCGAGACGAAGGTGACCCAACTGCCTTTTTGGGACACCTCGAAGTGCGGGGAAGACGCGCCATTGGGCACCAGTGCGATTGGGTCCCCATCTGGGTCGGAGTCATTGGCTAGCACCGGCACCGCCACCTTGCGGTCCGGCCGGACCAACACCATGTCGTCAACCGCGGTGGGAGGCTGGTTCTGACCGCTGGGTGGCACAATCCCCACCGCGATGCGACCTTCGCCGCGAGCGCCCAACCGGTCTTGCACCAGGTAGGTGAAGGTGTCCAGCCCAGCGGCGGTGGGAGCCGGCTGGTAAACCAAGAAACCGTCCTCGAAGCCGGTCACGGTGCCCATGGTGGGTGGGGTGCCCACGCCCACGTAGCTGACAAAGTCACCATCCGGGTCACAGCCATCCAGCGGCAGGGCAATCTTGGTTTCCAGCCCGGCTACCGTCCGCTTTGACACATCCGGCGGCTGAGGTGGGGCATTGTGCTCTGGGTCCGGCGGGGTGATGGTCACGGTGATTTGGCCGCTGACCGGGTCGTTGTGGAAGTCCGTGACTTGGTAAGACAGCTTGATGGTCTTGGCGTTGGTACCGGCGTGCAGCCTCACGGAGTCTTGCGAGGTGAACACCAAGGCGTCTTCTGGGTCTACGCCGGTAACCGAGTCGGGCACCAGCTCAAATGGGCGGGCGTCTGGGTGATAGTCGTTGTCTATTGGGTAGACGGTCACCACATCGCCTGCCCTGACCACGGCTTGATCATCGACGGTGACCGGCGGGGACAACTTGACCGGAGGCGGCACCGCTATGACGGTGATGGTGCCCTGGGCGCTGCCATGAGCGTTGGCCACGGTGTAGGTGATGGTCTGTGCTTCGGTGAATTCGGCGCGCCAGGTCACTTGGACTATCTCATGGCCAAGCAATGCGACCGCGACCGGTCCGTCCTCTGGTGCACTGACCGAGGTGACCACCAGCACCCCACCGGCTGGGTCCACGTCATTCCACAACACGTTGACCAGGGTTTTGCCGCCAACGGGCAGCAGGGCGGTGTCTCTCACGGCCACTGGCCCCAATTCCTCTTGGGGGCGCTCGGTCACGTCAACCCGCACCCAGCCTTCGGCTTGGTTGCGGCCGTTGGACACGCCGTAGTTCAGATACAGGGTCTGGGCCTGGTCGCTGACAAAGCTCACCATGCCCGCCTCGGTGAAGGCTTGTGCGGTCAGATCGGCGGACTCTTGGACGGAGGTGAGGCGCAGTTGGCGGCCATCGGGGTCAAAGTCGTTGGCTAACAGGTCTACCGAGACTTGCTCACCGACAAAGCCGGTGGCGTGATCAACGTTGGCCACCGGTGGGGTTGACCCAGGGCTGCGAATGTCAAACAGCAAGGTGCCCTCGGCCAGGGCTTGACCGTCAGACACCACCACCAGGACCTCTTTGAGGCCCACCGATGTCTCGGCCGCTTGGAAGGTGACGGTGCCGTCGGCGCTGGCTCTCACGGTGTCCGGGGAGCCGGTTTCAACGGGTTGGGCTTCAACCAGGAACAGGTCGTCCCCTTCTGGGTCCCGCCAGTCCGGCAGCACGTTATAGGCTGCCTCGGCGCCCGCCCCCACCAACACTTTGACGCTCTTGCGCTGCTGTACGGGTGGCAGGTTGACCTCAGGCGGGTGGACTTCCAAGGTGACCTTGGCTTGGTCGGTGCCACCGGCGCCATCGGACACCTGATAGGTGAAGGTGGCAGTTCCTGTGGCTTCCTCGGGCACGGCAATCTGGAAGGCGGTGGCGCCGTAGATCGGTTCAACGGTGCCCACGGTTGGCTGGGCGCCCACCAGCTGGACTGTCAGCAGGTCACCGTTCGGGTCGGTGTCGTTGTCCACCACGCTGAGCACGGTGGACCGGCCAGGTCTGACCCCAAACTTGTCGTCACGGGCCACCGGCGGTTCTTGCTTGCCGCGTTCTGGCTTGGCTTCTTCGACCTTGTCGGTGTGGCGTTCTTGGTCGTCTTCGCCCTGTTCTTCACTGGGCTCAACCGCGTCCCAATCGTCGAGCCTGACCAGCTGGCCGGTCACCAACCAGACGGTGCCAGACGGGATCTCGTTGACCACCACGTTGTCACGGTTGACCCGAAGCATCAGGTCTTGACGTTCATTGGCGCCGGGTAGCACTTGGGAGAGGTCGTTGTCTTTGCCGGGGCAGTCCCTGAGGAAGTGCCCGCTGCCGGCCCACACCGCATAGGCGCAGCCGCCCACCACCGCCGGTGGGGTTGGCACACCCCTGGCACCGGCCTTGATCTGCGCCGGGGCGGCGCCGTCCAGGGGCTGGCGCATCATGTCGCTACCCGTGGTGTAGACCACTGCATCACCCGCCTCTGAGGGCAGTTGCAGCCGAATGTCTAAAGCGCCGGTCAAGACCACACTGGTGCCGGGTAGGTACAGGCGGCCGGAGGTCTGGTCTAGCACCACGGCTTTGGCGCCCACTGCCGTGATCTGGATTGAGTCATCTGGCGCCATACCCGGCAGGTCGGTGGTTGTGACCGTGCCGCCTGGGGCAACGCTTAGCAGCTGTGCAGCATCCGGGTTGGCCACATGCATGGTGCCGTCCCGTCCCACCGCCAGCTGGCTGGTCTTACCCAGGCCCTCCAGCATGGGCGGTGCCTCCGGGGAGTAGGTCTCGCCTCGGCTCAGATCAACCAGCCAGGCGTTGCCTTCGGTTGTGCCTAGCACCGCCAGGCTGCCGCCGCCCAGGGCTGCCTGGCCGCCGGCCGGCAAGGGTGTGTTGCCCGGTATGGACAGGCGGGCTGGGTCAATCAGGTCAAGTTCATTGCCAGCCTGGTTGACTAAGAAGACCGCTGCGCCATCTTGGATCACGTCAAACAGGTTGGAAGGCGCCACCAAGGCGCCATCCAATTCACCGGCAGCCACATTGGCGCGCCCCATCAACATGCCCGATGGCTTGGTCACCCAGACACCTGAGTCATTCAGGTCAACCTCTTGGATGGCGTAGCCAGGCTGGAGCCAAGCCACCACTACACCCGTGGCCGCCAACGCCACAACCACGGCCCACGCCAAGAGGCGTCTAGCCGGAACAAGCTGGCTGATTCGAGGCATCCGCACCCTAATAACCTCCCCGGTGTGGACTGATCAGGGCCAACTATGACAGCCGCCCCCTGGTGCCTCAATGGGGAGACCTCCCCTAATAGAGCGGGCATTATTACGGACCAACCTCTCCGCGAGCAGGCTGATCTGCGACCTGATCGCTGGCACGAATTGCGTTTATGCAGGTCAGAGAGTTGGTGCGATTAAGTCTTGTCACCAAGCAGCCTGCTCGCGCCTGGGGGTGGCGGTGTGGCACGGGATCAACCTGCCCGGCTAGCCATAAAGTCCCCAAGCGATGGGGACTTTTCCCCATTGAACCAGTTTGCGGGGCATGGAAAACTCCCCGGTAACTTAGTAAATCGACCAGTAAAACTACGTTAGTTTTTGCTTAGGTTAGATCAGCGGCACACCAGTCAGGGGAGTAATAGACGTGTCAGCAGCCATGACATCACAACAAGCCGCTTGGTTCGCGGGGACCTTTGACCAACTTGTGGCCAACGTTGGTGCCGCCATTCTTGGCAAAACCGACGTCATCAGGCTGGCTCTGACCTGCATGTTGGCCGAAGGCCATCTGCTACTTGAAGACGCCCCGGGCACCGGCAAGACCGCCTTAGCCCGGTCAATGGCCGCCACTGTGGCCGGCACTAACTCGCGTATTCAATTCACGCCAGACCTACTCCCCCTCGATGTGACCGGCGTCACTATCTACGACCAATCCAGCCAATCCTTTGAATTCCGCCCAGGCCCGGTGTTCGCCTCGATTGTGCTAGCCGATGAGATTAACCGGGCTAGCCCCAAGACCCAATCAGCCCTACTAGAGGTGATGGAAGAAGCCTTTGTGACGGTTGACGGCATTCGTCACGAGGTTGGCCGCCCGTTCATGGTGATTGCCACGCAAAACCCGATTGAGCAGGCTGGCACCTACCGGCTGCCGGAAGCCCAATTGGATCGCTTCTTGATGAAGACCTCCATTGGCTACCCTGACCGCCGGGCCACCGTGGACATTCTACGCGGGGCTAAGAAGGACCGCGCGGCTGACCTTGGACCGGTCATCACCACCCAGGCTCTGGCCGACATGGCTGACCTGGCCGCCATCACCAGAGTCGACTCCGCCATCTTGGACTTCATTGGCCGCCTGACCGAATCCACCCGGAGCGCCCCAGAGACCAGGGTCGGCGTCTCGGTAAGGGGCGCCCTAGCCATGACCCGAGTGGCCAAGGTCTGGGCCGCAGCCCAAGGCCGCAACTACGTTATTCCGGATGACATCAAGGAACTGGCCCTACCGGTGTGGACCCACCGCCTGGTGATGGACCCCGAAGCCGAGTTTGCCGGCGCCACCGCCAAGGCCGTGGTGGAACGCGTCCTGAGCGAGACCCCGGCACCAATGGAACACGCTGGAGTCTAAGTGAGCACCCACACCCTGGCACCACTCAGGCCCGGGCCGGAGCCCGCGGCCAGACCAGACGGGCTATTGTCCGCCCTGGCCTGGCGGACTCAACGCCTGGCGGCCGGTGCCAGGTGGCTGGGTAGGCAAGTCTCCCGGGTGGCCCGGCCCATGGGTTTGAGCGCCCTGGGTCTAGCCGTTGGCCTGGCCCTGATTGGCCTGGCTCTCGGGTGGGCCGAAGTGGTGCTGATTGCCCTGGCGCTGGGTCTGGTGTTGGCAGCGGCGGTGGCCTTTGTGGTGGGCCGGACTTTCTATGATGTCCACCTTGACCTGGCCCGCCTGCGCGTCCGCGTCGGTGAGCAGGCCTTTGGGCGCGTTGTGGTGAATAACCCCACCGGCCGGCGGCGCAGCGGCTGCGAAGCCTTCTTGCCCGTGGGGCTGGGCACAGCCCGGTTCCGGGTGCCCCGCCTGGCGGCGGGCGCCAACCACGACGAGACCTTCACCATTCCCACAGAACGCCGTTGCGTGGTGCTGGTGGGACCGGTCCAGTCCTTTCGCCAGGACCCATTCAGTCTGCTCAGGCGCTCTCAACGGCTCAGCCCCAGCCACGAACTGTTTGTCCACCCCAAGACTGTAAGTCTGGAAGGTTCATCCGCCGGCTTTCTGCGCGACCTTGAAGGCCGGCCCACCGACGATTTGTCCTCCAGCGACGTGGCCTTCCACGCCCTAAGGGAGTACGTGCCGGGCGACGACCGCCGCTACATTCACTGGAAGACCTCCGCCAAGGTGGGCCGGCTGATGGTGCGGCAGTTTGAAGAGTCACGCCGCTCGCACCTGGTGGTGGCGCTGTCCACCAACCTGGACGAATATCAAGACGCTGAAGAGCTTGAACTTGCCATCTCGGTGGCCGCCTCCCTTGGCCTGCAAGCCATCAAGGAAGAAAAGGACCTGACCGTGGTCAGCTCCGATGGCGCCCTACGCTGCCAGAACGGCGGCCGGCTGCTGGATGACTGCTCCCGGATTGTGCCGCGCCAGGGTGCCGGTGGCATAGACCAGGTGGCCAGAGAGGCGGCCGCCCAAGTGCCAGACGCCTCCACGGCCGTGCTGGTGACCGGCGCCTTGCCCAACCCAGCCAAGCTGCGCAGCGCCCTGTCTGGCTTCTCGGTTGAAGTGATGGCCGCCGCGGTGCGCTGCGATCGGGCCGCCACCCTTGGCCGGCGCTCCTTGGGGGACGCCCCTGTGGTGTCCCTTGGAGAGCTAACCGATCTACCTCTGGGGATGCGGTCGTTGTGAGAAATCCAGTGCGCGCACTCACTAGGTCAGGCATGGTCGATGCCGGAGCCGTCACGTTGATCATGGCGGCCGCCTTGGCAGGTTTCTACCCTGTCTATGGCGGGTTCGGTTTCTTGCGGGCCGCCATGGGTGGGCTGGTCTTGGGCCTGGCCGTAGCCCTGATTGGGACGGTGGCTCGCCTGTCCGCACCGCTGTGCGTGGGGGTAGGGGCATTGGCCTATCTGGCGTTCGCGCCGGCCTTTGGCTTGGCGGGCAGCCCGGGTTTGGCTTGGTTCCCTAACGCGGTTAGCCTCAGAGCCTCGGTGGTGGGCCTGGTGGGCGTTTGGAGCGATTTCCTGACCGCACCCACGCCCGTGGTGGTGTTCAAGGAGTTGGCGCTGGCGCCGTTCATTATTGCGTTGACCGGCATGGCCGTGGCGGCCTCGCTGGCGTGGCGTTTGACCCGCCCGGCCTTTGCCCTGATTCCCTTGGCCGCCGCCTTGGGGGCGGTGGCTGCCTTGGGCACCAACCAGCCGGCTTGGCCTCTAGCCCAAGCTTTGACCATGGCGCTGGTTGGCTTGACCTGGCTGGCCTGGCGCCATGCCCAGCAGCCAGGCCGGCAGCCGGGTGACAGCCCGGCCAGCGCCTCACGGCACTCCCGGCTAGTCACTGTGGTGGGGGGTCTGCTGGTGATTGGCCTGGTCGGAGGCGTCAGCCTGGTGGCAGCCGGGCCGGTGGAAGCCGCCATGGACCGGACCGCGCCGCGGGACAGGATTGTCCCGCCCTTGGACCTGCGTGAGCAGCCCAGCCCCTTGATCAACTACCGCCAACTGGTTGGCCACCAGAAGGACGTCACCTTAATGACGGTCCAGGGTCTGCCGGACAACACGCGGCTACGCCTAGCCGTGCTAGACACCTATGACGGCTTGGTGTTCAACGTCGGTTCCGGTCTAGGGCCGGGCGCTGGGCAATACCTGCGCTGCGGGTCCAATTCCATCACCGAACAAACCGCCGAACTGACCAAAGTCCAGGTCCAAATTGGGGACTACAGCGGTGTGTGGGTACCAGGCGCAGGCCGACTGACTGGCTTGGAGTTCACCGGCTTAGACGCTAGCTCGCTGCAAGAACAGCTCTACTACAACCCGGTGGCCGCCGGCGCAGTGGTGCCGGTGGGACTGGGCATTGGCCAGCGGTACAGCTTCGAGGCAGCCATCAGCCCGCCAGTCACCCTGGACGATGTGGCTGGCGAGTCTGTGGCCAACATCCAAATGCCCCCGGTCTCTAACGCACCCGACGTGGTGGCCAGTGCCGCCTCCAGTTACACGGGGGAAGAAACCGATTCGGTCAAGCGGCTTTCGGCCATGACTGAAGCTCTCAAGGACCCTGCCCGGGGCTTTTTTAGCCACGGGCTTGCCGGGCAGACGCCATCCTTGCCCGGCCACGGCACCAAGCGCATCCAAGATTTCTTGAGCGCCGAACAGATGGTGGGTGACGATGAACAATACGCCGTGGCCATGACCCTAATGGCACGGCAATTGGGCATGCCGGCCCGGGTGGTCATGGGCTTTTACCCTGGCGAAGACTCTCAAGTCCAAGGTGACACCTGGACGGTGACAGGGGCTGACGCCCACGCCTGGGTAGAGGTGAAGTTCAACACGGTTGACTGGGTCACCATTGACCCCACTCCACCGGAAAACCAGGTGCTGGAAAACCAGGAACCGCTGGCTCGTGACACGCCCAATCCGCAGGTCCTTCAACCACCGCCGCCTCCAGAAGAGCCCGCCAAAGCCCCGGTGGAGAACCTACCGGACGACAAGGACAATCCTGAGGGTCAAGCCGACAATCAGCGCGAGTGGACCTGGTTGTTGGGCATGATTGGCCTGGTGCTTGGCCTAGTACTGCTACTGCTGAGCCCATTCGCCATTGTGCTGGCGCTCAAACGCCGGCGGCGCCGGCGCCGGCAGCACGCCAAGACGCCGCACTGTCAGGTCTCCGGAGCGTGGAACGAGTTGACCGACTGGGCGGTTGACCTGGGCTACAAGCCTGATTTGGCCAACACACGGCGGCAGGCCTCTAAGGAGCTGGCTGACAGGTTCGCCCTACCCACCATAGGCGAATTGGCCCAGCGGACCGACGCCAGCATTTTCGGGCCAATCACGCCCAGCGTGGCAGAGGCTAGCCTGATTTGGACTGAGGTGACTACAGTTCAGAAAGCCATGAGAGCCAACGCGCCAAGATTGACGCGCTGGCGTGCCCCTGTCTCACTAGCGTCGCTACGGAGCAAACCAGCCAAAGGCCGTATTCCAGTCGGAGTGAGTGGGGGTGACAAGCAACATGCAAGCCTGTGAACGTTGCGGCTGCGTGCTGGTACCCGGTGGCGTGTTCTGCGGCCAATGTGGCGCACCGGTGACCCGGCGGCCAGAGGCGCCGCCTCCAGCCGAGGCACCGTGGAGCCCGCCCACCCCGCCGCCCCGCCCGGGCCAGGCAGACTATGGCTCCTGGATGAGCGCCCCCACCGCACCAACGCCACCCCCCGAACCACCCAGCCAGTTCAGTTTCGGCTCCCTGATGAACGCACTGGCCGATCCGGCACCGGCTGACCAGGCGCCAGTTCCGGTGGACCCCGCGCCTCCAGGAACGCCGCCCAACCCTGTTGGCAGCGGCTTTGGCCCGCCACCACGGCGCGGCAATGGCGGCTTGATCACCGCCGTACCGGGCATTTCCCACGTTGACCCCACCCCACCAAGTCAACCCGATCCACCAATTGGGCAGCCAGCCAGACCCGGTGGGCAGGGCGCCTACTTTGGTCCCTTGGCGCCAGAGCCGGCGGTGTCTCCAGCAGCAGCGCCAGCGCCAGCGCCAGCACCGGTGCCTGTGCCAAGACCAGCGCCTGCGCCGGCACCCCTGATTGGTCTGATCCCAAACAGCCCAGTCATAGACCAAGACCAGGCCATTGCCCTGGTTTTTGACAACGGTCTTAACGTCAAGGTGACTGGCTACGGCGTGGTTGGGCGCCAGCCCGAAGCCAAACCGGGGCAAAACGCCGTCCATGTGCTGCCAATTGACGATCCAGCCAAGTCGGTGTCGAAGACTCACCTCGAATTCGGTCTGGATGGTCAGGCGTTTTGGGTCCGTGACCGGGGCTCCACCAATGGCTCTCGCTTGGAAGACCCCAGTGGTACCACCACCGAGCTAGCCCCCGGCCAACAGGTTTTCGCTCAAGTTGGCAGCACCATCCGCTATGGCGGGCGCAGCTTCCAGGTTAGGGCGGTGCCCAGGTGAGTGCCTTGCCTATTGGCTGTATGGTGGCCGCCGCCATGACCGACGCGGGGCGGGTCCGGCCGGTCAACGAAGACGCCGTGATTGCCGCCAACCCGGTGTTCATGGTGGCCGACGGCATGGGGGGCCACGAGGCCGGCGACACCGCCAGCGCCATTGTGGCCGAAGAAATGGCTCGCCTGCGTGGGCTGGATAGCGTGGCCGTCCCAGAGGTCAAAGCCAGGATTGACGCCGCCCGGCGGCGAATCATGGCGCTGGGCTCGTCCAAGGGCGACAAACAGGCTGGCACCACCATCAGCGGGGTGGTGGTGACGCTGCTTGACGGCCAACCGTATTGGCTGGTGGTCAACCTAGGTGACTCGCGCACCTATCGCTATGCCAATCAGGAGTTAGAGCAGTTGTCGGTGGATCATTCCGAGGTTCAGGACCTGATCAAGGGCGGGCGGCTGTCACCTGAACAAGCCCGCGAGCACCCCAGACGCAATGTGGTCACCAAGGCGCTGGGGGCCGGTGCCCTGTTTGAACCCGACTATTGGCTGGTACCTATTGACCCACTAGACCGCATTTTGGTCTGTTCCGATGGCCTGACCACTGAAGTGCCGGACAACAAGATTGCCGGACTGTTGGCCCAACACCCGGACGCCAACGGCGCCGCCCAGGCCTTGATGGCCGAGGCTTTGTCGACCGGCGCCCCGGACAACGTCTCGGTGGTGGTGGTCAACGCCAACCCGCCCAGCCACCTCGATGAGACCACGGTGAATTTCCACTCGCTTCGCTGTGATCAAGACACCATCCCTCGCGCGCAGTTAGAGCAGGTGCCACAGCCATGAACATCAAGTATCAACCCGGAACCTGGCTGTGCATTGGCTCACCTGGCAGCGCCATTTTGACCGAAGCCGTCCTGGCAGAGGCGGCCACCGGGCAACTCTGGGAGCTAGCCCGGGCCGGCGGTTCGCTAGGCCAGGTGCTCCAGATCTTGTTGCACCAGCCAGGTGGCGCCACCTTCGAGAACCTGCCTGGCTTTGCCTTGGTGTTCCATCAGGAAGGCGCCGTCAATATTGCGGTGCGCGGGCGGGTGACCGTAGAAACCAAGGAGGGCGGCAGTCCTCGCATCATTGATGGGCGAGGGGTGGCTTCATGGCGGGAAGAGAGACTGACTCCGGCACCGGCTGAGCTGACCATTCTGCCCGAAGGCGGCGGCGCTACCGGCCAGAGCCTGGACCTGGTGAGCGGCATGGCCTTGGTGGGGCGCTGCCAATTAGTGCTTGACCCCATGGCGGCAATCAAACCGGTCGTAGAGGCTGCCCCAGCAGGCCACAGCCCAAAGGTACCCATCACGCCGCTACCCGCCTGGCGGCGCTACCGGCGGTCTGACCCCGGCCAAGCGGCATCGGCCAGCCAACCCAGCGCACCACCCGCGGCAGTTGACCAACCAAGCCAGCCCCTCGGCATCGACCAGGCTGCGGCGGCAAATCCAGACCAGGCGGCCCCCAACCCACCGAAAGACAACACCAACACCTTTGTCTGGATGGACGCCACGGCCGGCCCTGATGGGGCGGAGCCAGCGGACAGCGCCACGCCACCAGCCGAAGACGCCCCAAAGGTGGAACAAACCAACTACGACATGCTGTGGGAAGACAACACCAGAATTGGCGGGGCCGAACACGCCGCCGTGCGTGACGAAGCCGACCAGGCCGACCAAGCAGCCCCAGCGGGTGGGCCGGTAGAAGACTTGGACCACGACGGCATGACCATTATCAAGCCCCCCGGCCCGGCTGAGCCCCCGCCCGCGGCACCTCCGAATCAGGCTGGACCCCCACCCGCGGTGCCCAATCAAGCTAACCAGGTCTTGGGCAAGTTCTGCGGCAATTGCGCCACGGGTAACCCGCCCGACCAAGCCGATTGCCGGGCTTGCCAGGCCCCGCTAACCGGCGACACGGTGCCCATGGCCCGGCCCAGCCTAGGCCAGGTCACCATCTCCACCGGCGAAGTGGTAGAGCTAGACCGGCCCCTGGTGATTGGGCGCCGCCCGCGGTCCAAGCGCTTCAGTGACGGTTCGGTCCCCCACCTGCTGACCGTGCCCAGCCCCAGCCAGGACATTTCCCGTTCCCACCTGGCTATCGAACTCCAAGACTGGAGCGTGCTAGCCAGTGACCTGGGCACCACCAACGGCACCATCCTCAAACGCGAAGGCTTACCGGACCGGCGCCTAGCCCCCAAGGAACAGGTCCTGGTCAAAGACGGCGACACGTTTGACTTAGGTGACGGCATTTTGGTGACGGTGAGGTCAGTCTTGTGACCAACCCTCGGCTAACCTCCAAGGCACCCCAGATCACGGGGTTTGAGCCGATTCGCCCATTGGGGCGTGGTGGGTTTGCCGAGGTGCTGCTGTACCAGCAATACAGTCCGAGGCGCCGTTTGGCTTTGAAGGTGCTGATCACCGAAACCATGGGGCAGCAGGCCATCGAGCGGCTGGGTGCTGAAGCGGACGCCATGGCTGAGCTGTCCGCTCACCCGCACATTGTGACGGTTTATGGCAGCGGGTTGACCGATGACGGACGGCCTTACCTGGCCATGGAGTATTGCCCCAAGCCGTCGTTGAACGTTAACTTCCGCACCACACGCCGCTCGGTCACCGAGGTGCTGCAGATTGGGGTTCAGATTGCCGGCGCGGTTGAGACGGCTCACCGGGCAGGCATTTTGCACCGTGACATCAAGCCGGCCAACATTCTGGTGACCCAATACGACAACCCGGCCCTGACCGATTTTGGGATTGCCGTCTCAATTCAAGAGGCCACCCACGGGGTGGAGGGCCTCTCTGTGCCCTGGTCCCCGCCGGAGGCCTTCGCGGTGCCACCGTGGGCCGGCCCTCCCAGTGACGTGTGGGGTTTGGCCGCCACCGTCTATTCGCTGCTGGCCGGGCGCGCCCCGTTCGAGCTGCCTGGGGCGGATAACTCCGCCCCCGCCCAGATGGACCGGATCCAGCACAACCAACTCCCTGCCATTGGCCGGGCCGACCTGCCCACCAGCTTGGAACAGGTCTTGACGGCGGCCATGGCTAAAGACGCCGGGCGCCGCTACGCCACCGCCTTGGCCTTTGGCCGAGCCCTGCAACGGGTCCAGTCGGAGCTGTCACTGGAGCCAACCAGGCTTGTGATCCAAGATGAGGCCGAACCCATGCCGGCTGGCGAGGAAGATGACGAGCCGGCCACCCGCCTGCGCGGCCCTCTGCGGATCAACCCTGCCGGTGCCACTAGAGCGTCCGGGCCAGCCGCCGCCACTGCAGCGGTGGCTCCAGCCGCGCCTGGTGGCGTCACCTCGGAGGCAACCAATTTGTGGCGGGCCGCTCCCGGTTGGCGGGCCCCCAGCTTTGACACGCCAGCGGTTGACGCCACCCAACTGCGCCAGCCGGACGGTTCGGCTGCACCAGCCGCAACTGTCGACCCAGTCGAGGCGGCGCCCACCGCACCGGTGGCGCCACCCGAGGTCATAAGACCCAAACGGCGCAAGACCTCACTGGTGGTGGGCCTGGCCGTTGGGGTTGTTGCGGTAGCGGCGGCTGCAGTGGTGATCTTCTCCGAAGGCGGTGCCACACCCTCGGGTACCACCACCACGCCCACGGCTAGCCCACAAGATATTCGCCTGGCCAGCGCACCCACTCCCACCGACCTGGCAGGCACCGTCCGCGGAGACGTGGCTGTATTCACCTGGACCAATCCGGAGCCGGAGGAAGGTGACGCCTACCTGGTAGCCGTCACCAACCGGATGGGCCAAACCGCCGACCCGATCAGGGTCACCACCACACAAACCGAAGTTCCAATTGACCAAGACGGCCGTGCTTGCATCGAGGTGAGAGTGGTTCGCTCCAACGGCTACGCCTCATCCACACCAGCCACGGCCTGCACACCCCAAGGAGGATCATGACTAGCCAGCCTATGTCCAGCGGCCTCAAAGCGACTGGCCAAGATCAAATCTGGGTCGAGTTCCAAGGCACGCGTCACGGCGTGACCGCCGGAGCCACCTTCGGGATAGGGCGCGACACCGACCTGTCGGTTGACGACAACCCCTACCTACACCGCCACCTGTTGAGTCTGGATCAAGAGGCCAACTACTGGTGGATCACCAACGTGGGCAGCCGCATTTCAGCTACCGTGACCGACTCGGCCTCTGGCATGCAAGCCTGGCTGCCGCCCGGCAGCCGGCTGCCGCTGGTGTTTGCGGCTACCCGAGTGATGTTCACGGCCGGACCCACCACCTACGAGGTGTTGATTCACCAACCCACCCCGGTGTGGCGCCCACCAGCCGACGCCCTGCGCACCCAGGGAGAAACCACCACCATTAGCGCCGTCCCGTTGACCTTGTCGCAGCGCGCCCTGATAGTGGCCCTGGCAGAGAACATGCTGGCTCCAGGAGGCGGCCTGGGGGCCAAACTCCCGTCTAACCGCGAAGCGGCCAGGCGCCTGGGCTGGACGTTGACACGCTATAACCGCAAGCTGGACAACGTTTGCGAGAAGCTGGACCGGATTGGCGTGGAGGGGGTGCGCGGTGATTCGGGCGCCCTGGCAACACACCGTCGGGCCCGGCTGGTGGAGTACGCCGTGTCCACCGGTCTGGTAACCGCTGAGGATCTGCCCCTGCTGGGCGACCCGCCAGCTGACGAGTCCGAAGAAGCCGACTTTGTCATTGTGCCGGAGGTGCCGGCGCACCCCACGCCCAGCCCCATGTCGGGGCCGTATTCACGGCGGTTGACCACCCACCAGTTGCCAAAGGGGCTGGTCAACAATGCGCGCCGCTAGGGCTGGAAGTCGCCCAAACCCCGCGTCATTCTGCTCCTCGCCTTCGGCTCGTCAACAGCTACTCGCTCGGCACCATCGAGCAGACACCTGCGGCGTCCGTTCGTGGGCCTCACTCGGGCGCTGTGCGGCTCGCGCAAATACCCCAGGTCATTCTGCGGCCCGCGGAGCGGGCTCGCAGAATCCAACATCCTGCCTAGACCACCGTTCAGCGTGACAAGTAACCACCTTCGCCCCAGAGGTAACGGAGCCAGCCAGTGCGAATCAAACTGACCTACCTGAAAGGTGTACGGCGCACCAAGCTACTGGTCACCACCGACGCCACCGCCACGGTGGGAGACGTGGCCCAGGCCTTGGCAGCGGCCGACCCGCTGTTCGGCGCCCCACCACCTGGACCAGTCAGCCTGCGGGTGAAGGGCGCCACCGACACCGCCCGGAGCGTGCTGCCGGCCGCCTCTGAGCTGCAGGACGTGGCCTTGCGCTCCGGTGGTGAAATTGAAGTGGTGCCGGCCAGCGGTGCGGGTGAGTTGGGTACAGGCGACCGCGGTCCGGCTGTAGCGGTACTACGTGTTTTGTCAGGGCCCGATGCCGGCCGAGAGTTTTCGTTGCCGGCGGGTGCCAGCGTGGTGGGTAGGGCAGCGGACTGCGATGTGGTCTTGACCGACCCGATGGTCTCAGGGCACCACGCCCGGATAGTGGTCAGTTCCATCATTGAAGTGGTGGACCTGAACTCCGCCAATGGTGTGGTGCTAGCGGGCCAGCAGGTGGCCCGGGTGAGTGTCAACCCGACCGACCAGTTGTTGCTGGGCAACACGGTGGTAGCAATGGTGGCCTTGCGTCAGGACGCCACCGGTGCCTCGGTAGGCCAAGTGGTGGAGTTCAACCGTTCACCCAGGGTGGTGGCTCGTTTCGGCGAGAAGAAAGTGCCCCCACCCGAACCACCCAAGCTGCGCCAGTCGCGGCGCTTCCCCTATCTAGCCATGTTGGCACCACTCATCATGGG
>Ga0123356_10003692_pt1 | contig 15944 bp, 7 predicted proteins | sample TergutEmb28metaG_2_FD_92546 | JGI IMG/M metagenome (GOLD analysis project Ga0123356, IMG submission 92546) | Embiratermes neotenicus P3 segment gut microbial communities from Petit-Saut dam, French Guiana - Emb289 P3 | ecosystem: Host-associated > Arthropoda: Insects > Digestive system > Gut ... | reverse complement strand
TATTTATGACCTGCTACTCCCTTATTTCATTACAAATGGAGGACTTCCTGAGGATAATCTTGGTATTACGGAAAGTGGAAACGGTATTCCCGACATAATTGACGAAGCCCGAAATGAAGTCGATTTCTGGTTGCGCCTTCGCGATGGAATGGGTTATAGCCATGGATTGACTAATCCTACTAATTCTGCCACTTCACCCGTACTTTTTCAAGCCGGAAACACAGGCGTTGCCGCTTGGGCAAATGCCGCAAATGCCGCAATGTTAGCCGATTGTTTCCGTATATTATGGGAAAAAACAGGTTTGCAGGAACATAAGGATTTGATGGAAGAATACCGCGACAGCGCTATCGTCGCTTACACTTATGTAAGCAACCTCTCGACAACAGATCAAATGCTTACAAGAGCTCAGGAAGTGGGATGTTCAACAATGAGCGGTAAGGATTTCCGGATCACAGCCGCAGCATTCCTCTACAACTTAACCGGAAACACTGATTATGAAAAAGACCTGTTGGCGTATAGCAGATGTACCACAGCTGTTACATCCATCAGTAACGAGTCAAATTATAATGAGCTTTATGCCATAGCCGGTTATCTTTTTTCCAATCGGGAAATAAACTATCCTGACCTTTATGAAAATATGAAAAGGGCAATTATCGCCGAAGCAAAATCAAAAGAGACAAACTATTCCAATAGCCGTCCAACACGCCGTTCGACCGATCATGACAACGGATGGTTTGTTGCCGTAATCCATAACCAGAGATCTATTATCGCACACGCCATATCTGAGGAAGGAAGCGACGACAGGAAACTGTTTGAAAACGCATTGATACTCGAAGCCGATTTCTCGCTCGGAAGAAATCCTATGAGCAGAATCCACATGACCACGGCAACTACCGGCTTAGGCGATAAAAGAAGTATTGAAAATGGCTTCACCTCAGGATGGAACGATGGAATACCCGGAGTTCACCCCGGACATACAATTTATATGAATCAATACGACTGGGGAGGCGGACCGGTCAGAGGATGTCCTACATGGATGACAAGTAAGAACTACCCCGGCGTCGGTAGCTGGCCCTACGGCGAATTATATTACAATATCCGTTACGTGTGGGCGTCGAATGAATTTACCCCGCAACAAACCATGCGCGGAAAACAAGCCCTGTACGGATACCTGTATGCAATCAGACCTAATAACTCCCTGCTGCCTTCCGATCCTGCCGAACAGGTTGCAACGCCAATAGCGTCCGTTCCTTCCGGTTCGACCGTAAACAAAAATACAACAGTAGCATTATCTTCAAATACCGTCAGCGCTACGGTTTATTACACGCTTGACGGTTCCGAACCTTCGGCAACAAACGGCTTTAAATACTCCGAACCGGTGATTATTACCGACGATGTTACAATTAATGCCATAGCAATCAAAGTCGGCATGTTGGACAGCGAGATAGCCGTTTTTGAATATACCGTCTCCGAAACGAATATTCAGGAGCAGGTCGCAACACCGGTGGCTTCTGTCTTTTCAGGTCTGACAATCAATAAAAATAAGCCGGTAATGTTGTCCAACCATACGCCGGACGCTACGATTTATTATACGCTCGATGGCTCCACTCCTTCAGCCGCTTCCACAAAGTATACGGCGCAGATTGTTGTTACAAAAACCGTAACCATCAGTGCGATAGCCATAAAAGCCGGTATGATAGACAGCGAGATAGTTATTTTTGAATATACCGTTTGTAAACATTCACAGCCGGAAGCAAATATTTCAGGCTTAACGGAGATTAATAAAAACTCATCCGTAATACTCTCAACAGACGACGACGGTACGATTTATTACACGCTCGACGGCTCTACTCCTTCGGCAACAAACGGATTTGAATATACGCAACCTATTATAATAGAAGAAGATGTCACTATCAAAGCAATAGTTATTTCGGAAAATTGTTTGGACAGCGAAGTAGCCGTTTTTGAATATACCGTTTGTAAACATTCACAGCCGGAAACAAATATTTCAGGCTTGACGGAGATTAATAAAAACTCATCCGTAATACTCTCAACAGACGACGACGGTACGATTTATTACACGCTCGACGGCTCTACTCCTTCGGCAACAAACGGATTTGAATATACGCAACCGCTTATAATAGAAGAAGATGTCACTATCAAAGCAATAGTTATCTCGGAAAATTGCTTGGACAGCGAATTAGCCGTTTTTGCATACACCGTTTGCAAACATGCCAAACCGGTAACAGATATTGCCGGCTTGACCGGTTTGACAGTCATCAATAAAAACACATCCGTAACGCTCTCAACAACCAACGGTACGATTTATTACACGCTCGACGGCTCTACCCCATCGGCAACCAACGGATTGGTATACACGCAACCGGTTGTAATCGCGGAAGATGTAACCATCAAGGCAATAGTCATCTCGGAAAGTTGCTTGGACAGCGAAGTAGCCGTTTTTGCATACACCGTTTGCAGACATGCCAAACCGGAAGCAGAACCTGTCAGCTCGGAGGATGTCGAATACGAAACGCCTGTAACGCTCTCGGCAGCCGGCGGTACGATTTACTATACGCTTGATGAATCAGCGCCTTTGAAATCGCCCGAATTTGAATATACGCAACCGATTGTACTTACGGAAGATGTTACCATCTACGCAATAGCCGCTTCGGAAAGTTGTTTGGATAGCGAAGTAGCCATTTTCGAGTATACCGTCCTGCCGGCTGTGGAACCGGTAAAATGCCTGAATTTCGACTCCTACGCCGTCACCAAATGGAATAACACTTTCATGCTTAACCTGCAAAAATTGAAGGCAGAGGGTTACGACGTTACCGCTTGCAAGTGGTACAAAAACGACAAGCCAATAGGCGAAGGCTTTACCTACTCGGCAGGCGAAAAGAAAACAGATATTCTGGAAGCCGGCGCTGTTTACTCTTTTGAATTGAAAACAAGTAATCAAAGTACGGTATGCTCTACGGAAAAACGTTTCGCTTTGCGCAACGCCAACGTTTTTGTCTATCCTAACCCTGTTTCGACAGGCGGAACGCTTTATGTAGAAACAAGCGAAGCAGGAGTACCAATAGAGATATACAGTCAGAACGGAACCATTGTCAAACACCTTCTCTCAACAGGAGAACTTACAACCGTAACGCTCGACATACCGGCAGGTAATTATATCGTAAAAACAAATACCGAAGAAATAAAAATTATAGTAAAATAAAAAAAATAAAATCGTGAAAAAGCAAATTATAATACTTTTAGCTACATTCGTCAGCCTGTCGGCATTTGCACAGTCAACGCACGAATTGTCGGTTTATGCCGGCGGTGGATTATCCACATTGAATTACGACCTGTCGAAAGGCGACCGCGAAAATGGTTGGGGCGGCGATTTCGGATTGGGGTATACATTTTTCTTTAATGAAAATTGGGGAATAAACACAGGTGTTGGTTTAGCGTTATACAATGCAAAAGCATTGCTTAATAATACAACCCTGATAACTCCAAACCTGCGTGACGACGAGGGAGACCCCTTTGATATGCACTCAACATTCGGCAACTACGAAGAGAAACAAAACACAATGTTTCTAAACATTCCGCTAATGGTGCAATACCAGACAGGCAAAACCCACAAGTTATACGCAATGGGAGGCGTAAAAGTCGGCATACCCATGAGCGGCACTTATGAAATGAACTCAGCCACAATTACTAATAAGGGGTATTACACCAAAATTAATAATTGGGCTGAAACGCAAAAATTTGCAGGCTTCGGCGTTTTTAAGAATCAGGAATCTGACGGCGATATTGACGACATGAAATTAGCATTCATGCTGTCGGCGGAAGCCGGTATGAAATGGGCTGTCAGCAAGGTGTTTTCGCTCTACACCGGTCTATATTTCGACTATGGGTTGAACGATATATCCGGTACGCACAACAAGCCGCATATTGATTACAACGCAAACAGTCCGACCGTATTTGCACTGAACAGCATAACAAATTCGCAATACGCACAAACGCAAAACGGCGCAACACAAACATTCACCGACAAAATAGCTCCTATGGCTGTAGGCGTCAAATTGCGCCTGTCATTCGGCGTACAGAAAAAACCGGTGCAGGAAATCCCCAAAAAACTGCCGGAACCCAAAAAAGAATCAAAACCTCAGCCGAAACCTGAGCCGCAACCGCAACCACAGCCGGAAGTACAACCGCAACAGGAAGTACAACCAAAACCACAACCGGAACCGCAATTAATAGAAGAAAAGCCTCAACGCCCTGTTGAACCCCAAGAGAGATCATTAATTGCAACTAATGGTTACAAAGTTTCGGGAACGACCCTGTCGGATAGTCAAAAGAAGGAGATGGACGTACTGATAGCCACGTTAAAACAGAATCCCAACGCGAAATTCTATATATACGGACATACCTGTGAACTTGGAGGCGACCGTGTGAATGAACAAATAGGATTAAAACGCGCCGAAAACGCCAAAACCTACATGCTCTCAAAAGGCATTGCCAAAGAGCGTATACTGGGTGTTGCTTCCAAACGCAGCAACGAACCGCTGGCGCCAAATACTAATGAGGCGAACCGGAAAATGAACCGGCGGGTGGAAGTTGTGATTTTGGAGTGAAAAAAGAATTTTGTTTTTTATAGAACTTAATGATTTTATATGTATAATATTATCAAAAAGAAGAAGCCGGTCGGGTTATTGGTTGCTCTTCTGCTATTCCCGTTCAGCATCTTTGCCGAATCAATATCCGTATCCGGAATAATAACAGACCCGACGGGAGAAACCATGCCGGGAGTAAATGTCGTTGAAACAGGAACAACAAAAGGAGCAGTATCCGACCTTGACGGAAGATATGAAATTACAGTACCCACCGACGCCAGACTGACTTTTTCTTACATCGGCTACCAGCCACAGACGGTTGACGTAAAGGGACGGAAAACTATTAATATCACATTAAAGGAAGATGACCAGACATTGGAAGAGATTGTCGTAGTCGGTTACGGTACAATGAAAAAGCGCGATTTAACCGGAGCCGTTACTTCGGTCAAAGCCGATGCTATTTCAAAAGCGGTGGCAACATCCATAGATCAGGCTTTACAGGGACGTGCGGCGGGCGTGCAGATACAACAAAACTCCGGTACTCCGGGCGGCAGTACTTCGATACGCATACGCGGTATCAACTCCCTGAATGAATCCAATGAGCCGATTTATGTGATCGACGGTGTAATAGTCAACGGAGAAAGTCGTTCAAACATGAATAATCCGCTGGCGGCAATCAACCCATCCGACATAATATCGGTGGATATTCTGAAAGACGCATCGGCTGCCGCCATCTATGGCTCGCGTGGGGCAAACGGAGTGATTATAATCTCGACCGTGCGCGGAAAAGAGGGAACGTCAAGAATTACTTACGACGGTAGCGCCGGCGTTCAATCCATACCGAAAAAATTGCGTATGCTGAATTTGCAGGAATACGCATACCACCAGCAAGACCGCAGTGATGTTATGGGTTATCCGTTGAACAACGCTTTTGTGCGTCCCGACCTGTTGGATAAAGGTACCGACTGGCAGGATGAACTCTTTGCTAATGCCCTTATTACTAATCATAACCTGAGTGTTACAGGAGGCACGGCAAAGACAATTTATGCCATTGGCGTCGGTTATCTGAATCAGGATGGAATTGCTTACGGCTCAGGGTTTAAGCGTTTGAGCCTGCGGGGAAATATCGAAACAGAAGTGAAAAAGTGGCTGAAAACCGGCGTAAATTTCAATGTCAGTAATACCAAACAGGTTATTACCGTAGGCGTGGAAGATGACAACTACAATAATTTAATCAAAGAGGCGCTTTTTTCACGTCCAAACAATCCTGTTCGTAATATAGACGAAACTTTCGGCGGTCAGGAGAGTCAGGCGACAAATGAAGATTCCAACGACAGAAGCCCCAATCCATTAGGTCTCGCAATGTTAAGAGAGAACCGAAGAGAGTCTACCGCAATACGAAGCAGCATTTTCCTTGAAGCAACAATCATCAAGGGTTTAACTTTAAAAACAGAATTTTCGGATGAAATAGGTATGAATAACGTTTACAAATTCAACCCTTCGTATGAATTTGGAGCGTTAAAAAACGAAATACGCGAGTCGGAACGTTCCAAATCTTACAGCGTTTACTGGGTATGGCGCAACTTGTTGAACTTCAACAAAACCTTTAACAGGATACACGATGTCAACCTTATGCTGGGACAGGAATTGGAATCAACCTCATGGGAATACCTGCAAGGCTACCGTAACGGTTTTATTAACAATTACGCTAATGATTTGGATGCCGGAGACTTTAAATCGGCAAATAATATGGGAAGTAGCGGCAGCAGTAGTTTGTCTTCGTTTTTCGGACGTGCTTTCTACTCGTTCGACAACCGCTATTTGCTTACCTTTACGCTTCGCCGCGACGGTTCATCTCAATTTGCAAGCGGCAACCGCTGGGAAACGTTCCCTTCGTTGGCGTTGGCATGGCGTGCTTCAAGCGAAGGATTTATGGAAAATATGTTGGATGTAATCAATAACCTGAAACTCCGCGCCGGTTGGGGAAAAGTAGGAAACCAGAACAGTCCTGATTATGCTTTTACAGCCACTTTACGAAGTGTTGCCACGCCTTGGGGAACAGGATTGATAGCTCAGAATACTCCCAATCCCAACGTAAAATGGGAAATGACCGACGCCTTTAATGCAGGTCTCGATTTGTCGTTCTTGAGAGACCGTATTGAGTTAGTTTTCGATGCTTACTACAAAAGAACAAATAATTTGTTGCTGCGCGCACAGTTGCCTGCTTATTTGGGAACTTCGCAACGTCCGGAAGACGATTACCGTTACCCATCGCCTCCCCAACAAAACATAGGTTCGTTAGAAAACAAGGGTGTTGAAATTGCATTGAATACCCGCAATATCATAAAAAAGGATTTCTCGTGGAGTTCTAATTTAGTTTTTTCGCTAAACCGCAATAAAGTCTTGTCGCTTGAATCCGAAACCGGACATATTGACATGATTTTATCAAGAGGCGCCGAAACATCCATTATTACACGTACTTCCGAAGGACAGCCGATAGGGCAATATTACGGATACAAAGTAATCGGGCGTTTTAATTCGGCAGAGGATTTTTACTACAAGGATGCTAACGGCGTTGTTCGTGAAACTCCGCGTCCTGCCAATTCATCCATCGCTAAGAGCGGCGTCTGGATTGGCGATTATATGTTTGCCGACCTGAGCGGTCCCAACGGCGAACCGGATGGCGTAATCGACGAACACGACCTTGCTTATATAGGTAATCCCGAACCCAAATTCACATACGGTATCGGAAACACGTTTACCTATAAAAACGTCGATTTAACAATCTTCCTCAGCGGCTCTTACGGAAATGATGTCTTCAACTGGATTCGCCGCTGGACAGACGATCCGAGCGAAGCCTCCAACCTGAATATCAGGGCGACTCAATTTGCCCGCGTAGAGGGCGATGAGTTCAAAACGGCTCGCGTGGTTGCCGGCGACCCGTTAATGCCCCGCATGACCGCTTCCGATGCAAACGGAAACTACCGCGTCTCCGACCGCTTTGTGGAAGACGGCTCCTATCTGCGTCTGCAAAACATTTCGCTTGGTTATACGTTCCCAAGAGCTATGATGAGTAAAATATGGGTTGAAAACGCCCGGATTTATCTCAATATGCAGAATATCTATACATGGAGCAAATATAAGGGCTACGACCCTGAAATCGGCTCAATGAACCAGAATGCGCTACTTACCGGTATTGATAATGCACGGTATCCCTCGCCGAAGATTTATACTGTGGGGGTGAATGTTACGTTTTAAAGAAATAGAGTTATGGATAGTAAAAATGAAATAACATTATACCAACACGATACAGGAGAGATAATTATGTATCAACCTGATAATTCTTTGACATTGGAAGTAAGACTTGAAAATGAAACAGTTTGGTTGACACAGGCGCAGATGGCTGAACTATTTCAAACAACAATACCTAATATTAATTTACACATAAAGAATATTTTTGAAGAAGGAGAGTTAGAAGAAATTGCAACTATTAAGGATTTCTTAATAGTTCGACAGGAGGGGAAAAGACAAGTTCAAAGGAATATATCTTTTTACAATTTAGATGGTATTATTTCTGTAGGATATCGCATAAAATCACGTTCTGCAACTTTGTTCCGTATCTGGGCAACAAAAACATTAAAAGAATACATATTAAAAGGTTATGCAATAAATCAACGAATAGAAAGAATAGAACGATTTGCTATTGAAACAGAAAGGCGCGTAACAGAAAATGAAAAAAAGATAGATTTTTTTGTTAAAACATCCCTGCCGCCAATACAAGGAATATTTTACGAAGGTCAAATTTTCGATGCCTACGTTTTTGTCTCTGATTTAATAAAATCTGCGAAAAAAAACATAACATTGATAGACAACTATATTGACGAAACAGTTTTGCTGTTATTATCAAAAAGAGGGTCAAAAACAACCGCTGAAATCTACACTAAACAAATTTCAGAACAACTGCGATTAGATTTGTTAAGATACAATTCACAATATGAGTCTGTAAATATGTATGAATCAAATATTTTTCACGACCGTTTTTTACTCATTGACAATGCAGTTTATCATATCGGAGCGTCATTGAAAGATTTGGGAAAGAAACTGTTTGCTTTTTCAAAAATGGAAATAAAGGATACGGAGATTTTGAAATTATTAGAATAGCAAGATGAATTGAAAAAAATAAATGTTTATGTATACGAGAACAATAAATAAATGGATTTACAAAACGCTTATCTCACTGATAACCGTTCTTTTCGTTGCCTGCAACGATTTCCTGGATCAATATCCGAACGACAGCTACACGATGGATAATTTCCTCCAGTCGCCAGCCGATTTACAGGTTGCTACCGGACCGCTATACAATATAGTATGGTTCGATTTTAACGATAAGTTTTTCTACGGTCTGGGCGACGGGCGAAGCAATAACCTCTTCTCGCCCTATTCCGACAAGAGTAACGACTACATTACGGCTTACGTCACCTTTACCGAAATGCAGCTGACAGGCTCGTTGGTTGCAGCATGGCAGTCGTTCTACAACGTAATTCCTCAGGCAAACAATGTAATTAATAACATTCGCGCAAAAGCAAAAAACGTAACGGAGGAGCAAAAAAATGCCGCCATTGCCGAAGCGCGTTTCATGCGGGGAACAGCCTTTTGGTATTTAGCCTCTATCTGGGGCGATGTGATTATTTATGAAGACCAGACCAAGTTGATCAGTAATTATGTTGTTCCGAAAAATCCGCGTTTGGATGTGATGGAATTTGCTATCCGCGATTTGGAATTTGCCGCAAAACATCTGCCCGAAACTGCTGCAAAAGGTCGTTTGACACGTTATTCGGGATTCGGAATGTTGGCGAAACTCTATCTCTCAATGGCAGGATTGAAGGGAGAAGGCGTCAACAGTGGAGTCCGCTCGCAGGAATATTTAGATTTGGCGGCTAAAGCGGCAAAAATCGTTTGCGAAAGCAACGCCTACAAGTTAATGGATAACTACGAAGACCTGTTCATGATACAAAACAATAACAACTCCGAATCGCTGTTCGCCCTGCAATGGATTGCCAACGGAAGCTACGGAGTCACAAACACGCAACAGGCTTTCTTCGCTTACACATCGCAGATTACGGGCGACGATGCCGCATGGGGCGCATACACAATTGCCTCGTATGATATGATGAAATTTTACGACCCACGCGACCAGAAACGCCGGAAAGCAACATGGATGGGCAAAGGCGATTCTATTCCCGAAATCAACAAGGAGAACGGCGGTTTTTTGGTTGACAACACCGCACATGATATGGCAAACGTCAAAAAAGGCGTAGTAGGCTCGCCGAAAGATACCGAAGGAAAATCGTCGCGAATGAACTCGGCATTGAACACATATATGCTCCGTTTGGCAGATGTATACCTGCTTTATGCAGAGGCGATTTTAGGAAACAACCACTCTACCTCAAATGCCGAAGCGCTGAAATATTTCAACCTTGTGCGCACGAGAACCAAAGACCTGCCTCCTAAGGAGAACATTACCTACGAGGATATTCTATACGAGCGGCGGGTAGAGTTGGCGATGGAGGGTCAATACTGGTACGATTTGGTTCGCCGCTCATACTATAAGCAACAGGAAGTGTTGAACTACCTCAACGATCAGGAGCGTGAAGCAATATACACCTACGACCCGAAGACCAATGTCACTGTAAAAAAAGAGGATGCTCCATCGCATGACATAGCCTTAGCCACTCCCGATAAATTACTGTTGCCGGTGCCGGAATCGGAAATATCGAAAAATCCGTTGTTGGGGAAGGATAAAGAGCCGGTGCGTTATGAGTTTAAGGAGGAGAAGATTGTTTTATTTGAATAATGGAACAGAAATCTCGTATTGATTAAATCTCGGTATACGAGCAATAATTTGGGTTCCCCTCCGCTCGCGCCGGTTTGCAGCCGGTGCGTCCGTTATTGTCCGAACCACGATTTCAGTAAGATTTTTGAGATTACCAAGATTATTAACTCACATTGCACCCCATCAAATCACAAATGTCTGTAAATCGGCGAGATCCATTTTTTCGAACTCCGATTTGTGCACTACAAATTTTCGTTTTGTAAAAGGTTTTGTTTTGTATTTGAGTCGTCGATATATAGCCTCTACTTTGACAGTAGGCTCACTGCATCGACGGCTAAAGATTACTTCACCGTATCGGTTTTTAGAAACAGTCAAAACCGATTTTTGCGTATTCATGATACGGATTATCTTATCATTCGCGTTTGGTTTTTGAGCGCAAGCACAACGTTAGCTAAATGCACCGTTTAAGCCCAAGCATCATACCGCCCATCATCATCCATTTCGAAATCTTCGAGTTCGGCAATTGCAGCTTTATGTCCCTGATATGCAGCATACGACATCCAGTTAATGGCTGCGGGCTGATTGTAAAAGCGCTCGTCGAGATATAACTTTGCGAGCGCGTATTGAGCTTCGGCATTACAATTTTCAGCGAGCGCGGTGTAAAACTCTATTGCGTTTTTTGCCGTTTCTTCGTCCTGTTCGATTTTTTCGGCAAGGCGGGCTGAAATGGTGTCGTTGCTGCCGTTTTCCGGCGACAATTGCTGTACGCCATCTTCTTCAATCTCTTCGCTATCTTCGTTGATATTGACTGTCAGCGGATTACCGTTGTTACATTCTTTAATTATCCTTTCGCGGAAATGGTTATACTCTTCGGGCAGTTTATTCAGCAATGCCATACATTTTGTAAATTCGCACAGATTACGCCGCAGTTCGGTAGCCATGCAGCAATTGTCATAGTCTGTCAGGTCGAGTAAATCAAGCAAATCAAAGCAGTTTTGACGCCATTCGTTCATTTCGTCAATGGTTTCAAAGCCGTTGATGTTGTATTTCCACCATATTCGTTGCCTGATGAATATTTCGCGCTCCACCGTCATTGTGGGCTGCAGCTCTTCCAATGCCCGCCAAAGGTCCTGTAATTCGAGATGTCTGACACTGTCGGCGACGCTCCATTCGGGATTTTCGGAACCCCAGCCTTCGCCAGCTATCTCCAGGTCGCTAAGCCACAAAATCGCGTCGCACTGCACGCATTTGGTCAGGTCGGGGATATCGGGCAGCATAGGTGCAATACAGCGCCCGTCCGAATAAAAGATTGCACCGCAGGTGTTGCCGCTTACTAAACTTCCGTTTCTCAACATATTGCCGCATGATGGGCATTTGTAAAAATAATCTCCTCCTAATATCATGGTTTAAAAATAAAAATTTTATTTGAATTATCAATCATGTTTTTTAATCATCAACCCCCAGCAACGACAAGTCCCCCACCCCATTTATCTCCGTAGAGACCTCTCCCAGCCATCCGGCTTGTTGAAAAACGCCGGTTTGGATCTTTATAAAGCGGATTTTTTTCAGTTGTGCGGGATTGCCGTCCTTGTCTATTGCGTCGGAAATATCAATAAGGTTGCCCTTCAGTTTTTCGGAGTAATCGCTTGCGGCTTCCCGACCGCTTCCCTTTCCGTTTTCGGCATAACCGTATTTGAAGAGTTCGGGATAGACTTGCCAATATTCAGGTTTCCCTTCCGGTGCGCTATTGAAATATGCGTCAGGCAGGCGTGTTCCGGTAAATGTAACCGAATCGGCGTCGCTTTTCCACCACCATTTGCCGGAATTGGGCAATTCGCCTGTGATTCCGGATTTATCTTTCCATGTTACATTGCTGTCGGCATTTTTCGGTTTGTAATAAGTCAATTTATAATCGCGGATACAATCGGGGTGGTTTATTTCGCTTCCTTTCACCTCAAACCACTCATCGTCGGGCAAACCGTTACCGTTGGTATCGTCCATCAGGTAAATAATTCCGGGTTCGGGCGCCACGGAGCCTCCGCAATAAATTACAAGGTTTTTCCCCTCCGTGTTGTAGATGTCGTGGTCGAAACCAAGCACAACGTATCCACCCCAACCTCCAAGGAATATGTCGGCAGATGAAAATTCTCCCTTTAGCCATTCGGGCGTTTTCGCCAAATGCGCATGTTGTCCGGGGGCATAGTGATAGTCGTACACCTTTGTAATATATGCGCAAGGTGGAGTTTCGTCGCCGCCGGAGGAGGGGGGAGCTTCCGGATTATCCCTGTCTTCTTCGCAGGATAGAAAAAAGAGAGGAAAGAGTAAAAGTAAAAATATATTCCTCATGATCATATTTGTGTTTTAAATTGTAAAGGCTGTCTTCTAAAAAGTCTTTTTGCACGCAGATAACACAGATTAGACAGATTTACACGGATTTTATTTGCCTGATAATTAGCAGTATAAATTTTACAATCTGTGTAAATCTGTCTAATCTGTGTCATCAGTGTGCTTTTGAGACACCTCCTACACGTTTCATATACTCAGAGATATTATACAAATAACAGCCAAAGTATCGCCGAGATCATCGGAACTAAAATTGAGACCATTAATATCATCCTCAATTTCGGATTCTTCAAAAGATTATACGCAATAGGAGATGATATAAACAATGAAGAATAGACGCAGGAAATAATACCCATCATCATTCCAAAGATAAATCCTCTGATCACATCCCCGCCGAAGAAGAAGATAACGACTAACACCAGCAATGTACTGAATCCTGTACTGAAAGTACGGCTCATCGTGGCATTCATTGCGTCGTTCATTACCGAGAGCCTGTCTCTGGTAGGATACAAGCCGACATTCTCCCTGATACGGTCAAAAATTACCACCTTGTCATTAATAGAGTACCCGACAACAGTCAGGATAGCCGCAATAAAGGACTGGTCTATTTCCAACGAGAACGGCGTAACCTTATGCAGTAAAGAGTATAGACCTATGATAAATACGGCGTCGAATGACAACCCTACTACGGAGCCTACGCTGAAAGATACGTCACGGAAACGGATAAATATGTACAGTCCGATAGCTAACAGAGCCAATATTACCGCAATTACGGCAGATTTCTTGATGTCGTCAGCCATTGTCGGACCCACTTTTTGCGAACTCTGTATACCATAGCTCTCCCCTTTTTGATCCAAAGCGATAGAGACTGCCTGACCTTCCGGTGTTATACGATAGCCGTTGGCAAATAAACTCCGGGTCACTTCGCTGTTCAATATCGGTTTCAATCCTTCATAAATGCGGTTTTCAATCTCATGATCTATCTCCTCCGAAGTCTCTTCGATTTTAAAGTTGGTTGAAATACGCACCTGATTGCTTGCCCCGATGGTGATAACGCTTACGCTCTCTCCATCAAACGATTTACTCATCAAAGCATCTATTTCGGTAGTCTTGACAGGTTGCTCAAAACGAACTATATAGTTGCGTCCGCCACTGAAATCAATACCCGGTTTCAATCCCTGTATAAATAAAGAGGCAACTATAACAACCACCACAACAGCAGAAGCTTTGTAAAACGTATTACGTTTTCCTATGAAATTGAAAGTTGTATTTTGCAGCCAGTTTTTCGTAAGGTTGGTTGTAAACGGTAAATCGTGATATTTTTCATTTTTCAGCAAATGTTCAAAAATCAGTCTTGTAAGGAATACTGCCGTGAAGAACGAACACACAATACCGATCATCAAAGTAGTAGCAAACCCTCTGATAGGACCTGTTCCGAAAACAAACAATATAACACCTGTGATTACCGTCGTAATATTGGCGTCAATAATTGTATTTAACGCATTCTTGTATCCATCGGCAAGCGCTCTCTTTATCTGTTTACCGGCTTTTAGTTCTTCACGTATACGCTCATAGATCAACACGTTAGCATCTATCGCCATACCGAGCGCCAGAACGATACCCGCAATACCCGGCAATGTCAAAACGGCTTTAAAAGAGGCTAACACTCCGAATAAAAAGAATGCGTTGACAATCAGAGCCGTGTCGGCAACTAACCCCGGAGTTACGCCATAATAGAACATCATGTAAAGAAGTATCAGGATAAACGCCGCAATAAAGGATATAAGCCCGTTTCTGATCGCTTCCTGTCCCAGCGACGGACCTACTACATCTTCCTGTACAATTCTTGCCGGAGCCGGCATTTTACCCGATTTCAACACGTTAGCCAAGTCCTTTGCCTCCTCTGGCGTGAAATGTCCTGTGATTTGTGAGCGTCCGCCCGGAATTTCGCCGTTGACTGTCGGGAACGAATAGACATATCCGTCCAAAACAATAGCGATACACTTGCCGATATTCTCTTTCGTCATGCGCGCCCATATTTTTGCGCCCTCCTGATTCATCTGCATGCTGACTTCCGCACGCGACGAATGTTCTCCGAAATCGGCGCGGGCATCCGTTATAACACCTCCGCTGAGAGGCGCTCTGCCATCTCTCTGTTTGGAATGGATAGCAATCAACTGGAAATATTTTCCACCCTGGTCTATTGCTTTTACCGTCCATTTAGGTAGCAGTGACGCAGGAAGGATTCTCTTTTCTTTTGCCATTATCAGATATTGCGACACCTTTGCCGTATCCTTCACATGCACTGTTCCGATAATCGGACCGTTACCGGGTCTTCCCTGCTGGTCTACATTCAGATGGAGTATGGCAAAAAGCGGATTGTTTTTGGCAAACTCCTCCTGCGAGACGTCCTTATCGGCGGCAGTCGAATCCTGTTCGGCTATCTTTGCAAGCAGCTCATCAACTTCCGAATCCGAAGATTTCTGCGAATCCTCGACCTCAGCCACTGTTGCCGTCTCTGTGTTGTCCGTCTCCTGCGCTTCCTGTTTTGTGTTAGCGCTTTCAATATCCCTCACCATGTTGTTTGCGGCAACAATGCTACTGTAAATTTCCGAAAATTCCATTGTTTCCCAAAATTCCAAATCGGCAGAGCCTTGCAACAGTTTACGGACACGCTCAGGCTCTTTTATACCCGGCATCTCTATGAGAATACGCCCCGCAACCTCCAATTGCTGTATATTCGGCTGAACTACCCCGAAGCGGTCAATACGCGAGCGAAGCACGTTAAAAGAGTTGTCTACCGCGCTCTTAACTTCGTTTTTCAACACTTTCACGACATCGGCGTTTGAGGAGTTGGGCGAAATCTTATCTTTCATCTCGAAAGATGAAAACATATCCGCAAGTTTTTCATCGGGATATAATGACTTGAACGATTCCTCAAACAGGTTGACAAAATCTTTCTGACTGCTCAACTGTCTCTTCTTCGCCTCTGCGATGGTATTCACAAACATTTCATTCGTGCGTTTGTCACCGGCAAGCGCCTGAAGAATGTCGGGAACGGAAACTTCCATAACCACGTTCATACCGCCCTTCAGGTCGAGACCTAAATTCAATTCCTGCTCATGGCACTCTTTCAATGTATACCCCAACCACACCTTTTC
>Ga0123356_10003691_pt1 | contig 15945 bp, 12 predicted proteins | sample TergutEmb28metaG_2_FD_92546 | JGI IMG/M metagenome (GOLD analysis project Ga0123356, IMG submission 92546) | Embiratermes neotenicus P3 segment gut microbial communities from Petit-Saut dam, French Guiana - Emb289 P3 | ecosystem: Host-associated > Arthropoda: Insects > Digestive system > Gut ... | reverse complement strand
GTTTGGTTGTTGATCCCTTATTTGAGTGGTTTTGTTTCCTTTGAATTGGGGTTATTATTTTTTTTGGCTTGTACTAGACTTGGTGTTTATACAGTAATGATTGCTGGGTGGTCTTCTAATTCTAGTTATTCTTTATTAGGGGGTCTTCGTGCTTTAGCTCAGACTATTTCTTATGAGGTTAGATTGGCCTTTATTTTGCTTTCTTTTGTTGTTTTGGTTAGTAGATATGATTTGTCATATTTTTATTCTTTTCAGGTTTATCTGTGGTTAATTTTTCTTTCTCTTCCTTTGTCGTTTGTATGATTTATTTCTTGTTTGGCTGAGACTAATCGTACTCCTTTTGATTTTGCTGAGGGGGAGTCTGAGCTTGTTTCTGGGTTTAATGTCGAGTATGGCGGTGGTGGATTTGCATTGATTTTTTTGGCTGAGTATGCAAGTATTCTTTTTATGAGTTTATTTTTTTGTATTATTTTTTTGGGTAGTGATCTTTATTCCTTTCTTTTTTATTTTAGGCTTTCTTTGGTTTCTTTTCTTTTTGTGTGAGTTCGTGGTACGTTACCACGTTTTCGTTATGATAAGTTGATATATTTGGCTTGGAAGAGATTTTTGCCTTTGTCATTAAATTATCTTTTGTTTTTTGTTGGTGTTAGGTGTTTTATTTTCTCTTTGTTGTAGTGTATTAATTTAGGTATCATAAGTTAATAGAAGATTTAAACTTCTTTCATAGTGTTTTCAAGACACTAGGCTTTGTCTGTAGCTTTTTAACTAGCTTGTTAGTTTGTTATTTTATCTCATAGCTTTGTTGTTATTGGGTTTACTATATAATATAGAAAGTATAGCGTTGTTAGGATTTGTCCTGTTAGTACATACGGGTCTTCTACTGGCCGTGCTCCAATACACGTTAGTAGAATTACTGTATTTGTTATGATTCAGAATAGTACTTGATTAATTGGATAGAATTGTGTTCCTCGGAATTTGGATTTATGTGTTGGTATGATGAATAGAATTGCGATTGACATAGCTAATGCAATTACTCCTCCTAATTTATTGGGGATTGATCGTAGGATTGCGTATGCGAATAGGAAATATCATTCTGGTTGAATGTGTACGGGGGTTACTAGTGGATTTGCTGGGGTGAAGTTGTCTGGGTCTCTTAGGATGTAGGGTTCTTTTAGGGTTAATACTGTTAGTACTATAAGGGTGATTGCGAATCCTAGGATATCCTTTACGGTAAAGTATGGGTGGAATGGGATTTTATCTACATTTTTATTTAGTCCTAGTGGGTTATTTGAACCTGTTTGGTGTAGGAACAGTAGGTGAATTAGTACCATTGCTGCGATTACAAAGGGTATTAGGAAGTGTAGTGCGAAGAATCGTGTAAGTGTGGCATTGTCTACTGCAAATCCTCCTCAGACCCATTGTACTACTTCATTTCCTACATACGGGATTGCGGATAGGAGGTTTGTAATTACAGTTGCACCTCAAAATGATATTTGTCCTCATGGTAGAACGTATCCTATGAATGCTGTTGCTATTGTTAAGAATAGGATTGCTACTCCTACCGATCAAGTGTGTATAAAATTATATGAGCCATAATATATGTTCCGTCCAGTGTGTAGGTAAATGCATACAAAGAATATTGAGGCTCCGTTTGCGTGGATTGTTCGTAGGAGTCATCCGTAGTTTACGTCTCGACAAATGTGTCTTACGCTGTCGAATGCGGAGTCAATGTTTGGGCAGTAGTGTATCGCTAGGAATAATCCTGTTACGATTTGTGCTACTAGGCAGATTCCTAGTAGTGATCCAAAGTTTCATCATCCTCTAATTGTTGATGGTGTTGGCAAGTCTACTAAGGCGTCGTTTGCGATTTTGAATAGTGGGTGTTTATTTCGTGTGGGTTTATTCATTATCTTGTGTGTCGCAGTGGGCCCTTTGATACATTAATGATGTTTACGACTACAATTAGTGTTAGCAGCATATATAGTACCAATAGTGTTGTTATGACCCCTATTATTTGATTATATATAACAGTTGTTGTTGTTGTAACTTCATTTTCTATTATGGCATTATGTGCTCTTATTTCTTTGTTGTTAGTTACTGTTGGTATTGAATATGTTAATATAGGTAGGATTATTATTGCGGCCAGTAGTATTTTGTTTCTTGGAGAGAATAATTCATTTGAGGCTAGTCTTGTTATGTATATAAATAGTACTAGTATTCCTCCAATTATAATTAGGAACAGGATATAAGAAAATCAGAATCTGCTGTACATTGTTCCTCTAATTAGGCATACTATTGTTGTTTGTAGGAGTAGTATCAATCCTATGGCTAGTGGGTGTTTTATTTGTGTAAATATTAGTCTTGTTATTATTCTTGATGATATAAGTAGCTTTGTTATGTCAGAGGGTATTTTATTTAAAATGTTAGTTTTGGGGATTAATGAAATGGTTTTATGCCTTTCCTCTGAAGCTTTAAAAGGTTATTTCCTTATTTTTGATTTACAAGACCAATATTTTTATTAAATTATTAAAACTTGAATTTAATGTCAATGTGATTATATTTTTTTGTTCTTTATTTTTGTGGTATTTGGGCTTTTTCCTCCAGTCGTAAGCATTTATTAATTACTTTGTTGAGATTGGAATTTGTTGTTTTGGTTCTCTATTTTTCTATTTATTTTTATTTATGTAATTTTAATTACAGTTTATTTTTTGTTGTTTATTTCTTGGTCTTTTCTGTCTGTGAAGGCTCCTTGGGTCTGTCTATTTTGGTTTCTATAATTCGTAGTCATGGTAATGATTATTTTCAATCATATAGTGTTCTTCAATGTTAAGGTTTCTTTGTTTTCTTATTTTTTTAACCCCTTTATGCTTTTTTTCTTGGTCTTGGTGAATGGTTTGTTCATTATTGTTTTTTGTTTGTTTTGTGTTTTTGTTTTTCTTTCCTTATTTTTTTTGTTGAGGAAGCCTGGGGTATATTTTTGGGTGTGACTTAATTTCTTACGGTCTTATCTTTCTTAGTTTATGAATTTGTGTTCTTATGATTATGGCTAGAGAGTCTGTTTTCCGGCATAGTTATTTTTCTGGTTTTTTCATCTTTGTGGTTGTTGCTCTTGCAATTATGTTGTACTGTACTTTTAGAAGAATTAGTCTACTTTCATTTTATATTTTTTTTGAAAGTAGACTAATTCCTACTTTATTTTTGATTTTGGGTTGGGGATACCAGCCTGAGCGGGTTCAGGCTGGTATCTATTTGTTGTTTTATACTTTATTGGCTTCTCTTCCTTTATTGGTTGGTATTTTGTTTGTTTATGATTCTTTAGGGTCATTATCTTTGTTTTTGTTGCATGGTGAAGGCTCCTTGGTGGGTGGTTTATTTTATGTTTGTATGATCTTTGCCTTTTTGGTTAGGATGCCTATGTTTATGGTGCATTTATGGCTCCCTAGGGCTCATGTTGAGGCTCCTGTTGCTGGTTCTATAATTTTGGCTGGGGTTTTGTTGAAGTTAGGGGGTTATGGTCTTCTTCGTGTTTTTCCTTTATTGTTTAAGTTTGGGTTCAGGTTTGGTGTTGTTTGGGTTGCTTTGAGTTTAGTAGGTGGTTTGTTTGTTAGTTTATTTTGTATACGGCAGACTGATTTGAAGTCATTAATTGCTTATTCTTCTGTAGCTCATATGAGTATAGTTATTGGTGGTATTATGACGTTGAGTTATTGGGGGGTTTGTAGTTCTTTTGCTTTGATGGTGGCTCATGGGTTGTGTTCTTCTGTTCTTTTTTGTCTTTCTAATATTTCTTATGAGCGGTTTGGTAGACGAAGTCTTCTGGTCAATAAGGGTTTAATTAATTTGATGCCTAGAATGGCTATGTGATGATTTTTATTAAGAGCTTGTAATATGGCTGCTCCTCCCTCTTTAAATCTTCTTGGGGAGATTGGTTTACTAAGCAGTCTTGTTTCTTGGTCTTGGTGATTGATATTTGTTTTAATTTTTTTATCTTTTTTTAGTGCTGCTTACACTCTTTATTTGTATTCTTATAGTCAGCATGGTTCTGTTTATTCTGGTGTTTATTCTTGTTCTTTAGGGTATGTTCGTGAGTTTTTATTATTGTTTTTGCATTGGTTTCCGTTGAATTTAATTATTTTAAAGGTGGATGTTGCAGTTTTTTGAATTTAAGCTGAGATCTAAATAGTTTAAGTGAAAATATTGGTTTGTGGTGCCGATGATATAGTTTTCTATTTTAGATTAATATGTCTTTGTCTATTTGTTTTATTAGATTTGTGTTTTTATTTTTATTGGGTTGGTTTTGTTGCTTTTGTGGTGTCTATTTTATTATAAATGATTTGGTTTATTTTATTGATTGGAATATTATTACGTTGAATGGTGGATCTGTTGTTATGACTTTTTTGTTTGATTGAATGTCTTTGTTATTTATGGGGTTTGTATTTATTATTTCTTCTTTGGTTATTCTTTATAGTGATGATTATATGTTTGGTGATATAAATATTGTTCGGTTTATTGCTTTGGTTTTAATATTTGTTGTTTCTATGATGTTTTTGATTATTAGTCCTAATATTATTAGTATTTTGCTGGGGTGAGATGGTTTGGGGTTGGTTTCTTACTTGTTGGTAATTTATTACCAGAATTTTAAGTCTTATGGTGCTGGGATGTTAACAGTGCTGTCGAATCGAATTGGGGATGTTGCTTTGTTGATAGTTATTGCTTGGATAATTAATTTCGGTAGTTGAAGTTTTATTTATTATTTGGAGTTTTTATCTGGGTCTGTTGAAATGGAGTTGATTTCTTTTCTTGTTGTTTTGGCTGCTATGACTAAGAGTGCTCAGATTCCTTTTTCTTCTCGGTTGCCTGCGGCAATGGCTGCTCCTACACCCGTTTCTGCTTTAGTTCATTCTTCTACTTTGGTTACTGCGGGTGTTTATTTATTGATTCGGTTTAGACCTTCTTTTAGTGGTTGATTGAATATAATTTTGTTATTGGTTTCTGGTTTGACCATATTTATGGCGGGCCTTGGAGCTAATTTTGTATTTGATTTGAGGAGGATTATTGCTTTATCTACTTTAAGACAATTGGGTCTTATGATTATAACTATTTCTATTGGTCTTTCTGGGTTGGCATTTTTTCATTTATTAACTCACGCTTTGTTTAAGGCCTTATTGTTTATGTGTGCTGGTGGTGTCATTCATTCTATGGGGGATTCTCAGGACATTCGTTTTATAGGTGGTTTGTCTATTTATATACCATTTACTTCTTCAAGTTTGATGGTTTCAAATTTTGCTCTTTGTGGCATGCCATTTTTGGCTGGTTTCTATTCTAGGGATTTTATTTTGGAGATGTTTTCTATGAGATATGTTAATATATTTGGTTTTTTTTTGTTGTTTGTATCTACTGGCTTGACGGTTTGTTATTCTTTTCGTCTATTTTATTTTGTTTTGTGTGGGGATTTTAATTTTGTTCCTTCTTATTCTATGGTTGAAACCAGATATAATATGGTTTTTGGTATAGTTGGTTTGTTGATTATGTCTATTTTTGGTGGTGGCTCTCTTATGTGATTAATTTGTCCTACTCCTTCTGTGGTTTGTTTGCCCTATTATTTGAAGTTTCTACATTGTTTGTTGTTTTTATTGGAGGTTGACTGGGTTATGAAATTGCTAGATTTGTTTTAGGTGACGGTTTATTTTCCATATATTTTTATGGTGCTTCTTCATTTTCTGGTTCAATGTGGTTTATGCCTTTTTTTTCTACTTATGGGGTTTCTTTTGGTCCCCTGGGTGTTGGGTATAGGATGACAAAGGTTTTCGATTCGGGATGGATGGAGTATTTTGGTGGTCAGGGAATATATTGAGTTCTTTTTAATTTAGGTAGGGCTAATCAGTGATTTCAATACAATAATTTGAGGGTGTTTTTAGGTTTCTTTGTCATGTGAATTGTTGTTTTATTGTTCATTCTTTTATATTACTTGAATAGCTTATGTTTAGAGCGCAACACTGAAGATGTTGATGAGGCATTAATTGCCTTTAGGTATATATTTATAAAGTTTTCCTTGTTTTTACAGTGAAAATGTAATGTTTTTTCTAAACTATATAAATTAGAAGTGTAAACGGATTTTAACCGCTATAGTGATAAGTTAGCAGCATTCACTCTTTCTGTCCACTTCCTTAACCGGAATTCTAATTCAATTTTATTATTAACAATAATATACCTCTTTTTGGTTTCGGTTAAATTTAAAGTGAGGATAAGGTTGGAGTTTATCTAAGATCAGGTCGAAACTGATTGCAAAAGTTGCTTCTCACTTACTTAATATAATGAGGCTAACTACTGTGTGTAGTACTTTTTGAATGCAACTCAAATGTTATTGTTAACTATAGTCCCTTAATTTCTTCATTCTAGTGATCCTTGATTTCATTCGTGGTATAATCCAATGATTAGGATTAGTAGGAATGCTGTTCTAATTGTTATTCATGATTTGATATTAGATGTTATTATAGTGACTGGTATAGGTAATAGAAGTGCAATTTCTACGTCAAAAATTATGAAGATTACTGCAATTAGGAAGAATCGTGACGAAAAGGGTAGTCGTGCAGAATTTTTTGGATCAAATCCGCATTCGAATGGTGAGCTTTTTTCTCGGTCTTCATTTATTTTCTTTGAGATTAGTGTTGTTAGCGTTATGATGACTGCTGATAATATAATGGTTATTGTTGCTGTTGTTATAATTATTATTATTATTTATCTTGCTTTCACAAATTTCTTGATTGGAAGTCAAGTATACTATCTTGTATTAGATAAATTATTTTATCTTCCTCATCAATAGATTGAGATGTATAGGAATAGTCATACTACGTCTACGAAATGTCAATATCAGGCTGCTGCTTCAAATCCGAAGTGATGATTTGATGAGAAGTGTAGTGTTGTGTGTCGCATTAGGCAGGTAGTTAAGAATGTAGTTCCGATAATTACATGTAGTCCATGGAATCCTGTGGCCACAAAGAATGTTGATCCATAAGCTGAGTCTGCGATTGTGAATGGTGCTTCGATATATTCATATGCTTGTAGTGCTGTGAAGTATAATCCTAGAAGTACTGTGAAAAATAATCCTTGAGTTGCTTGTGTGGCATTATTTTCTAGTAGGCTGTGATGTGCTCATGTTACAGTTACTCCTGAGGCAAGTAGAATTGCTGTATTTAATAATGGGACTTGTATTGGGTTGAATGGTTGAATTCCTGTTGGTGGTCAGGTTGATCCTAATTCAATTGTTGGAGATAATCTGGTATGGAAGAAAGCTCAGAAGAATGATACGAAGAATAAAACTTCTGAGACAATGAATAGAATTATTCCTCATCGTAGTCCTTTTGTTACTATTTTTGTGTGTAATCCTTGATAAGTTCCTTCTCGGGTTACATCTCGTCATCATTGGATTATGGTTAATACAGTAATGATTGCTCCAATTCCTAATAATCTGTCGTCGTATTGGTGAAATCATTTAATTAGTCCTATTAGGGTAACTATTGCTCCAATAGCTCCTGTGAGTGGTCACGGTCTTTTATTTACTATGTGGAAGGGGTGGTTTTCGTGTATTGACATTAGTTGACTTCTCTAGAATATAAAGTTCTTAGGATTGCAAACACATATGATTGGATAATTGCTACTGCTGCTTCTAGAATTAGTAAGAGGATTTGTGCAGTAATTAGTACAGTTAATAGTGTATGTCTTATTGATGGTCCATTATTTCCTAGTAACGTTAATAGCAGGTGTCCTGCGATTATGTTTGCTGTTAAACGTACTGCTAAGGTTCCTGGTCGGATTAGGTTTCTGATTGTTTCAATGATGACCATAAATGGTATTAGTATGGTTGGGGTACCTTGTGGTACTAGGTGTTCAAATATGTGGTTAGTGTTTTTGATTCATCCAAATAGCATAAATCTTAGTCATAAGGGTAATGCTAGGGTTAGTGTAAGTGTTAGGTGTCTTGTTCTAGTGAAGATATATGGGAATAATCCAAGGAAGTTATTTGTTAGAATTATAAGGAATAGTGATGTGAGGATAAATGAGTTTCCTTTATTTTCATTCCCCTTTCTTAGGATTGTCTTTATTTCTTGGTGTAGTTTATTTATTAATAGTCTTACTATTATTCTGTTCCGTGAGGGGATTAATCAAATTCTTGTTGGGATTAATAGTAGTCCAATTGCGGTTCTTGTTCAATATAGCGGTAGGCTGCTAATTTCTGTTGTTGGGTCAAAAATTGAGAATAGGTTTCTTATCACTTTCAGATTGTTTTGTTAATGTTAATAATTTTCTTTGTTTTTCTTTGTGTGCTTGGTGATTGGGAGAAATAGTTTATGATGTTGAATATTAGGAATGTTGCTAGGAATGTAATGTATAGTATTGTTCATTCTATAGGTATTATTTGTGGGATAAAAGGATATCTTTATGATTATTTCAGTTTGACATTCTGATGTTATAAAATTAACTAATCCTTTGTCATCAGAGGTATTTGCTAGTTTACCATAAACTGGTTTAAGAGACCATTACTTGCTTTCAGTCATCTGATGATTCTCTTATCTTTGATACTCAATTAATAAATTGATTTGTTGATACTCTTTCAATTACGATTGGTATGAATCTGTGGTTTGCTCCACATATTTCTGAGCACTGTCCATATAGGAGACCAGGACGGTTAATTGAAAATCTTACTTGGTTTAGGCGCCCTGGTGTGGCATCTGTTTTTACTCCAAGTCCTGGCACTGTTCATGAGTGTAGTACGTCTGCTGCTGTTACGATTATTCGAATCGGTGAGTTTATGGGTAGTACAATTCGGTTGTCTGTGTCTAATAACCGGAATGTATTATTTTGGTAATCTTCTTGTTGTATTATGTATGAGTCGAATTCGAGCTTTGTAAAATCTGAATATTCATAGCTTCAGTATCATTGATGTCCTACTGTTTTTAATGTTATTACTGGGTTATGAATTTCGTCTATAAGGTATAGTAGGCGTAGGGATGGAATTGCAATGAATACAAGGATAATTGCGGGTGCAATTGTTCAAATGGTTTCAATTATTTGTCCTTCTAAGATGAATCGGCTGGTTTGTTTATTTTGAACAATTCTGATTATTGTGTAGAACACTGCTGTAATAATCATTAATATGATTATTAGTGCGTGGTCATGGAAGAAGATTAATTGTTCTATGACGGGCGAGGCTCTGTCTTGTAGTGTTAGGTTTAATCATGTTGTCATTTTCTAATGAAAGTTTGAAACTTTATTTGTGGAGCTTAAATCCAATGCACTTATCTGCCACGTTAGATTTAATTAGTTAACGAGATAGTTGGTAGTTCTGAGTATCTGTGCTCTGCTGGAGGGAAGTTTTGTAGTCATTCTACCGAGTTGCTTGTGTGTGTAGGGAATAGGATTAGTCGGTTTGATGTAATTCTTTCTCATATAATAAATAGGAACATTATTACTCTCACGAATGAGATTGTAGATCCTATTGATGAAACAATGTTTCATGTGGTGTAGGCATCTGGGTAGTCTGAATATCGTCGTGGCATTCCAGCTAGCCCTAGAAAGTGTTGTGGGAAGAATGTTAAATTCACCCCTACGAATATAACGGCAAATTGGGCCCTAAGTCATTTGGGGTTTATAGTGAGTCCGGTGAAGAGTGGATATCATTGCACAAATCCTCCTATGATTGCAAACACTGCTCCTATTGACAGGACATAGTGGAAGTGTGCTACTACATAATAAGTGTCGTGTAATACGATGTCGATTGATGAGTTTGCTAGAACCACGCCGGTCAACCCTCCTATTGTGAATAGGAAGACAAATCCTAGTGCTCATAAGCAGGCTGCTCTATATGTTATTCGGGTTCCATATAGTGTTGCAAGTCATCTGAAGATTTTGATTCCTGTTGGCACAGCAATAATTATTGTTGCTGATGTAAAGTATGCTCGTGTATCAACGTCTATTCCGACTGTAAATATGTGATGTGCTCATACTACAAATCCTAGCAGTCCAATTGCTAATATGGCAAAGATTATTCCTAGGTTTCCGAAAGCTTCCTTCTTCCCTCTTTCGTGGCAAATGATGTGAGAAATTATCCCGAATCCTGGTAAGATGAGAATATAGACTTCGGGGTGTCCAAAGAATCAGAATAAGTGTTGATACAGGATCGGGTCTCCACCTCCTGCTGGATCGAAGAATGACGTATTTAGGTTGCGATCTGTTAGGAGCATTGTGATTGCTCCTGCTAGTACTGGTAGTGATAGGAGTAATAAGAGGGCAGTAATTGCAATTGATCATACGAATAGCGGAATTCGTTCAGGCTTTATGCTTTTTGGCTTTATGTTGATTGTTGTTGTAATAAAGTTTACTGCACCAAGAATGGAAGATACTCCTGCTAAGTGAAGTGAGAAGATGGCTAAATCTACAGATGCTCCCGCATGTGCAATTCCTCTTGCAAGAGGGGGATAAACAGTTCATCCTGTTCCTACACCACTTTCTACTGTTCTACTAGTAAGAAGAAGAGTTAATGAGGGAGGGAGCAATCGGAATCTTATGTTGTTTATTCGTGGGAATGCTATATCCGGTGCTCCCAATATTAGTGGTACTAATCAATTTCCGAATCCACCAATTATAATTGGTATAACTATGAAGAAAATTATAACGAAAGCGTGGGCTGTAACAATAACGTTGTAAATTTGGTCATCTCCAATTAAGGATCCTGGTTGTCCAAGTTCTGTTCGAATAAGTATTCTTAATGAAGTTCCGACCATTCCTGATCAAGCTCCAAATACGAAGTATAGTGTTCCAATATCTTTGTGATTAGTTGAGAAGAATCATCGGGTGAAAATTAGTGGGATGGCTGAGATAAATAAGTAGGCGATAGGCTGTAAATCTATTTAGGGGCGCTTACGTTGCTCTTCCACTATGTTGTTTTGTAAGCCTTGTATTCATTGTGTGATTATAGAATGCAATTCTATAGGGGTGAGTTGGAACTTACCAAGGCCTAAAGGAAGCCCTTTATTTATAGCTTTGAAGGTTATTAGTTTAATGTTTTAACTTAAGGCCTTCTTAGTTGTTAATTAAGGTTGGTGATGATTGTGCAAATTGCTATCCCCGTTAAGGAGATTGTTGATAGGATTAGCGCTCTGATATTTTTAAGTGGTTTATTTTTGTGGAATTTTAAATTTCATTTTGGCTCTGTATTTAGGATTATGAAACTCGAGTATGAAATTTTCAGGTAATAATACAGGGTGATTAGTGATGTAATTACTACAATTGTTGCCAGGGGGCTATGTTGTTTATAATTATGGCTTGGATAATAATTCATTTTGGTAGGAAGCCCAGGAATGGGGGCAGCCCTCCTAGGGATAGGAGCGATGTAAATATTATGAATTTTATTAGTGTGGCTTCCTTATTTGTTATCAGGGTTTGATTAATAAAAGATACCCCTGATAACTTGATGGCTGACACTACAGTTAGTGCTAATGTTGAATAAATTGTGAAGTATACTAATCATAAGTTTTCACTTGTGGCTAATGCGATTAATATTCATCCGGTATGGTTAATCGATGAGTAAGTTAGGATTTTTCGTATTGAGGTTTGATTTAACCCTCCAATCGATCCTACAATTGTGGACATTAAAATAATTATTAGTGTGAAAATATTAATTTCAATCAGGTATGATATTAATATCAGTGGGGCGGCTTTTTGCACTGTTATTAATAGGGCACAGTTTTCTCATCTTAATCCTTCTATTACCCCCGGGAACCATCAGTGGAGGGGCGCTGCTCCACTTTTTAGCAACAGGGGTGTACAGATGATTATTGATGTGTATAGATTTCCTTCAAATGTAAATAAGTCCTCTATTAACGTTTTTATTACCACTATGAATAGTAGTGTTGCCGAAGCAAGCACTTGTACAATAAAGTATTTTAGCGAGGCTTCTGTGTTGTATATGTTTTTAGTGTTGGATATTAGGGGGATAAATGATATTAGATTAATCTCTAGGCCTATTCATGCCCCCATTCATGAGTTAGAGGACACAGATACTAATACACCTCCTACTAAGGTAATTAGTAAGAGGATTTTTGTTGAGTTACTGGGCATTAGAGAAGAGAGTGTCAAACTCTATTTACGGGGTATGAACCCATTAGCTTGTATTAGCTTACTTTTCTATGTTGAAATTTATGGATTACATCTTGGTGTATGGTGCACGGTGGCTTTTGATGCTTGATGGTGATAGTTTGATTCTGTTAGATGTAAAGATGTAATGATGGTAGTTTTAACTACATGTTTTATCCTATCACGATAATCCTTTAATCAGGCTCGTCATTTTGGTACGGGTCTGTTATTTTATGTGTTTTTTTTTAGCACCAGGGCGCCTTTGCGGCTTTTTGCGGGTTTTTTATTTTGTTGGGTGTAAAATTGGGTCTGGTAGGGTTTGGGGGGTTTCGCGTGTATATTAGATAATATGATGCTTTATGAAAATGAAATTTCTATACTGATTGTAATTGCTGATCATTATAGATTTATACAAACAATAAGATCTTATTTACATACTATTAACAGTATAGCGGATACAGCTACCTAATAGGAGGGATAGAGGTATATTAATATTAAACACTTATATTAATATAATCGCCAACTTATAGCGTGTAACTTATTCAATATAAGCAATTTTATTATTTTATACTAAAATAAATGCAATTACATACAAGATGAAAAGTCACCAATAAGTAAAATTATTGGTAATATTTCATCTTATATGTGTAAAATCTTATCTTCAAGGATGGAAAATATGTATAAAGCCTGTAATCCAACAATCCTAAACTTATCTGTACTTAAAAAAAAGATAAGTTTAGGATTGTTGGATTACAGGCTCAGTAAGATATAGTAGTAACTCCATGTTGTGTCATTTGTGTTTTAGCACCAGGGCGCCTTTGCGGCTTTTTGCGGGTTTTTTATTTTGTTGGGTGTAAAATTGGGTCTGGTAGGGTCATACAGCTGGTATGGTAGGTTACTTTGTCTCTGTGTTTTGGATTGTTATTGGTTAATAATTTATTTATTTGTCCCGTTGTTGGGGTTTATATCATATAGATCGGATTCCTTGCATAAGGGCGTTAGATGCAAGGTTGAACCGGTCAAATGTATTGACTTGGAGGTACCGTTTCCTTTTAGTTGCTTTGAGCTTTTAGTTATATGTATTATTATTAGATACTGTATTTTTTGTTCCGTTTTGCTTTTTGAGTATCTTTAAGTGAAGTTTTATTCTTGCTTTTTCGTTCAGTGTATGCTTGTTTTATATGTAAGTTTTTGCGTGAGTTTTGTCTGGGTTTTAAATAGGCTTAGGATTTTTGTTTGATGTGATTCTCATTAGTTGTTATTGGTTGTTCAAGTACGCTTGTATTTAGCAATGCATTTTAAGTTTCGGTTAAATTTTGTGCCAGCAACCGCGGTTATACCTTGGGGGCTTATGAACGTGTTTGGCATGAGGTAGTTATATTATTAGTTTTATTGATTTTATTATGATGGTTGTTAGGTGAAATTTTTATTGTCTTTTTTTCTTTTATATCTGTTTGGAGGCTATGAAATTCTTTTATTAAACTAGGATTAGATACCCTATTATTTTGGAATGTTAATCTGTTTATGTGCCTGAGTAGTATTAGTTATGTTCTTGAAACTTAAAGAATTTGGCGGTATCTCATTCCGTCCAGAGGAATCTGTCTCGTTATCGATAGTCCGCGTTGGACCTTACTTAGTTGTTTTATGGTTTGTATACCGCCGTTTATTGATTATCTTTTTAGGGTTTATTTAATTTTCTGGTTTCTTTATTTTGGTTTTATTTCAGGTCAAGGTGCAGCTTGTTTCTAAGTGGAATGATGGATTACATTGTGATTTGGTTTTTGGATTGTTGAGTTTGAATATTTACATGAAATTGGATTTGGTTGTAATTGTTTGTAGATTGTTATTGTGATAAGTGGTTCTGGGATATGCACACATCGCCCGTCGCTCTCATTTGTTGTTAATGAGATAAGTCGTAACAAAGTGGTTGTACCGGAAGGTGTAGCTGGATTGATATTATCAGGCCATTTCTGTTAGTTGAGTTTTCATTTACGCTGAATTATTATGCCGTGCGATTCGGCATGGTCTGATTTGTTGTTTGTTTTGTTGTTTTTCTTGTTTTTTGTTGTTTTTAATTGAAGTATCATTAGAGGTTATTGTATTATTTGTGATTTAATTTTTTGAGCGATAGTTTATTTGTGCTGTGAGGGGTTATATTAGTTGATTAAGGATTTTTTGGAAGTTGATTTTGTTTGTTGTACCTTGTGTATCAGGGTTCATTGAATTTTATTATTTATTTTTATTTCCCGATTTTGAAGGAGTTAATGGGTTATGTTAGTTGCTGTTTCATTAGTATTAATAATAGCTTGTTGGTAGTGAAATGTTATTCGTCTTTGGTGGTTTCTGGTTTTTCAAGAAATGAATTTAATTCATACATTTTATTTAATTTCTTTTATTATTTATTTATTTTTATTTGATGTTAAAATTAAGGGGGATTAGCTCTTTATTTTGGTTTTATAATTTTTTGTTAAATTTAGTTTTGTGGATTTTATGGTGATTTTCAATTTGATTATGTTAAAATTTTATTTGTTCTTTTATTTATTTAATTTGTGATTTAAATTATTTATTGAAATGTTTATTTTATTTGTTGTTTGTATAGTAATTATTGTGTAATTAGTAAATTTTTTATTTGTGTTGTTTTATTAAATGATAATTTTCTTTAAGGAATTCGGCAAAGTATTTATGTCCGCCTGTTTAACAAAAACATCTTTTCTTGTTAGTTTTTGAAGTATGGCCTGCCCACTGACTTTTAGTTGAAGGGCCGTGGTATTTTGACCGTGCAAAGGTAGCATAATCATTAGTTCTTTAATTGTGATCTGGTATGAATGGCTTGACGAGGCATAAGCTGTCTTAGGGGTATTGTTTTAATTGAATTTGTAGTTTGAGTTAAAATACTTAGATGTTGTTATGGGACGAGAAGACCCTATAGAGTTTAACATTTATTTTGGCTGGTTTTATATTGTTTGATTTATTTATTGGAGTTAAGTTGGATGTTTTGTTGGGGTGATGGGAAGAATTATTGTAACTCTTCTTTATTTTTATATATTTATTTATATTAATTTGATCCATTTATGTTGATTATAAGATTAAATTACCTTAGGGATAACAGCGTTATCTTCCTTGAGAGTTCTTATTGGCGGGGAGGTTTGCGACCTCGATGTTGGATTAGGGTGAATTTTCGGTGCAGGAGCTGAGAGTGATTAGGTCTGTTCGACCTTTAAAATCTTACATGATCTGAGTTCAGACCGGCGTGAGCCAGGTTGGTTTCTATCTATCATAATGTTTATATCTTAGTACGAGAGGACCGGATATTTGAAATAATTTTATTTATGTATGAATTTCTTTAATGTTGTTACTATTTTGGCAGATAAGTGCATTGGATTTAGAATCTATTAATGTAAAGTTTTATTTTACAAGTAGTATGTGTTTGATCTTATTTTTGTCGTTGTTGTTTTTTTGTTGTTGATGATTTTTGTTATGGTTGGGGTAGCATTTTTGACGTTGTTGGAGCGTAAGGTTTTGGGTTACATTCATATTCGTAAGGGTCCTAATAGGGTTGGGTTTGTTGGTATTTTTCAGCCTTTTAGAGATGCCATTAAGTTATTTATTAGGGAGCAGTATTTTCCTTTGGTTTCTAATTATTTAATTTATTATTTTTCTCCTATTTTTGGGTTTTTTCTTTCTTTGTTGGTTTGGTTGTTGATCCCTTATTTGAGTGGTTTTGTTTCCTTTGAATTGGGGTTATTATTTTTTTTGGCTTGTACTAGACTTGGTGTTTATACAGTAATGATTGCTGGGTGGTCTTCTAATTCT
>Ga0123356_10003690_pt1 | contig 15947 bp, 17 predicted proteins | sample TergutEmb28metaG_2_FD_92546 | JGI IMG/M metagenome (GOLD analysis project Ga0123356, IMG submission 92546) | Embiratermes neotenicus P3 segment gut microbial communities from Petit-Saut dam, French Guiana - Emb289 P3 | ecosystem: Host-associated > Arthropoda: Insects > Digestive system > Gut ... | reverse complement strand
GGGTGTGTCTAGGCCTGATGATGGTGGGGGTGGGGGTTTGGTTTATAGTGAGTGGGATGATGATGCTGATTATGCTAGTTGGCAGTTTTAATTAATTTGCGCCGAAGGCGCTTTGTTCTTTTTATCAAATTTTTGTTTCCTGTCTGTCATGTATAGCAGACAGGCAGGTAGTTGATTCCCGCAACCATTTATGTGTTATTAAAAAATGCAGAATATGTCAATGTTCGATATTATTTCTACATGTTAGCTTATTTCTTATTTCATACTATTCGCAGCGGGTGTCTTTGAGCTGTTCTTAATCAACGCAACGGTATCTCCGTTTCTACGCAATCTTGCCGCCAAACAACTCAATACCCGCCATATACAGACTCCCACCTTGATTGGCAATGTTGCCCAAAATTTTGTCGCCTGACATAGTAAACATACCCCTACCATAGTACAACCAGCAAGGAAACAAAGAGCCACGTTTTACGCTGAACATTGCGTAAACTAAAACTTCATGTCTACATCCATATAGTTCGTTGTCTTTTAGGTTGCCGTTTTTTGTTTTATATCTGTATTCGTATTCTTTTCCTGTTGCGTCAAATCTGACTTTTGTCCTGCACTCAGATCAGGTAAGGCAAGTGTTTTTAAATTCAGTAAATGTTTGACTTCTATGTTTCCAGACACAGAATTGCCACCTGAAGGACCACAACCAAGCGTTAGAGATGGTAAAAGTTTGTTGTAGATGCCACCTATTGCACCTTGAGCGGCCGCAGTGTTTACTAACATCCGGCAAGTTTTCATCCTTTTTGCAAACTCTTCTAGCCTTGTTGCGTCATTGGAGTATATCACCGAAGTATGTCCCAAGCCGCCGCTCTCAATGAGTTTTTCAGCCTTGCTAAGTGCATCTTCAAAGTTCTCAGCTTTGTACATAGCAAGCACCGGGGAGAGTTTTTCACGCGCAAATGGTTCCTCAGAAAGGTCTGTGCTGTTCACTTTGGCAATGAGAATTTTTGTACCTCTATCCACAGTTATTTCGGCTAACTTTGCGATTTTTTCAGCCGACTGCCCAACTATCTCCGGGTTTAGGATTCCATTTTTAATAATTATTTGCTTAACTTTTTCTTTTTCCTCAGAGTTTAAAAAATGACATTTATTGTTTCTGAATTTTTCCTCAACTTTATCATATATGTCCTTTAGGGCTATGACTGATTGTTCAGATGCACAAATTACTCCATTATCAAATGTTTTAGACTCAATGATTGATTTGACAGCAAAATTAATGTCAGCGCTATCATCGATGATGGCCGGTGTATTTCCCGGACCTACGCCAATAGCTGGTTTGCTGCTGGAGTAGGCTGCTTCTACCATACTTGGACCGCCTGTTGCAAGTGTTACATCAGTGCGTTTCATAAGTGCGTTGATAAGTGGTAAGCTTGGCGTATCCAGCCACTCAAAAATCCCCTTTGGTGCTCCTGCAGCCACTGCATCGTCAAGTACTATCTTTACTGCCTCGATTGTACAGTCTTTTGCACGTGGATGAGGGCTGACTATCATGCCGTTGCGCGTTTTAAGTGCGAGTAGGGCTTTAAATATCGCTGTAGATGTTGGGTTAGTGGTGGGGATGATGGCCGCAATAACGCCTATAGGGTCTGCAAATTCGGCGTTACCATTTTTATCCATTCCCACAAAGTCGCAAGTTTTGGTATTTCTATAACAGTTATAGATCTCCTCTGCGGCAAACCGATTTTTTATGTCTTTATCTTCTACCCTGCCCATGCCGGTTTCTCTAACGGCTGCTTTAGCAAGGCGGAGGCTTTCTCGGTATGCGGCATTTGCGGCTGCTGAAAAAATTTTATCCACATGTTCTTGATCTAGTTTTGCGAACTCTTTTTGTGCCGCTCTGACTTTTGCAATCTTTGCTTCTAATTTTTCAATATCTGCATTAAACTTTGCATTTTTATCTTCTGATATAAGTGAATTTTCTAACATTGAAATATTGTGCATATTATCCTCTATTACATTAATTTTTATCATGGCTGCTGTAATTTTTCCCATTCACACACCACTCTCTTTGGTTATATGTTCTAGTCAAAAATAGTGAAAACCTAGATGACATTATACTTTTCGGGTACGATTTCACAGTTTGCTCTACAGTTCCCAAAAAGACCCATTAAATCGAACCATTCTTAAACGACTCAACCCACTATTTCCTGAGATGTCTGACATGGAAACCTGGGATGTCATAATCATAGGTGCCGGCTCAGCAGGACTATCTGCGGCCCTCTATACTGTAAGAAGTGGGCTTGGAACCCTAGTTTTAGATGAAAAAATTGCGGGCGGAACCATAACTAACGCCCCAACCATCGTTAACTATCCGGGGTTCTTAGAAATCAGCGGAGCAGAGCTGGCGCAAAAAATAGCCGATCACGCACAGAAATTTGGCGCAGTCATCCACGAAATCGAAACCGTAACTGCCCTAAATCTCCACGGTGAAATCAAAACTGTAACCACACCCACAGCCACATACAACGCCAAAGCCATAATCATCGCCACAGGTTCTCACTACAAAGAACTCGGCGTAAAAGGCGAGCAAGAGTTCCGGGGACGCGGCGTGAGCTATTGCGGCGTCTGCGACGGCCCCTTCTTTAGAGGCAAACACGTCTTGGTGGTCGGCGGAGGAAACTCGGCCTCCATCACCACACTATACCTCTCAAACTTAGTTGCACAAGTAACCCTTATCCACCGTCGAGAAACCCTTCGAGCAGAACAATCCCTTGTAGACGACATCACAAATAAAACAAACATCAAAATTCTTTGGAACACCGAAATCCAAGAAATAAAAGGCGACAAACAAGTCCGCACCGTTACCCTAAAAAACAACAAAACCAAACAGACCCAAGAACTAAAAACAGATGCTGTGTTTGTTCAAATAGGCGAAGCGCCCAATAGCCAACTTGCAACAGCCAGCGGAGTCGAAATAGACGAACACGGATACATAAAAACCAACCTGCACCAACAAACCAACCTCCCAGGCGTATTTACCGCAGGCGACATAACCAACCACCCCATAAAACAAGTCGGTACCGCAGTCGGACAAGGCATCACAGCGGCCCTAGAAGCCTACGCCTACATCCGACAACCCTACCACAAAAAACACCCCATAGAAACAATAACCCCAATCTCCAAAACAGAAAAAACATCCAAACCCTAAAACACAGGGAAACCCAATGCAATACACCCTCTACTACTTTACCTCAACGGGAAACTCGTTACAAATTGCCCGCCAACTCGCCTTAAACCTAAAAAATACCACCATCACATCCATGGTCACCCAACCCCCAAACCAACCCATCGGTGGACAAAATCACGCCATAGGCTTTATATTTCCAGTCTACTTCATCGGCTTACCCCGAATAGTTAAACGATTTATCCAAAACCTCCAGATACAACCCGAAACTTACTGCTTTGCTATCACCAACTTTGGAGGAAGCCAACTAGACACCTTAGGCATGCTCGATGACATCCTCAAACAAAGGAGCAGTCACCTATCCTACGGCAAAGGCATCAAGATGCCCGAAAACTACATCCCCAGATATGACGCCCCTCCCATAGATAAAGCACAAAAATTGATAGACACCGCTATAATTGAGGTAAATACCGCCGCCGAAACCATCACCAAACAAGAGGTTCACCCCATAAAACGAAAAGTAAAACACCTCTGCAAAATCATAAACTACCTATTTATGTACAAAAACATCGAAACTTTCGACAAAAAATTTACCACAACCAACACCTGCAATGGCTGCAACATATGTAGTAACATCTGTCCAGTAAACAACATAACCCTAAATGACAACCAACATCCAGTATGGCACCACAAATGTGAACGCTGTATGGCCTGTATCCAGTGGTGCCCCACTAAAGCAATCCAGTACGGCAAAAAAACCGCCGCATTCAAACGCTACCACAATCCCACTATTAACATCCAAGATATCGTGCATTCACAAAGCAATGAACTCCATCTATAGATAAAAACCAACAGATCCCACGCGATAGCAATTCCGCTGTCTCCAGTAGTGTCTGTGTGGTGTGTTGTTGGATATTTCTCCACCCGACAATAGTAAGGTGCCGTTGCCCTAACTGTGCATGCCACCACCCGCCTAACTTTGTGTTTATCCCTCATACTTCTACAATACTGTTCCATAAAATAACTGCAAAGAAACTTTTAGTCCCCGTCCCATACAGTAATATAGCCTATAGTCAATCACTGTGTAGTATGCGTAAGATTAAAGCATCAAGTAACTACCTAAAAAATCAAACCCGCAAGAACCTAGCAAAGGCCGTTTTGTGTGTTTTCATTTTATTGGTTATTCTTTTTGTTGTTCTGTATCGGGCTGTTTCTAATTTTGAGTGGGATTTGTTGAATTGGATACTGTTGATTTTTCTGGTTGTTCCCCTGATTGCTTTCTGCTACTACCTGCGTAAGTATCGTATCTTTAGTGGTGGTTGGGCCGGTGAAAAACAGGTGGCTCAGCACCTCAGCAGTTCTCTAAGTGATGATTACTATCTCATAAATGACCTGTATCTACGTGAAGGCGGTGGAGACATAGATCATGTAGTTTTAGCGCCTGGCGGCGTGTTTGTATTGGAAACCAAAAACTGGAATGGTAACATAACCTGTAGTGGGGATGAATGGCAACGCAGGGGTAAACGTAACTTTAACTCAAGCCCTAGTCGTCAAGTTAAGCGTAATGTCCAAAAAATACAGCGTATAATTGAGGGCTCTTCAGGCCTGCGTTCTCTGGGAATTCGGGTGGAAGGCATTGTGGTTCTAACTAACCGCTATGCATCGATTCACCTAAACAACCCCTCCGTACCGGTTCTCAAGTTGCATCAACTTCCCAACTACCTAACCTCACAAGGCGACACAAAACGGTTTTCACGTGCACAGCTTGAAACCATCGGAAAAGAGTTGGCTAAACAAAAATCTTAGCGGTTAGGAAGGCGGTGTGAGGTTGAGCCACGACCGGCGTTTCACTAAGGCAAACGATGTTATGCTTGTTATAAACAAACTGACGATAACAAAAGAGTTCGGCAGGGCACGCGCGCTATTTTGGAGTGTTGAAAGTAGCATAGAGAGACTGCAGTAAAACGCAAAAATTCCTGTTATAAACTGAGATATATGCAGCACCTTTTTTATTCGGCAGGCCTTGGTTTTTAGCCAATTCAAGTTTGCCTCCATACGTCTTGAAACATCTGGCAAATCATCCAGCAATAACGCGATTCCTCCCAGCAAAAACACTCGCCCCGCATTCACCGCTACTGAACTATCATCCACAAAGAAAAGCCCGTGAAGCGAAACAGGCGTAAAAAGCATCACATAAACCGATGTGATAACTATCACAAAAATGCCATAGACATAGTGGTGGAAGAGGAACCGACTGATATGGAGAACCCGACCGATGGCTGCACTGTGAAAAATGTTGATTAACGCTGCAGCAAGCGCAAACCAGAACAGGCTACCGCTAAGCAGAAATGGCGCATAGGGTTGCCAATAGGGGTAAGCGCGATAATAACCATAGATGATGCCAGCAACAGTAGTTATACTGATGAGTGCATTAAAAATCAATGCAAGACTAAAAATTTTTTTTAAAAGTGTTTTGACTGTGCCAGCCATGTCCATCTTTCTGCCTTGAATTTTCCATTTTACCCTTTGAGGTTTGTTTACACATCTTTTTATAATTACCGCATTTTACAACAAAATTTCAAGCTCCAAAGGCCACAAATACACGGGTCATAGACATCTCAAAGCAAACATCTCATAAGATGCCTCTTCTTCTTTTTTCAGATCTAAAACTCGGTTTGATCTATACAGAATTAACTTGGTAGTTTCTACGATTTATATCAAATTTTATTAGTCAGGTATAGATAAGCACCCTGAGAAGAGAGAGCAAACATGAAGTTTGAAATAAAATACAAACCTTCCTACGCTATGCTGGTAGCCAACTTCGACCAAGATGAAACTCTAACCGCCGAGTCAGGCGCCTTAACCTATATGACACCCAACCTCGAAATTCACACTCGCAAACGAGAAAAAAGCCTGCTGGGAAGCTTGGGCCTAAGCATCATCGGCGGCCAATCCTTCTGGGTAAATGATTACACCGCCAAAAACGGTGCAGCAGAAGCCGCTTTTGTAGCCGCACCTGTGGGCGATATTAAACAACTCGATGTAACATCTGGACATGGCTATATTATCCAGAAATCCTCCTACCTTGCCTCCACGCAGGACATAAATCTAGACATCAAATGGGAAGGCTTTACTAAAGGACTCTTTGGACAAGGTGTATTTATGATAAAAGCCACCGGTAATGGGCCTCTTTTTATTAACACATTTGGCGCCATCGACACTCACATCCTTCAAGCAGACCAAACTTTGATCGTAGACAACTTTCATCTTGTGGCATTTAGTGAATCCTGCCGCTACAAAGTTAAAAAAATAGGCGGCCTAAAAGAAACCCTGCTAAGCGGTGAAGGATTAGTCACAGAGATTACTGGTCCAGGCGAGATCCATATACAAACCAAGAACCTCCAAGAATTCACCGAGTGGCTATGGCTGCTACTTGGTCCTCGTGTCAATCGCTCGTATTCAAGATAACAATCTTTTTATCCTCTTTTTGTTTAAGAATCGGTTGATTGGAAGTGGAACCTTGGGTAGCCTTGGTCTTGGTGCATTAATTGGGTTCTTGATAGCTGTTGTCATGGGTATAATCCTTCCCGGAGCTGGACACATCATAGGCGCCTTCTTAGGTGGTATAGTAGCTGGGTTAATCACGCGGAGCATAATCGGGGGGATTCTCGCAGGATTTCTATTAGGCATTGGTAGTGCTATTATTTTGGCTATTATTGCCTTAATCAGCTTTGCTCTCCATGCCCCATCCGACTGGGGGTTTATTGGTGCGTTAGTCAGCGGCATTGCTGGTACTGCATTAAGCATCATAGTTGCTGTGGTCGCTACTGTGGCTTCCATTATAGGCGGTTTTATCGGAGGCCTTTTGAGTCGAAGATGATTCTTCTGTGGTTGTGTATCTACACCAACAAATCCTAAACAGCACCGTTACTCTGTGTGTCTTTGAGGTGAATACTTTTGGCTAGCATATGGTTAGGTGCATTTGTGGGATTTTTGCTAACAGCTGTTCTTGGGTTTCTGCTCCCCGGTTTAGGCACCTTGATAGGTGCCTTTGCAGGCGGAATCGTTGCAGGTTTGATTGTCCGAGGCGCTGGTCGCGGATTAATTGCAGGCTTTTTAGCAGGAATATTTGGCGGCATAATATTGGGCATTTTATCAATCTTTGGTTTAGCCATCATCGGCGGACTAACAACCGGACCTTTGGGTGCATTAACCGGCGGCTTAGCAGGTCTAGCAGTTGGGTTAATTGGCATTTTGCTTGCAATCCTTGCAGGTATAGTCTCAGCAATTGGCGGTCTAATCGGAGGAGCCCTGCGACCCAAGCACTACCGCCAAAATCATTCTACATACTACTAGCGTTCTATCCGTCCAACATGAAGGCTTTCTAATATACCGGTCTTTTCAGGAATCGTGTCTATTATCATCGTTTCTGATTTTATGATCAAACAACGTGTTAGTTATTCGCCAATTTCAGCACCGCTTCCACTTTAGTGTTTTTTCTGCATAAACTTCAGAGAACCCCTCTCTACAGACGGTGTACCGAGTTTGGCCACAAAAACGCTTCCACACCATTTTCTTTGGGTGCATCGGTTATGTGTCCAATGCGCAAAGTATCATCTACTGGGAGTAAACTACATATTCACACAAAGCCATATCTACACGGTGGCAGAATATGAAAAGACAGTTAGTGCTTTCATATGTGCCCTATTAGTCTGCACATTACTTTTTACAAACATAGTCTGTATTGGTGTTGTGCAGGCTGACTCGGTAGATAAGCTTCCTGCACCCACGTTAGTTTCTGTCACCTACGATGATCGCTCCTATGATGTTCCTGCAAGCACAACCACAGATCCATTTACAGGCAAATCCGTGGAGAACCCTGCATATCATGTAAACAACAGAACCCTGACATTTGTAATTGACAGAAAAAATGCTTTCCGGGATAATCCTAGTTGTTATCAACATTATTTAATACGAATGAAAGGAGCCTTCTCAAATGAATGGAACACTATCACAGAGCTATTTGATCCCGATCCCATTTCTCCGTTAACAACTAAAATACTCTCTCTTCCAAGTCCCGAAAATATGCCCTATGACAGTTACTATTTCCCTTCAGTAGGCCAAGCAGAGTTTCAAGTACAAGCACAAGAATGGGTACAAGTCCCGCCTGGACCAGGTCCCCTAGAGAGTTGGGTAAAAACTTTGTGTGCAGAGAGTAGTTGGAGTAACACAAAAACAGTTAGTTTTGGACAAGATTTAACTGATGGAACACAAAGTCAACCAAATCACATTCCAAGCCAAACTTCAACTAATCAAATCGAACCGCAACCTGAGCTAATAATACAGCTTCCCTTGACTGAGTTTATTTTAGTGATTGTTCTATGCACTACTTTGCCAGTGTTGATTATTGCACTTATCTATACAAGAAAAACTGCAAGACAAAAAAAGAGTGCGTAGTGAGTGCAGGGTTAGTCTTGTTGCTGTGTGGGTAATTTTAGGAGTTTAATTTGTCTTGATTACGGGTTTCAGGTTCTTTAAAGCTTCAATATTGTCTAAAATTTCAAGCTCGCATTTATAGTAGTGTCTGCAGTTGGTTGGAAGGCATTTTTCTAAGTTTTCTTTGTTTTGACAGTCATCATATCCCGAAGTGAACCCTTTGTTGGTACTACGGGTACCGCTATGTTAGGCGTATAAATGCAACTCAAACACTGATTACAGACTCGGTAGTTAAAGTTTTTAAGGATTATACGCTAAATTAGCCGAAGGAACAAGCATTGAAGTACCTTGACTTTATCGAATTAACCTACAAGCCCAAAGCATCAGATCTAATCTGTACCTTCCATGTTGAACCCGAAGGTATAAGCCTAGAAGAAGCCGCCGGCGGAGTCGCTGCAGAAAGCAGCATCGGCACATGGACAGAACTCACCACAGAAAAACCCTACATCAAAAAACTATCCGCCCACGTCTACAGCATCAAAAACAACACTATCAAAATCGCCTACCCCGCCGAGCTCTTCGAAAGCAACAACATGCCAAACATCCTAAGCAGCATCGCTGGCAACGTATTTGGCCTAAAAACACTAAAAAACCTACGCCTACTCGATATCGAATTCCCCAAATCCATCATCACAAGTTTTGACGGCCCACAATTCGGAGTAGACGGCATTCGCAAACTCCTCAAAATCCAAAAACGTCCTCTAATCGGCACCATCATCAAACCCAAACTGGGTTTAAACACAACCGATCACTCCAAAACCGCATACGACGCATGGATAGGCGGATGCGATATAGTCAAAGACGATGAAAACCTCAGCAACCAAAAATTCAACCCCTTCTCCGACCGCCTCACCAAAACCATAGAAGCACGCGACAAAGCCCAATCCCAAACAGATGAACGTAAAGCATACCTCATAAACATCACCGCCGACACCAAAACAATGCTCAAACGTGCCAAAGCAGTCGAGGCCCAAGGCGGAGAATACATCATGATCGATATCCTCACCTGCGGCTGGTCCGCACTTCAAACCCTGCGTAGCCAAAAATTCAAACTCGCTATCCACGCCCACCGCGCCGGACACGCAGCCTTCACCAAAAACCCCACACACGGCATCGCCATGAAACCCATCACAACCATCGCACGCATCATAGGCGTTGACCAACTCCACGTTGGCACAGCCGTTGGCAAAATGTCAGAAAACAAAACCACGGTGCTCGAAAACATCGAAGCCTGCACAAGCAAATCCGGCGGACTCAAACCCATACTACCCGTTGCCAGCGGTGGACTACATCCGCGTCTTGTACCCAAACTGATGGAAACGTTTGGCAATGATGTAATACTGCAGGCCGGCGGCGGCATCCATGGACACCCTGAAGGTACCACTGCAGGCGCAAAAGCAATGCGCCAAGCTGTCGAAGCCACTCTAGAACTGCGCTCACTAACCGATTATGCTAAAAATCACCGCGAACTCGCCTTTGCCCTAAAACAATGGAAAGCCTAAATAACATACAAACCCCCCATTCATAGACTTCATATGGCAATTCATATTATAGTAGTCAACTTTCATACGATATCGCTTATATGTATGACTGCCAATTTAGTGCTATATTGTATGAGGGCATAGTATGAATATTAATATTAAAAAATCCCCGTTCAAATTAAACAATTATCCTCAAACTTTGTTTGTTGTTTCCTTGTTGCTTATATTGTTGGGTTCTTTATTATCTGGTTGTGTGTTGACGTCACGTGCTGAGAGCTTTCCTTTGGAAGTTGCTGAGCTTGTTGAAAATGAGAACTCGCTTAGAGTAGCTGTTAATCGGGCTGTGGGGTCAACTGTTATCGCTATTGGTACAGATATCCAACTTAACGCTCCACTTGTTATTGCAACGGACAAAAATATTACCCTAAAAAGCAGAGGAAATGACGGACTTTTTAGGCTGATTGGGGCATCTGGCGCAGACACTCTTACAGTTGAGGATGGCGGAATATTGGAACTTGCAGGTATTATCGTAACCCATACAAGTGGTGCCACCGGCACCGGAGTAACTGTCAAATCCGGCGGCACACTAACAATGTCTGGAGGCGAGATTTCGGGTAACATCGCCAATCAGGGCGGTGGGGTATCCAATAGGGGGCGCTTCACTTTATCTGGAGGCAAAATTTCAGCTAACACAGCAGATTATGGTGGCGGCGTGTACAACGGCGGTAGCTTTAGTTTAACTGGCGGAACGATTACCAAAAACACAGCCAGCAGAGGCGGCGGCGTAGCCAGCGGTGACAGCAAAGAGAACTACGCAAGTTTTACTATGTCTGGTGGTGAAATATCTAATAATATAGCTACAAATGATCTCACTGGCGGTGGCGGCATTGCTCTTGTCGGCGGTAGTTTCCACATGACTGATGGGGCAATCTCAGGTAACAGCGCCCTAAACGGAGGCGGTATGCACAACGAAAACGGTGTGGTGCGCTTATCTGGCGGTATGATCTCTAACAATAACGCATCAGACAATGGCGGCGGAATTTATGTTAAAAATCTCGATGATCTCTATGTTTTTGATGGGGTGGTATTCTCAGATAATCAAGCCTCAGCATCATACAACCGAGACCATGCCGACGATGAACTATACAACACGCACATAGGCAAAAAAATCACATGGACCACCCCCTACACACAAGGCTACAACAACTACGACATCAGCTACACAAACGGAAAACTATTTTCCAGTTCACAACTTAGTCCAAGCTCAAGTGTGTTCATAGGTGTTTTATTTGTCCTAATTGCTGTCATTGTCGCTGTTGTGTTATTCCTTTATCTCAAAAAGAGACGAAAAAAATAACCTGCCAAATCACGACTGTCTAAGATAGATACATGTTGAAAAAACCCCTGGAGTGTCTGATAGATATTCACCTACTCTTTTAGATACCCAACTATTTTCCCGTAACTTTCACCAATTAGCACACAGGTACGTTTTGTACACCTGTTATGGCTTGGATAAAAATATAAACTGTTCATTTTGTATAAACTTCAAAATTTATATTCTTGGCGTTTCAACTGCTCCTTTTATTGTGTTGAGTCACCTAACTTCAGTTCTATTGTCGCCCCTGATTTGTTGTATTAACTTTATATCCACAAATCGAACTACTCATCAATTGGTTTAAAACAAAAATTCAGCGCCTTAACTGATGATATAAACCGCGCCTAAAACAAAAGAAAGCAAGTTAACTCCTTGTAATCAATTAAACTGCATATATTTGTAGACGGCAGATGCTACAATATCGCTGTTAAGTGTTTTACATGGTGTTTATAGACCGTTTAATGCGGTGAATGGTTGGTGTTTGTGGGTGTGTTAAGTCGTTAGTAAATGTAGCAATCAAGTTGACTATTGGTTGTTGAAAAAACGGCGGGTTGCTAATAACTTGTATCAAACGGCAGTTTTTGTGGTGTTTAACGTCGCCTTTTTAGGGTTTTTTGGCGTTTTTCGGGTTTTATTTTTATAGGAAGGTTTTTAGTATAGTTATTATATGAGACTGTGAAAAAGTCAATAGAGTTAAGTGAGGTTAATACGTTATGTCTGTATTTGCAGCACCAGGAGCATATGACCGTGCAATAACTGTTTTCTCGCCTGATGGTCGGCTTTTCCAAGTTGAATACGCAATGGAACTTGTCAACCGGGGTGCCACGATTTTGGGCATCCAAACCTCAGCTGGAGTAGTTCTGGGGTCAGAGGAAAACATCGAGGTCCTCGAAGAAGCAGGGTATTCATGGAAAATTTTCCGAGTAGACGATCACGTTGGAGCAGCTATCGTTGGTTTGAGTTCTGATGCTCGTGTTTTAATCGATCAAGCGCGTGTCTATGCGCAGAGCAATAAATTGACCTATGATGATCCTATCGACATCGAGGTTGTAACTAAACGTATCTGTGATATCCAGCAAATGTACACTCAGCATGCAGGTGTGCGGCCTTTTGGTGTTTCGCTGATTTTTGGCGGCGTCGACAAGACCGGTTCACGTGTGTTTGCAACTCATCCCAGTGGGACATACCGTGGAGTTAAAGCTACCGCTCTAGGTGCAGGCAGAGATACAGTTATAAACATACTAAAAGAAGAATACAAAGAAGACCTTAGCTTAGACAATACCATAAAGCTGGCGGTTAAATGCCTTGTTAAAGCGCTTGAGGCTCGTCAGTTGCCGCCCAGAATCAAAATTTCAGTTATCCCCGCAGCTACAAAGAAAATGGAAATGCTAAACGACAACACAGTGGAAGACTACATTAAAGAGCTGGGTTCAAGCAAGTGACATGGTATGAGCGAAAAGTTCACCATCGCACGCTTAACCAGAGAAAACGAACACTTTGAAATCTTAGTTAAACCCAACAAAGCCCTAGAGTACCGCAACGGTAAAATCTCCTCAATAACGGAGGTTTTAGCCGCTGAAACAATTTTTAGCGATGCAAACAAGGGTACCAAAGTTTCTGAAGAAGTAATGAAAAAAGCGTTCAAAACGGTGGACTCGCTCAAGATTGCAGATGAAATATTAAAAAAGGGCACTCTCCAGCTTACAACCGACCAAAGAAGAAAGATGGTCGAGGATAAACGAAGACAAGTAGTCGACTTTATTTCGCGGCAGGCAGTTGATCCAAAAACAAACCTGCCTCATCCGCCAATGCGCATAGAAAACGCTATGGATCAAATTCGCTATCCCATTGACCCCTACAAATCCATCGAAGAGCAGGCTAAAGATATCATAAAACTCCTTCGTCCAATTCTGCCGTTAAAAGTCGAGCAGCTCAAAGTCGCCATTAAAATTCCTAGCCAATACGCCGTCAGAGCATATGGTACCGTTAAAACATTGGGCACCATAAACCGTGAAGAATGGCGCGGAGACGGCTCATGGTATGGTGAACTAGAATTACCTGCCGGTTCATACGCTTCGCTTCTAAACAAACTAGGCGACGCGACCAAGGGCAGTGGAGAAGCAAAAATAATCTAAATAATACTATGAAGAAAAGGTTGATTTTATGCCAACATTCTTTGAAAAAAAACAACTCGTGACACCCGGAGAATTACTCGCTGAAGGCGATTATTTACCCGGCGAAAACTCGTATGTGGAAAACGGCAAGATCTACGCCTCAAGGATTGGACTCGTAGACAGCGACAACAAAAAAGTCAACGTAGTTGCACTTAGGGCTTTTTATGTGCCTAAAACGGGTGACATCATCATCGGAACAATCATCGAAGTAGGATTCAACGGTTGGACCGTAGACATCCAAGCACCCTACACAGCACTCCTGCGTGCCTCAGACGTACTGAGCAGACCCTTTAAACCTCAAAACGATGAGTTATCAGCAGTTCTCAATGCAGGCGACTTAATCGTTGCTAAAATCGCATCCTACGACCGGGCACACGACCCCCAACTAACAGTTGCTGAACCAGGTTTGGGAAAAATTACACGTGGTCAAATCCTCAGAGTAACTCCCACAAAGATTCCCCGCATCATCGGACGCAAAGGTTCCATGATATCGATGATTAAACAGGAAACTAACTGCCAAATCATCTTGGGCCTCAACGGCGTAATCCTAGTCACCGGCAAAACACCCGAAAATGAAGAGACCGCCATAATGGTTATCCGTAAAATCGAGGAAGAATCCCATACCAGCGGCTTAACTGACCGCATTACCCAGTTATTGAAAGAAAAGAAACAACAAGTTATAGAGGAAACACAACAATGAATGAAAAATCAGATAAACTGATAGACAAAAAAGGCATCCGTGGCGATGGAAGAAAAGCGGATGAGCTTCGTTCCGTTAAACTTCAAGTAGGTGTACTTCCAAACGCAGACGGCTCAGCGTACATTGAGCACGGTAAAAACAAAATTTTAGCCGCCGCATTTGGCCCAAGAGAAATGCACCCCAAACATCTAGCACAAGCAGACCGTATGGTTCTAAGATGCCGCTATCACATGGCACCCTTTAGTGTACAGGAACGCAAATCTCCTGCACCGTCACGTCGTGAAGTCGAACTGTCTAAGGTCATAAAAGAATCCCTTGAACCCGCATTGTTCTTGGAACTCTATCCAAGAACCGGTGTAGACGTGTTTGTTGAAGTCCTGCAGGCAGATGGCGGAACCCGATGTGCAAGCATTACCGCTGCCGCTCTAGCAATTGCAGACGCAGGTGTCCCCATGAAAGACCTAGTCGTTGCATGCGCTGCAGGCAAAGTTGACGATACCGTGGTTGTTGACCTCTATGATGCAGAAGACAAACTGGGCTCAGCAGATGTTCCAGTTGCATTCATGCCTAACCTCAACGCTATCACTTTACTCCAGATGGACGGTATCTTGTCACCTGATGAATTCGAACAAGCAGTCAACATGGCCATGGAAGGATGCAAAAAAATCTATGTGATGCAAAAAGAAGCATTAAAAACAAAGTACATGGTTGTTAAGGAGATTGAAGAGTAATGTCCTCCCTTGTAACTAAAGTTAAACTAAAACATATAGAACAATTTATCGAGAAAGGCAAACGTCTTGACGATCGCGGATTGATCGACACAAGAGAAATCAAAATCGAACAAGGTATAATCGAAAAAGCCGAAGGTTCCGCCCGAGTTTTTCTAGGTAAAACCGAAATTCTCGTCGGTGTTAAAGTTGAAACCGGTGAACCATTCCCCGATACCCCAAACGATGGTGTCATGACCGTCAACGCCGAACTCGTGCCACTTGCACACCCCGACTTTGAACCCGGTCCACCTGATGAAAAAAGCATCGAACTCGCACGTGTCGTTGACAGAGGAATAAGAGAGTCTCACGCTATCAACACCGAAAAACTATGCATTGAACCCGGAAAGAAAGTCTTTGTCGTATTCGTCGACATCTATGTCCTAAATCACGATGGAAACCTCATCGATGCATCGGCAATGGCCTCTATGGCGGCACTGATGAACACTAAAATGCCAAACTATGAACTCAAAGACGGCGAACTCAAAATCAAACAAGGCTACACACCCCTACCGATGAAGAGCCACCCCATTACAGTTACCATCGGCAAAATAAACAACAAACTCATCATCGACCCCGGACTAGAAGAAGAATCAGTCATGGACTCACGTATAACATTTGCAATCAACGAAGATGGCAACATTTGTGCCGTTCAGAAAGGCGGCTCAAGCTTTTTTACACCGCAACAGATTTTAGAAGCATCAAAGATTGCTCTGGACAAAGCCGCAGAACTGCGCAAAAAACTCAACTGGTGAAAAAGTTGCCTAAGACAAAGAAAGTAG
>Ga0123356_10003689_pt1 | contig 15952 bp, 7 predicted proteins | sample TergutEmb28metaG_2_FD_92546 | JGI IMG/M metagenome (GOLD analysis project Ga0123356, IMG submission 92546) | Embiratermes neotenicus P3 segment gut microbial communities from Petit-Saut dam, French Guiana - Emb289 P3 | ecosystem: Host-associated > Arthropoda: Insects > Digestive system > Gut ... | reverse complement strand
CCGATGAACCCTTTCGCTGCCAAATTGAGTGGTGTCTAACCGCTCCGTCGCAAGTGTTTAATTTTCCCGCCGGAGGTGTCCAATCTCGCCGACTCCGGTGTCTAATCTACTCCGCCATATTCAATTTATTATGCAATACTTTGGTAACATTTTTGGCTACAAATGGGGTGAATACCCAAAAAAATAGGAAAAGTTTCTCAAAGGCTTTCGCTGCAGCGCCGGAAACCTCCAGCGCTACAGCTAATAACCTTCGAGAAACACGAACGCTGTGTATGAAATTCCATCATACACAGCGCAAAGAAAAGTCTATGCTAAACACAATTAACATTTACAGCTTGCGCAAAAGCGGGAAAAGCTATATAATGTCTATGGGTGTAGCTTTAGCTATTGTGTATGAGGGCTTAATCCTCTACGCAGGGTGCGGGGTGCTACAACACTCCGTACCTGCCCCTGTTAAGGGTAGCATCCGTATTCCTCACCAGTATTATACACAATTTTTTTATTGAACGCAAGGACAATTTGAGAGTTTACTGGCTTGTTTTGCTTCTTTACTCAATTGTTGAAGCACGGGGCCTTTTTTATTTGGCGCTTCGCGCCACCACCCCGGCACTTCGCGCCACCCCTCCACGGGAGGGGAATGTTGCTTTTTGCCCACTGTTTACCCCATATTGGGAATTATTGATCTTCAGCCCACCATTCCCCTCCACCGGAGGGGTGGCGCGTAGCGCCGGGGTGGTTCCACCGGGGATGGCGCCAACTCTATACGCCATTCCTCCACAAAAGGTGAATGGTGGTCTTGGCCCACTGTTTACCCTATATGGGAATTATTGATCTTCAGCCCACCATTCCCCTCCACCGGAGGGGTGGCGCGAAACGCCGGGGTGGTTCCACCGGGGATGGCGCCAACTCTATACGCCATTCCTCCACAAAAGCTGAATGGTGGTCTTGGCCCGCCATTTTCCTATAAAGTTTTCGTATGTGAGCATCTTCTCAGATATGATTTCCTTTTTGAGGTGTACACTTCAAGGCAGGGTGGTTATAAAGCATAGTCATAACACCATCTAAATCATATTTTACTGATTTATCATTAATATGAATAACTGACAAACCCAAACCAAACAAGAATACATCGCGTTCGACGTCATATTCTTTCTTGTTATCATGTGAACTGCCGTCTATTTCTATCACAACATTATTATTGGTGCAATAAAAATCCACAATAAAATTACCAATTATTTTTTGCCTATCGAAATCAAACCCATTGAATTGGCCACTTTTTAGTCGTTGCCAAAGTAATACTTCGGGTAGGTTGTTTGCTTTGCGAAGTTCTCTTGCCCGTTCCTTGAGTTTTGGATTGTACGGTAGGGATTTGTAGTTTTTCGAGTTTCTATAGGCACGATTGGCTACTCTGCCTGCACAATCACCCACCCTGTCTTTGGGGTGCTCATCCATAGGAGAGTAATTCTTGCGGTTTTTCACGGTACTCACCCCTGCATTAAATTTACTTGCTTATGATTAAACCAACTATGTTATAGCATTTATTCTCCGGTACTATTATAAAACAATAGCAATAAAAAGGCTACTTTTATTGCATAGTTCATAAGTATCTATCAATGTTTGCTATAACCAACCATTCCCCGCCACAAACAAAAGGGGAATGTTGCTTATTGCCCACTGTTTACCCCATATTGGGAATTATTGATCTTAAACCCACCATTCCCCTCCACCGGAGGGGTGGCGCGTAGCGCCGGGGTGGTTCCACCGGAGGGGTGGCGCGTAGCGCCGGGGTGGTTCCACTGTAACGCTGTCATACGTTGGCATGGCTATGTTAAAAGCGGCCCTGATCGCTGCCATGGGTTCTAATACTTGCCTATTGTCCATTGTAAAAGCGGGCATTTATTATTAGCTGCGCCAGTAACGAGAGGTCGTTTTGCTCCAGCTTTCCGTTACAGTCCATATCGCCAGCTATAAAAATCAAGGGGTACCTTTCTTCTATATTATAACCGCCGATAAAGTACTGCGCCAGTAGTGACAGGTCGGACAGGGTTACCCGGCCGTCGCCGTCTATGTCGCCGAGGAGAAAGGCGGCGGTAACCGTTATTTTTGCTACATCGCTTATTACTCTTTCTCCACCCAAAATGCTAACTATGCTGACTGTGCAATAATAGTAATATGTCCCGGCTGTTAGATTTATGGGGATGGGGAATTCTGAGTATCTTGCGCCACTTATCGGCGTACCACCACTATTGCTGTTCACGCTATTACTGTACCACTGATATATCAGCGTTCCCCCTTGACTCGCTTTAGCTACTATATTAAGGTTGCCGCTGATACTGCCTTGGGTAACAAATGTTAATGCTGCCGGCTGGCTTGTGATAACAATTGGCAAATCAATATCAGGCTTCTTCACCCTCACCATTGCGGCAGCGCTGGTAGTGGCGACGCTTTGCTGTCCATTCACTGTAATATCTGTGTTGATAATAATACAGTAATAGTATTTTGTGCTAACTGTATCCACAGGCGCATTATAACTGCTATTTATAGCGCCGTTTATCTTTGTACCGCTGCCTCCGTCTATAGTCTCGTACCATTGATAGCTGAGCATACCCTTAGATACGCTTGCCGCCACGGTTAGGGTCACCGTAACAGTATCTCCTTCATTTACCGTTCTATCTGTTGGCTGCGCTAAGATGAGCGGTAATTGTGCATTGGTAAAGGTATTAACAGTTACCGATGCCACATTGCTTGTTATGCTGGCCTTGCCAAGATTATTTGTGGAAGTGGCAACGCAGTAGTAATAGTATTTTCCCAGAGTTAAATTCGTTGGCATGGCAAAATTTGGCGATGTAGCGCCGTTGATGGCATCGCCGCCGCTATTGGTGGGTAAATTATTACTATACCACTGATATTGAAGCGTGGCGCCTTGGGTTGTGACAACTGCTATACCCAAATTTCCTCCTATACTGCCCTCGGTCAGGAAAATCTCAGCCGCCGGTTGAGAGGCAATGCTGATTACCGGATATTGGGGCCAAAACGTGAAATTATATATATCTCTACGCCCGGTTAGGGAATCTTCAGAGAGCAAATAATTGTAATGGCAATTTAATGTACTCAGATTGGTGTTTTGGGATATATCCAGCTTTGTTAATTGGTTGTTATTACTGTGAAGTGCTAATAGTCTGGTATTTTGCGACACATCCAGTTCCGTTAATTGATTGTCCTGGCAATGTAGTGTTACTAACTGCGTATTGTGCGACACATCCAGTTCCTGCAGTTGGTTGGAATTACAATAAAGATTTCCCAGCGCGGTATTTTGCCTTAAATCCAGAGCGCCTAACCGGTTATTATGACAACGAAGGTATGACAGCACGGTGTTTTGCGATACATCAAGTTCTGTCAACTTGTTGTTATCGCACCAGAGTGTTGTTATGACGGTACAGCGAGAGACATCCAGTTCAGCCAATTGATTATCATGGCAACGCAAATCAGCCAATAATGTGTTTTGCGAAATATCAAGTTCTGTCAAGCGGTTATCATAGCAATAAAGCTCTTCCAATTTACTGTTTTTTGATATATCAAGCGCGGTCAATTGGTTGTTGCGGCAATTAAGCGATTGCAGCACTGTAAAATACTCTATTCCCGAAAGATCAGCAATATTTTTTCCGCTGACATCCAAACTGAAGATTTTCCCAACATCGCTTGCATAAATGGAACCGCCGGGTTTGCCTGTAAGTTCCCGCACACAGGCCAGGAAATTAGGATCAATAAAGGCTGCCGTTATATCCTGATCCGGCAGGGCTTTAAACTTGATATCCACGTAGGCAACATCCGAAGGAATGCCGGCGCCTGTTACCGCGGTAGCAATGACCCTTTTGTTTTCGGGATAAAAACCGCTCGCCGTAACATCAAAAGGGCCGGTATATTTTAGAGAATTTCTGCCGGGGTTTAGTCCGTCCAAAGTATAGTATATATCCGCGCCGGGGGTAGTTGTTGTTATGGTTACTGTAACCGTAGTGTTGTTGAAATCCCTATCCGCGTCAATGGGATCCGTTGTAATGACGGGGGTTTGGGCAGTTATAGCGGCATCTGGCTCAAAACAACAAATAACCGTAGCCTGCGCATTTATATTGTTTAATGTATAAGTGTTTTGTCCTGGGGCGGCGTTGACCTTTACTCCGTTAACAAACCATTTGTCCACCAGATAGCCTGTATCCGGCGTGGCATGAAAGGTCACGCTATTACCGGTTGCCACGCTATCGCCGGAATTAAACGGCGACCCATTTTTATCTGCGGTCAAGATTCCCTTATGGCTTGTTAAAAATGTAATAAGATGACCGTCAGTAGGATCATTGTTGATCTTTACGTCAAAAGAGATGGTTTCCTCAGCCGCGGATACATTGGAGATGATATATTGGGTATTTGTACCGTCATACAGGTAGATCGCGCCATCATAATCGCTTACCGCAATATCATTACCGAAAGATATTCTGCTTATATCAGCCGCTAATGAAGCAAGGTGTAAACTCCCGCTTCCTCTGTTGAAAAATGTTTCACCAGGGCGGTAAATATATACCTCATCATTAGTAGTGCCACTGGCATTAGCGTTGCCATTATACCGCATATTTATTCTGGTCAGTATCAGTCCTCTATGGACAAAATCATCCGAACCACAAGTAGTATCGTATCCCGAAGGATTGGTATCGCTTCGATATTCCACTAAAATAAATTCATTAGGGTTTGCGGTTGCGATGGCATATGCGGTTATGCCATTTATGCTGCCTATGGGTGATAAGACATAATGTCCGTTGTGGCTTATTTCCACAAATTCTTTGCCCCAGCCGGCATATCTTAAGCGGCTGTGAGAATTTGGAATCTGGGGATTTTCTCTATTATTTGTACTTGCCATAATATCCCAACCACCAACAGGATATCCGCTATTTGTATACCTGTATAAATCTGGCAGATCAAACGTATGCAAAGATTCATGACATAGTGCGCTTAAATCCGAAATACCGGAAGCCGGAAACAAAGGATCAAGTAATTGAAAGCTATAGGCGTATATTCTCTTCCCGTTAAGGTTCTCCGCAGGCAGAATATATTTATGGGGCCAAAGTAGATTGTTCCAACCATCAGTACTACCATTGATAATAAATGTAACACTATCGACAATGCCATCATGATCAATATCAAGGTTTTTCCCCAGCAGCAGAATGTTGCCATCAATTGCGCGAACCGAATTGCGCAGCAGTGAACTTTCGCGCGTATATCGTTCATTACCAATATAGCCTGAAGGATTGGTGACCGCATTGTAAGGCTGGTAATAGTTGCGAGGCTGACTATCCTGATACATTAGCGCCGTATCCCCATTTGTCCCCACAAGGGTTGAATGAAGTTCAAATACATTTTCTGATATGGCCTTCATGTAGTGGTTTAATGACCTGGCAGGGCCATTGAAAACTGCTTCGATTCTTTCCTTTTTTATGGGATCGATTGTTGGGTCTTCACCGGCAAAGCAAATCATGATTATTACATTTTCCATAATGCCTTTTACCGTTTTTGCGCTTATGCCTATTTCTGCCGCCGGTTCCGGCAATGGCGCCTTAGATTGGGAATAGGCAGTTGAAAGCTCCGGGAATGTCTGGATCAAATCCGCATTGATAATAAAATCTATATCGCTCAATTTTAACCCGTTGCTTTTAACGATTGCCGGGGCATAGATTACGGCGTTGGTATTTTTGTAATAGCCATTATCCATGGCAATTTGCTGGGAGGCTACAACCTTACCCTGTACATTTAATTGGGCATAGGTATAATAGCCTGTCTGGGGATGCTGGATAATTATGTTGCCGCTTGCGTCATGTAAATAATTGAAAAACTCGTCGCCACTGGCCAGGCATTTTAAAATATCGCCATTTGGTTGCGTTACCGATACAGGTATGTTCTTTAAAGGAGAAGCATAGATAATAGATGAAACTGCCAACAACAAAGCCACAATGATAAATAATTGGTAGGTTAGTTTAGCGGACAATTTATTATTCATTGAGATTTCCTCCTTGTCATTTTCCATTCAATAACCGCCTCTACAAGGTACAGATATATATTATATAATACTTATTTGATTATATAATTTTAAGGTAATATTTCCGGCTACAAATGAAAATACTTTATTTCAGTTATTGTACGGGCAAGCGCATTTAGCAGTGAGGAAGGGGTAAAAAAAGCAGGGCTGTTGAAACTTAATATTTCAACAGCCCCTTCGCCGCATAACCGCAAAAAACAATATTACAGTACAATAAAATATATCAACTATCGCCCACTGTCAATTATCAATTTTCCCTCGCCATCACACGGCTATTTATTATCAAGGACGTCAACAGTAAGAGGTCGTTTTGATCCAGTTTTCCGTTGCGATCCATATCCCCGGCAGTAAAAATCAGGGGATACCGCTCCTCTATACCATATCCGCCAATAAAGTACTGCGCCAACAAAGACAAATCGGTCAGTGTTACCCGGCCGTCGCCGTCTATATCGCCGGGAATAAAATCAGTAACCGCTTTACCTATATTCAGTATGCCGCTGCCATAATGATTTGTATTATTACCCCGCACTAAAGGGTCTACATTAGCGCAAATCAATGTCTTGATGGTTTGAGGGGAAAGCGCAGTATCGTCACAAAGCAATAATGCCGCGGCGCCCGACACATGAGGGCAGGACATAGAAGTACCTCTCATTGAGCCATATCCCCCCCCCGGAATGGTGCTGACAATGTTTACGCCTGGCGCCGCCACATCCACACATGTACCATGGTTTGAAAAAGATGCCGGTTGATCGGTGCTGTCCTCGGCCGATACGGTGATAACAGCCCCGATATGCGCCGGACAATAAATATACGCGTCGACGCCAAAATTACCCGCGGCTGCGACGGACACTACTTTTTTGCCGGCGGCGTAAGCAACGGCGTTATCAATTGCTGAGGTATGGTCGCCGTATAAACTCATATTGATCACTTTAGCGCCATTATCCGCCGCCCAGGTTATGGCGCTTGCTAATATTGATGATGTACCTTGGGCGCTGTCATTAAGCACTTTAAGCGGCATGATCTTAACATTTGGCATTGCTATGGTCACATCCACTACTGTACCGGATACATGCGTGCCATGACCGTTGCCGTCATTAGGGGGGAGAATAGGGTTTATGAAATTGCGTCCCGGAACATGCCTGCCGGCAAAGTACGGATGTGTTATATCAAGCCCCGTGTCTAATACTGCCACGGTAACAGCGGCGTTCTGCTTGCCGCGCGCGATCAGATAATCCATGTATCTATCCGCGTCAATTCGCACCGCGCCCCAGCCAAGATGCGAATATGCAGCCTCGGGGATAAGTTTCTCCACCGCATTCGCTGGCTCTATATTCAAGAAATAATACTTGTCCGCTTCCGCGAACTCAATACTGTCATTTGCGTTCAGTATGCTGCAAGCCGTTTTAGCTTGTTCTTCGCTGTCGAACTGATAAATATACAGGCCATCCGGCCCCGTTATGGTCTGTACCGCCGCAATATCTGGCGGCGGCGCTTTTCCCGGCATTACCTTTGCCAGCACGCGCGCTGTTTGAAATTCGTTGGTAATGGTTATTTCGCCGCTTACCTCGTTATAAGCGACTTCAAAGCCTCCCAATTCGCTCAGAACACTGGCAGGCAAAACAGGTTTTCCATTCTTCAGGGCGGCGGCGGTTGCCAGGCCTTTTTTATGACCGTTGACCTTCATAGTCTTTTCGCCGAATGCAATTTCGATATTATGGCCTTTTTTTTCAATTAAAACGTCGTGAGTGCCGTAAGATATCCGCGCGCCTAAAGTTTCAAATACCTCCGCGGGCAGCATAAGCCCGCCGTTTTGAATTTCCGCTTTATTGTTCAGCGCGATCACACGGCCATCCACCTCCAGCGTACCGCCGCCGGTCGCCAGCGTGGCTTTACTAAAGTAGGTATCCTCCCAGCGGGATGCTACCAATTGAGATACCGCCTGGTAGTAGGCTTCATTACCGCTGTCATAGGGCGTGGTATGCGCCGGAGTTGTGACGAAGGCAAACAGCATCGTCAAGGTCAATAATAACGCCAGTAGTTTTTTGTTAAACATGGTTGCATTCCCCTCCAAATTTTTGTTCTGCAAACGGGCAAACCGCACCAATTAGAAATCGGTCTTATTAACTGGGCAAATAATTCGCCTACAGAGATATTATACCAATTTCGGCAAATTCCTTTCATTGTTCGCAGATTCATAGGAGTTTTTTAAAAAATTTGAAATTCCTCGTGTATATGTGATATAATAGGAGTCAGGAGCCAGATGTCATAATTTATAAAAGGGTAGCGGTCATTATTCTGTCTGTCAAACAGATACGTGCACACAAAAATCCAGGAGGAATGATTATGTGCTTATATGTTAGCTCAGAGGTTATTCTTGCAAATTTATTGTCAAAAAAAAATGGCGTTTCGCAAAAAGAAATTGTTTTATATTGCCAGCGATTACAAAGAGAATTAAATAATAAGCATAATGTCTATATTAATTTTAATGACAAAGAGATAAAAAATGCGCTTTCAAAGTATAATAGAGAATTTCGCTATTTTCAAGGACGCTATTTTGTTAATAATAAAATAAATCTTGAACATTTCAATGCTCGTTACGATGATAGTGTTGTTTCAGCATTTGCAGAAATTGCACAGACAGTGTAATTATTATAGAAAGTAATCGGATGGATATAATTGAGGATAAAGTTTTTAGAGATAATGTGCATGGCTATATTCATGTGCCAGTAGATTTGGTACGCCTAATTGTTGATACTGAAATATTCCAAAGGTTACGCAATATTGAGCAAACCGGAATGCGCACTTTGTATCCATCTGCAAGGCATGATCGATTTATACATTCGCTTGGAACATTCCATTTAGGCAGTAAAGCTTACGCTTATTTTCGCAAAAACGCAAAAGATGCTTCAGATAGACAGCATAATGTTACTAGAAAACATTATGCTGTATTTGATGGTGCGAAAAATGATGCGTTTTGGGAAAAATGTGGTATCCTTTTTGAGATTGCTTGTCTTTTGCATGACTGCGGACATGCTCCATTCTCTCATACCTTAGAATTTCTCTACGAATATCCGGCTAATAATACACCACTATTAGAAAAATTACTTCATTACGTATCCAGCCGCAATTTCAGAAAAGATTTTACAAATGAGGGAAGTCAGCATGAGCGCATGAGTGCATTATTTGTTTGTGCGGAATACAAAAACAATATAGCTACCCTTCTATCTGGCCGTGGACTAAATAACATAAGCTCTCTGTCTGAGGATATAGAATTTATTGTACGTATGATAATTGGCTGTCAATATGGTATAGACACTAAAGAAAACAGGATTAGAAATTGCCTTATTTCTCTGCTTAATTCTGATTCTATTGATGTGGATTCTTTGGATTATATCGTTAGAGATTCAAAACTATCTGGCATAAACAATATGTCAGTAGATGTTGACAGACTATTAAACTCATTAACACTGGTTGAAAAAACAGTTTTTAGGGATTGTGTTGTGCGAAACGAAAATATTAAGACAAATATTTTGAACGGTTCTATTAAAGTAATCAACCGTGAAAAAGCACATATAATTGGAAAATATCACGGAGTTGCAAAAATTACAAATTTCGACGGAAAAATGACAGGTTCTATATCTGCAACTGGGCATTTAAAGGTTAAGACCGATACCCCGTTTATTCAAGCAAACAGTAATATACTTAAAGTTGGCACTGCCAGTCATATTGATAAACACCTAATTCCCAGCACGGATAATTATGTTGATGTTGAGATACATGGCGTTACTGAACATTGGTTTGAAATGACTGGTACGGCTATGGATTTTAATAAGGAGCATAATATTAATATTGATTGTCACGCGGATGCTATTGAAATTGATTCTGCGTTTATTGATGGCATGATAACCGGAAAGATATCTGGTGAATTGCTGGGATGTTATGAAATAATTGGCGGAAAGCTTACTTGTGAATTAGGCTTTCACAAGAGTTCTTTGAGCGTAATTCAAAATGTATTAGTTGCTCGCAATTATGAATATCAATGGATTTATTCGCATCATAAAGTGGTATATTATTCCAATTATTTGATTATTGAAATGCTTCGCGAATGTATTAAATTCATCTTAAATAGAAATGGACATGATACAAAAGAATATGAAAAAATATGGACAGGGATTTTATCCTGGGAAAATATGATTAAAGGCGAAGACAGAAAGTACCACCCTTATGAGTTTGCGGGAGTTGATTATTTTCGTCCTGTAGATAGTGATATTTTATCACTTTTTAAGAAATGCAGAAATATCTGCATGGTAGAAAAAAATATTAGTACGTTTTCCCGTTTGCTTACAGAATTTTTTACAAGAGTTTATAAAAAGAGTTTATGGAAATCATATGCAGAATACAACATATTCTTTAGTTTTCTTTCAGATAATGAAAAACTTAAACTTTACGACTTGATTTTATCAAAAGTGGTGAGCAACTCTGTTGTCGATCAATATGGATGCTTTATCAATAAATGGAAGGAAAAATTTGCTCAGTTTGGGTTAAAAAATACTGTATGGGTTAAAGCCGACAGCAAATTAAAAGGATTAAATCCTGACAACACCTGTATCTTATTTAAAGATACCACATTAAATTACCGTACAGTTTCATTGTCACAGGATGTTCAAGCAGAACAAAAGATGAGGTTCTTTTATATATACTATGAAGAGGTATATCCAAGTATGGATATAGATATTGATGGGTTGAAAAGTTTTATGCATGAGCAATTGAAAAACTTTTTGTAATAACCTGTGCGGAATAAAATATCGAGGGAGTGCGCCGGAGTGCCTATGAAAGTATATGAAAGTGGTGGCAAAATCCGGTCATTTGTGATATCCTTTTATTGGGCAACCGAAATTTCATAGCCAATACGCCATTTTTCGCGTTTTTCGCGGTTTGAAGATAAATTGTATATTCAACATAGGCATACCTTTGTTACAGTATAGAAAGCGGGGCAATAATTATGAAAAAAACGTTTAGCATCATATTGCTGATGATGATACTTTTGGTGATAGCGCCGGCTTGCGCGCCTAAGCGCGGCGTTACATTTATTACAGTTTCCGCCGGAGGCTCGCATTCTATGGCGCTTAAGGCAGACGGCAGTCTGTGGACTTGGGGGTTGAATGGAAACGGGCAGCTGGGCAATGGTACGGCTACGGATTGGCGTTTTCCGGTGAGAATCATGGACGGCTTTGCCGCTGTTGCCGGCGGCGGCGATCATTCTTTGGCGCTGAATACGGACGGCAGCTTATGGGCTTGGGGCAAAAATGAATACGGGCAGCTGGGCGACGGTACTGCGGGAGATAAATATACTCCCGCCAAAATCATGGATCGTGTTACCGCTATTTCCGCCGGCTACCGGCATTCTCTGGCGCTTAAGACCAATGGCAGTCTGTGGAGTTGGGGATCGAATGAATACGGGCAGCTTGGCGATAAGACCGCTGCGAATAAAGATGTCCCGGCGCGGATCATGAGAGGAGTGGCCGCTATTTCCGCCGGCTACCATCATTCCATGGCGCTCAAAAAGAACGGCAGCTTGTGGACTTGGGGGAATAATTATTATGGACAACTTGGCGACGGCGCCGATAAAAGCAAATATGCCCCGGTCAAAATCATGAAAAATGTGGCCGCTATTGCTGCCGGCGGCGCCCATTCCCTGGCGCTTAAGAAAGACGGCAGCTTGTGGGCTTGGGGCTGGAATGAATATGGACAACTGGGCGACGGGGCTACCGATAATCGGTATACCCCGGTAAAAATCATGGACGATGTAGCCGCTATTGCTGCCGGATACCATCACTCCCTGGCGCTAAAGAATGACGGCAGTCTGTGGGCTTGGGGCTCGGATGAATTTGGGCAACTGGGCGGCGGTAGTGCTGAAAACAATTATCGCCCGGTGAAAATCATGGACGAGGTGGCCGCTATTGCCGCCGGCGAATATCACTCCCTGGCGCTTAAGACGGACGGCGCCCTGTGGGCTTGGGGAGGGAATACCCACGGACAGCTCGGCGATTGGACTTACGCGGATAAAAATACCCCGGTGAAGATCATGGACGGGCTGGCCCTGATCCAAGACAAAAACACCGCACTGCCGGAATTTGCCCCGTCCGCCGCCGAAAAACCCTCTGTCTGGGCGGAAAACGATGTGGCGACCGCAATAAATGCCGGGTTGGTACCGCAAGCCTTACAGACCAAATATACGCAAGCCACTACCCGCGCCGAGTTTTGCGCTTTAGCCGTGCCCCTCTATGAAGCGATAACCGGCCGGGAAATCTACGGGCGGTCGCATTTCAGCGATACAGAGGACGAGAATGTGGAAAAGATGGCCTTTGTCGACGTGGTCTATGGCGTCGGCGGAGACAGATTTGCCCCGCATGACAATTTGACCCGTGAGCAGGCAGCGGCTATGCTGGCCCGCTTGGCTAAAGCTATCGATGAACCGTTGCCGAAACAAGCGGCGACCTTTGCCGATAGCGGTAAAATTTCTTCCTGGGCATTCGAAACAGTGGGCCAAATGCAGGCCGGCGGTATTATGAGCGGCGTGGGCAATAATACATTCGCGCCGCAAGACCCCTACACCAGGGAACAAAGCATTGTCACTATGCTGCGGCTGACGGTTGTCCGCGGGAATACGGTTGCGCAAGGCGAGATTTTTACCACTATTTCCGCGGGCGCCTATCATTCCCTGGCCATAAAAACCGATGGCAACCTCTATGCTTGGGGAAGTTATTATAGCGGAAAACTTGACGACGCCACACTTAGTGCTAAGCTTAAACCCGAAATAATCATACATGATGTGGCCGCCGTGGCTGCCGGCTATGCTCACTCGTTGGCGCTTAAAACGGATCACACCCTGTGGGCCTGGGGCAATAATGACAAAGGTCAAATTGGCGACAATACTACCGACAACAGGACTGCCCCCGTTAAAATCAAGGAAAATGTTGCCGCCATTGCCGCCGGTGATAAGCACTCCTTGGCTATTGATTCAGATGGCCGCCTGTGGGCATGGGGATCGAATAGTAACGGACAACTGGGCGACGGCACAACTGATGATAAGTATGCCCCTGTCAAAATCTGGGATAATATTGCCGCCATTGTTGCAGGTTATGATCACTCGTTGGCTATTGATACAGACGGCAACTTATTGGCTTGGGGCGGAAATACATCCGGGCAGCTTGGCGACGAGACAGATATAGATAGATACAAGCCCGTGCAAGTTTTAGATAATGTGGCCGCTGTTTTTGCCGGACGATTTCAATCCATGGCAGTGCGGACAGACGGTAGCCTGTGGGCTTGGGGCTTCGGACAACTTGGCGGCGGCATAAATTATATTCCGGTAAGAATTATGACCGACGTGGCCGCCGTAGCTATTGGAAGGGATCACTGCATGGCGGTTATGGCAGACGGTAGCCTGTTGACTTGGGGATCGAATAGCGACGGACAACTTGGCGATAAGACTGATACAGCAAGTTATATTCCAGTCAGAATCATGGGCAGCGTGGCAGCTGTTTCCGCCGGATATTATCACTCCATGGCGGTAAAAACAGACGGCATCTTGTGGGCGTGGGGAACTAATGAACACGGACAATTAGGCGACGGTACAACCACAAAAAGTAATATCCCACTAGAAATCATGGATGGTGTTAAGCTGCCCAAAGGAATAGTAGTCACCCCTGATGCAAGCAACTCTTCTTATTTTACTACACAGGATTTAGAGACTAGGGACTAGGAACCAATCCCTGATCCCTACTCCCTGACCCCTGATCCCTGATCCCTCGATCCCTAGATGCCACTTGCTATTTCCGATGATATATGCTAGAATGAAGGCAATGAGACGCATTGCCCCGCATTCGCCGCTAAACTGTAACGTTTTTCAACTATGCTTTGATACAGCAACTGTTGTATGCACAGAGAGGTTTGGTACTGCTGTGGAACCAGTTCCCTTATGGCGCGAAGTTTTTTATTCAATATACGCTGCCGCCGGCAGGCTTGTTAGCTTTGCGCGGAAGTGTATTTTTTATTGTCCCAGCCTACCTTAATTTAACGCTTTTGCCTGATGAATAATAAAATGGGAGTTGAATATTTTGTGGATGAATCTGCCTTTAGTATCATAATGGCCCTGGTGGCGCTATTGATTTTAAGCGCCTATTTTTCGGCTACGGAAACCTCATTCACCAGCATTAACCGCTCCAGGCTCAAAACCATGGCCAATATGGGCGACCGTAAAGCCCAAGCCACGCTACGTCTGACGGATAACTACGATAAACTGCTTTTCACCACCCTGATCGGCAGCAATATCGTCAATATCATCGCTGTTTCACTGGCCACCGCGTTTTTTACCAGCTTGTTCAAAAATGGCGTGCTTATTTCCACAATCGTTATGACCGCCACCGTGCTGATCTTCGGCGAGATAACGCCTAAAAGCCTGGCCAAAGAGGCGCCTTTACGCTTTGCCATATTTTCCACACCCTATATGCGCTTCTTTTCCTTCATTCTGGCGCCGGTCAATTTTTTGTTTTTGTTGTGGCGCAAGTTGATGGATAAGATGTTCCACTTGACCGACCATGATGGCCCCGCCGAGGAGGAATTGCTGACTATTGTGGACGAGGCCCAGGCCGGTGGTGATATCGACCCGCTGGAGGGAGATTTGATACGCTCGGCTATTGAATTCAATGATTTGGATGTGGAGGATATACTTACGCCGCGCGTCAATATTTGGGCTGTTTCCGAAGACGCCGCCATGGACGAGGTGGAGGAGCAATTCGTCTCCAGCAGCTTCTCGCGCTTGCCCGTGTACCGTGATTCCATCGACAGCATTATCGGCGTGATCCATGAAAAGGATTTTCTGGCCGGACGGCATCGCGGGCATACCGATATCAAACCCATCATCAAAAAAGCGCTCTATGCCAGCCCCACCATGAAGATATCCACATTGCTACGCTTATTGCAGCGGGAAAAGCTGCACCTGGCCGTGATCATCGATGAATTCGGCGGTACCGAGGGCATAGTTACGCTGGAGGATATATTGGAAGAGCTGGTGGGCGAGATTTGGGATGAACATGATGAGGTGATAGAGCAGATAGTGCGGCATGATGATAATAACTTCAGCGCCTCCGGCGACGCCAATATGGATGATGTGTTTGAAACACTGGGCATAGATACCGTGAATATGGATTACGACGCCATCACTTTAGGCGGCTGGCTGATAGAACAAATGGATAAAATTCCGCAAACCGGCGAAGAGCTGCAGTACCGGCAGTTGCGCTTTACCGTATGCGAAGCTGATGAACGCATTGTTAAAAAAGTGTCTATTGAAGTATTGTGCAATGAACATGGCGATGATAATAGTAACGGTTAGAAGCTTATAAATAAGGATAAATACTAGCAAATAATGATGAAAGCAGTTACTGCTTTTAATAAAAATTTTGTTGACATCCCTGGCGGGCTATGATAAAATTACATGTTTTCCTATTTGACAAAGCAGCCCGTTTTTTGTTATGATATAGGTATAAGAAATAAACGGGAGCTGTACATCATGTTCATCATTGGCGAAAAGGTCGTATACCCCGTGCATGGCGCGGGAGTCATCGAAGGTATTGAGCAGCAGGAGGTGTTGGGGCAATACCGCAGCTACTATGTGCTGAGAATGTATGTGGGCGAAATGCGCGTACTGGTACCGGTGGATAGCGTGGAGCGCACAGGCATGCGTCATGTTTGCAATGCGGAAAAACTTGCCGAGGTATGCCTGATATTGCGCGATGTCCCTTCCCCTTGGGATGACAATTGGAATCGCCGTTACCGCCTGAACATGGATAAAATCCGCAGCGGCGATATCTG
>Ga0123356_10003688_pt1 | contig 15956 bp, 11 predicted proteins | sample TergutEmb28metaG_2_FD_92546 | JGI IMG/M metagenome (GOLD analysis project Ga0123356, IMG submission 92546) | Embiratermes neotenicus P3 segment gut microbial communities from Petit-Saut dam, French Guiana - Emb289 P3 | ecosystem: Host-associated > Arthropoda: Insects > Digestive system > Gut ... | reverse complement strand
CCCAGGTGGCAACACAACCTACCCCGGTGCTCGACACCTGGGCAAGTGCGATGACAATGGCTCATATCAGTGTCTATGCCCGCGGATTAATACCCGAATCCGCATTCACCACCATTGAAATGTCCGCCCTCGACGGACGCATCACCTATCGCTCCTGGCCAATTCAAGCTGAATGCCTGTGTCAATCCTGATCCTGGTTCAGTCGTACAAGGGCTTCTAGGACAAGGTCGGTTTTCGAAGTCATCCACCATGGCGGCATTGAGGAGATCAGGAAACTGGAGTATCGAGCTGTCACGAGGCGGGAATCAAGAATGGCTACCACTCCCCTATCATCCATGCCGCGAATCAGCCTCCCAGTTCCCTGAGCGAGCATTAGACCGGCATGGCCGGCAGCAACCTCCATGAACCCGTTGCCTCCGCGTTTACTGACATCCTCTTGGCGGGCTTGCATCAACGGTTCATCGGGGCGCGGGAAAGGAATTCTATCCACGATGACCAGGGTGCACGTATCCCCCGGAGCATCCACCCCCTGCCACAGCGATATAGTCCCAAACAGAGAAACCTTTGGCTCAGCGACAAATGTGGCGATCAGATCCGGTAAGTGTTCATCACCTTGGAGGAGAATGGGCAAATCAGTCCGAGACCGAAGGAATTCCGCTGCCCGCTCTGCTGCCCGCATCGACGAAAACAATCCGAGGGTACGCCCCCCGGCAGCCTGCACCAAGGCAAGAATCTCTTCCAGTGCTTCCTCACCGATACCATCACGTCCAGGGGGAGGCAGATGAGCGGCGACATAGCATATTCCCTGGGAAGCGTAGTTGAACGGTGAGCCCACATCAATGGTTTCGAAGGCCATCGGCGTTCCCTGGGGGTCTTCCAACCCCAGGGTGTGAAGGATGGGTGAAAAAGAATCTCCGAGTTTGAGGGTTGCTGAGGTCAGAACAGTGCTCTGATGGGAAAGGATCGATTCCCGAATGGCTTCGGCAACTCGAAGGGGAGCTACCACGAGCTGTGGGCCGTACGCTGGGCGAACTGATACCCAGACCACATCCTCATCCGATGGATCACTGAGGCGATCGAGGATGTCGAATACCTCCTTGACTGCGTTCATCACCTGTTCCTGAGCAGGGTTGGAACTATCGCGGCCTATGGCAGACATTGCCTTGCGAAAAGCTGCCTTCAGGTCGGCGGTGGCAAGGCTGGTGCCAGGATCACGAACCCGGCCACTTTCAGCGTCTTCCAAGGCATCACCGAAGCGAGCAGCCGCACCCTTCAGCTCATCAAGAATAGAGTCTTTACACAGAGTCCCGACTAGGCGAACAGCCCTATCCACCATCTGTGGACTCAGTTCATCAGTACGCGAGGTCGTCACTCGTGCAGCCAACTCATGCGCCTCATCAAGCACCAAGAGGTCGGGATCGAGGATGGACCATCCATGCCCGGCTTCGATGGCAACCAGCGCATGATTGGTCACCACCAACTGCGCCCGAGACGCCCGCTCCCTGGCCGCCATCACGAAGCATTCGCCGACATAGGGACACGCTTGGCCGATGCATTCCCGCCCTGAGATGGCAATCATTGACCATGCGCGCGGTGAATGGGAAGGAGCATCATCGCGGTCAGCAATGAGATTGGCTGCTGCCTGCTTTTCCGCCCAGGATCGAAGGGCGACAACCTGAGAACCCAGACGCGATGAGGCATCAACCTCATCGGTGTCTTCCAGATCCTCCAAGGAGTACTGGGTCTGGGCAGGGTCGATGGGCGCATCTCTGATTTTCATCAGACACGGATAATTGGCACCGCCCTTCAGTACACACCAGGAAATCTCCTCAATACCACATTGCTCCCCGGCTTGAAGGATCGTTGGAATATCTTTGGCAGCCAATTGTGCCTGCAGGGCTAGGGTTGCTGTGGCCACAACAACCTGGAGTTCAGGATTCTCGGCAATCAGAGCAAGGATAGGAGCCAAGTAACCCAAGGACTTCCCTGTACCTGTACCGGCTTGAATCAGTCCATGATGATTGGAGGCAATGACCTCATTGATTGCGCTGACCATCTGCTCCTGGCCCGGCCGCGGGCTTCCCGAGATCGACTCCACGGCGCAAGCCAGCAGACGTGTACTGAGCTCCTCACTCACGGGGACTCTCAAAGGGTTCCAGGACAGCTTCTAGTACCCGATCAGCAAGAGCAGTCACATGGGTGCCAGCAGCGGAATGCTCAACATCAAGGACTTTGCCCGTTCGGTGAATACGGTCGAGAAGGTCCCCGCGCTCATAAGGAATCAGAAGCTCCATTTTCCGGGTCAACTCTGGCAGGCGCTGGTCAATCCTTGCCAGAAGAGCATCGAGACCTTCACCGGTACGCACAGAAACAAGAACGGCGTCAGGATAGTGGTTGTGCAACGAGATTCGTGTGGGTTCATCAACGAGATCGATCTTATTAATGACGATCTGTTCGGGAATCTGATGTGCTTCAATCCCGGCTAGGACCTCTCGTACTGCCCCAATCTGTCCGTTCGGATCGGGATCACAGGCGTCGACGACATGGATAAGCAGATCGGCGTTCACTGACTCTTCGAGGGTTGAGGCAAAGGATTCCACCAGTTGTGTGGGCAGCCTGCGAATGAACCCAACTGTGTCAGTGAGAGTGTATTCTCGCCCGCTGGGGGTTTGAGTACGCCGAGTTGTGGGGTCCAGGGTAGCAAAGAGTGAATCATCAACGAGTACCCCAGCTCCGGTGATGGCGTTGAGCAACGAGGACTTTCCTGCGTTGGTATATCCGACGATTGCCGCCGATGGAATCTCACTGCGTTCGCGCGCCGACCTTTTGACCTCTCGGGTGGCTTGCATGTGTTTCAACTGCGCTCGCAGCCTGGAGATGCGTGAGGAAATACGTCTCCGATCGGTTTCTATCTTGGTTTCACCAGGGCCTCTGCCGCCGATTCCCGCACCTCCGGCAGCCCGGCCGCCCACCTGACGGGAAAGACTCGATCCCCACCCGCGAAGTCTTTGCCTCATGTAGGTCAACTGCGCCAACTCAACCTGGGCCTTGCCTTCTTTGGATTTCGCATGTTGAGCAAAGATGTCCAGAATCAGGGCAGTGCGATCAACGACCTTGACCTTCACGATGTCTTCAAGGTTGCGTAGTTGTGCCGCGGTGAGTTCACCATCGCAAATTACTGTGTCAGCTTCAACTTGGGCGACGAGCTCTGCTAGCTCTCTGACCTTTCCGGAACCCAGGTAGGTGGCTGAGTCAGGCTCTTTGCGGGTCTGCATCATCGCGGCAAGAACATTCGAACCAGCAGTTTCAGCGAGAAGTTGGAGTTCAGCAAAGGAGCGATGTACTTCTTCTTGGGGCATAGAAGGAGAACCGATACCTACCAGAACAACTCTCTCCAGACGCAGAGCACGGTACTCCACTTCGGTGATATCTGTCAGATCGGTACGGATTCCCTCGACTCGCTTCAGCGAGATTCGGTCTTCAAGATCGAGACCGTAGATGTCTTCGCTAGTCATCAGGCAACGTCACCTCCCTCAAAGATTCCAGCACACCAGCATATTCAGTGTAGAGCTCATTGGCATCAACATCAGCGTTCAACCATGCAATGCGGGTGTCGCGGCGCCACCATGATAGTTGCTTACGTGAGAACTGACGAGTCTTGATGATCGTGGATTCCTTGGCTTGATCTTCGGTGATCAGACCATCAAGATAGTCAAGAATCTGGTGATATCCGATGGCGTGGGCGGCTGTCGGGGATTCCTTGATGCCAGCGGGGATAAGGCGGCGTACCTCGTCAACGAAACCTTGTTCAAACATGCGTTCCACCCGTGCCTCGATGCGTTGATCCATCTCCTGACGGGAGATATCGAGGCCGATTTGGTAGACGTTGCCTAACTCATAGGTCCACGCGGGCAGAGTTGATTGGAACTCACCGGTGAGTTCGATAGCTTCCAGAGCGCGAATGATGCGGCGCCTGTCAGTGGGGCCGATCGACCACGCGGCACCCGGATTTGCCTGCGCTAACCGGTCGTACATCACTTGAGCTCCCAGCGCAGTGAAGTCTTGTTCAAGGCGTGCCCGAAGGTCTTTGTCAGTGGGAGGCACATCCATGTGGTCCATGATGGCGTGGAGGTACAAGGCTGACCCGCCGACAACGATAGGGATCCCTGCGCGAGAACGAATCTCAGCGATAGCCTGGCGAGCCAAATCCCGAAACTCGAGCATGGACGCTGACTGGTTGACCTCTTTGACATCAATCAAATGATGGACAACCCCGCGTCGCTCCTCCAGGCTTGGTTTTGCTGTACCGATGTCCATCCCACGATAAACCAGCATGGAGTCCGCATTAACGATCTCAGCGGCGAAACCATGGCCAATCAGGTTCAGAGCAAACGTGATCCCGAGCGCCGTCTTACCGCTGGCGGTCGGTCCAATGATCACAAATACCGGATGCTCCACCCCATTAGGCTACCGTGGCTTCAAGAAACATGACTGCAATGATGCACCAGTAATCTAGTTGACCGACCAGTCGATGGAGGATGGATGTTTCATAGTGCCGATGAGCTGTTAGCCTATGCCAGCGAACACGGAGTTGAGAACTTCGATATTCGTTTTTGTGACCTGCCTGGGGTTATGCAGCATTTCACCGTGCCCGCCCAATCATTTACTGCACAGGTCTTTACCGAGGGTTTGGCTTTTGATGGTTCCTCGATTCGTGGCTTCACCAAGGTTCACGAATCAGACATGGCGCTGATGCCTGACCCCACGACGGCGTTCATCGATCCCTTCCGTGCCTCGCCTACTATGGTCATCAACTTCTTCGTCCACGATCCGCTCACCAAAGAACCCTATAGCCGCGATCCGCGTACTATCGCCCGCAAAGCCGAGGCTTATCTGGCCTCAACCGGGATTGCTGATACGGCGTTCTTCGGCCCCGAAGCTGAGTTCTATGTCTTTGATTCAGTACGCTTCGAGACCAAGGGTTCCGCTGGTTACTACTTCATCGATTCCGAGGAGGGTGCGTGGAATACCGGAGCGCCCACCGAGTCGGATGGCCGTCCCAACCGCGGATACAAGATCAAATACAAGGGTGGATACTTCCCTGTTTCCCCGGTTGATCACCATGCCGACTTACGCGATCAGATGGTGGCTAATCTCCAGCGCGTCGGGCTGGGGGTAGAACGGGCCCACCACGAAGCAGGTACAGCCGGTCAGGCTGAGATTAACTATCGCTACAATACGATGCTCGCTGCTGCTGACGAAGTGATGAAATTCAAGTATGTGATCAAGAACACCGCCTGGGAGGCCGGAAAGTCTGCCACGTTCATGCCGAAGCCTATCTTCGGTGACAATGGTTCCGGCATGCACATCCACCAGTCACTGTGGGATGGGGGTACTCCCCTGTTTTACGACGAAACCGGCTATGCAGGGTTATCGGATACAGCACGGTACTACATTGGTGGTCTGCTCGCTCACACACCCTCACTCATGGCCTTCACTAACCCAACGACGAACTCCTATCATCGCCTCATTCCCGGCTATGAGGCTCCGGTGAACCTGGTCTACTCCTCCAGAAACCGCTCCGCGTGCATCCGCCTCCCCATTGTGGGTGCTAATCCTGGCGCAACCCGCTTAGAGTTCCGAGTTCCTGATCCCAGTTCGAATCCTTACCTCGCTTTTGCCGCTTGTCTTCTTGCAGGTCTTGATGGAATCCAGAACAAAATAGAGCCAGCGCTTCCCATTGACAAGGATCTCTACGAACTTCCGCCCGAGGAGCATGATCTCGTTGAACAGGTACCCTCCTGCCTCGAAGCGGTCCTGGACGCTCTCGAAGCCGATCATGACTATCTTCAGGTCGGTGATGTCTTCACCCAAGACCTGATCCAGACCTGGATCGAGATGAAGCGCGAAGACATTGCAGGACTCCAGGCTCGTCCTCACCCCCATGAGTTCGAGATGTACTACGACCTGTAGAGATCCTCACTCCACAAAATTGAGTCAGTAATCGTGCGTGCTCGGCGTGCCACACGATGCCACTCATCCCCCAGGTGAGAACCTCCAGTAAACCCTAAAACCCGAGCCAGATGACCCATGTCAGCAGGCGGAAGTACATCGGATGCCTTATTGCGTACTAGTGTGATGGCATTGCGGATTCGCCAGGCTAAGACAAAGGCCTCCTGTAACTGCATGCCGTCTGCCTGCGTGATGAGCTCTGTGTCAACACATCCCTGGAGAGCTTCTAGAGTCGATGCCGTGCGCAGTTGGGGATACCGGAATCCATAGTGCATTTGGAGACACTGCACACTGAATTCAATATCACTGAGTCCTCCGGGACCGAGTTTGACATCGTTGCGAGGATCGAGGCCTTTGCCGATCCTCTCATGCTCGATGCGTGCCTTCGAGCGCCTGATCTGAGCCAACTGATTCGGATCTAACCCAGATTCGTGATACCTCAATGAATCAATATCGGCGAGGAATTCTTGTGACAGAGATGCGGAGCCCGCTCCATGACAAGCGCGAAGCAAAGCCTGAGCCTCCCAGGGTTGAGCCCATCGCTGGTAATAGGCCTTAGCCGACGAGATCGTACGCACGATAGGGCCATCTTTGCCTTCTGGTCGCAGATTGACATCAATGAGAAGATCAGGATCCAAACCTCCAACCTTCAGCATGGATCGCAACCGAGACAGAATATCTGCCGCGGCGCGTACATCATCGGGATTCTGGGAATCAGCAAGGACCACCTGGATGTCGGCATCGGAACTATAGGCCATCTCGCAGCCACCCCAGGTACCCATCGCAATAATGGCCATATCAGGAGGGTGGGGAACCAGAAGACGGGCAGCAGTCAATCCAGCCTCAATCGTGGCGGCTGTAAGAATGCAAAGCTGCTGACCAACTGCGATGACATCAAGGTCACCCAGAAGATCTGCTGTCGCGATTCTCAGTAACTCCCGTCGACGAGTAGCCCGAATCACCTCATAGGTACGCGGATCGCCGCCATAGCGGTGAACGACCTGAGTGAACTCGGTTGCCAAGGCATCAGCAGAAGGGATCTGTGTGGGCTCCAGCAAAGTTTGAACACTAGCTGGCGAATGCTGAAGAATCGCGGCAGCGTACCTGGAACTCGCAAGAACCTTAGCCAGGTTCTGAGCCATCTGCCCCTCATCGCGCACCCCGCGCAGGAAGAATGGTGTCGAACCCAGTGTCTGTGCCATCTGCCGAAAGGCCAGCAGCCCGGCATCTGGGTTGGGACCGGCAGCAAGCCAGCCGAGGAAGGCGGGAAGTATTTGACGGGTAATCTCTGCTCTGCGGGACATGCCTTGGGTCAGGGCCTCAATATGCCTCAGTGCCGCACGCGGATCAGCGTATCCCAGGGCCTTCAATCGTGTTGCTGCAGCATCGGCTGACAGATGAATCTCATCGGTGGGGATTCGAGCCACCGTTTCGAGTAGCGGAGAGTAGTAGATCCTCTCGTGGAGTTTTCGCACTGTTATCGCCGAATCATGCCAGGCTTTCGCAACCTGGGCTCCATCCAGGATTCCCACTGCTCGTGCCAAGGTACGCAGCCCAGCGGTGTCCTCAGGCATCATATGAGTGCGCTTCATCGCAAACAACTGCAAACGATGCTCCAGAAGCCTCTGGAAACGATAGGCCTGATCGAGTTCAGCTCCGTCAGCGCGGCCCACATACCCGTACCTCACCAGAGCATCCAAACAGGACAAGGTTGATGCCGCCCGCAACCGTTCATCTGCTCGCCCATGAACAAGCTGAAGGATTTGAACAGAGAACTCCGTATCACGAAGCCCGCCCGGCCCCAGCTTGATCTCCCGGTTCACCTCATTGGCAGGAATCATCGAAACGACACGAGCCCTCATTTCCTGGGCTTGATTCACAAAGCCTTCCCGTTCTCCGGCTGTCCACACCAGAGCTGAGACCATATCAACGAACTCCTGGCCCAGATCGGTATCCCCTGCCATGGCCCGTGCTTTCAGCATCGCCTGAAATTCCCAGTTCTTTGCCCAGGTTGTGTAATAGCTTCTCATCCCCTCCAGAGACCGTACGAGCGGTCCTGCGGCTCCTTCAGGGCGAAGATTGGCATCCATCTCCCAGATAGTGCCAGCAGCAGAGTAACCCGAGCAGATATTCATTGTTGTTCGTGCAAGGCTGGTGGCAATCCTGATGGCTTGCTCCGGTGAACACGCAGGTGTCCCATCGATGTCTTGTGGTGCAGCGACGAAGATCACATCCACATCAGAGAGATAGTTCGCCTCACAGGCTCCAGTCTTTCCTAACCCAACAACTCCAAGGCGCACCAAGTGATGATCGTCGATGTGAGTCTTCGCAATAGACAGGGCAGCATCCACCACGCCATCAGCAAGATCCGACAATTCTTGACAGATCTCTTCGAGAATAGCTCCCGGATTCTCACTGGTGAGGTCACGGGCAGCAATTCTCATCAGGTGCCGGCGATAGGCCCACTTCAATTCCTCCCCTGGAAGCGCTCCTGATTGGATTCGGGCGCAGATGTCTGTCCGGATGGCCTCATGGGACCAGGCTTGATCGGACTCAAAGAAAACCTCACAATCCGCCGGACGCCGCACAAGCCAGCGTCCTAGGATAGGTGAACCGCCCACCAGAGTTATCAGGCGTACCCAGCCTGGATGGTCTGGGTCGAACTGTGTACAGTCCCACACCTGGGCTAGGTCAGAAAAACCCAGGAAGGCCTGATCAGGATCAGCAGCCCTGGAGCATATCAGCGCAACTGCTGCGGTCAAGCCTGGTTTTCGTGATTCGAGGACCTGTGCTGCGTCCTCCAAGCGATCAAGGTTGGTGAATCCCCACCGGATCCAGTCAGCCTTGCTCACAATACTCATGGGTTCACGATAACCTTTCGATGTGAGAAATGTCGATCCATCTATGGTCGCAGATGTTCGTACAGCAGCTTCCAAGCTAGCTGAAATCCGTCCTGGGCATGCGGTCGAACTGCGGATTATCTGGTGTACGGCTGTTCAACTGGGAGCCGGGGATCAATCAACCACCCATCGTCGTGGCACCCCAGGAACTGTCGTTGAGATGGATGGAGAGACCTTCTTGGCGCTGGTTCGCGGTGAAATGACCTGGGACGAGGGTCTTGCCACTCATCGGGTATCTGCGTCAGGAGCCCACTGTGATCTCAGTGATCTGTTTCCACTGTCCTCACAGGACTCCCAGGAGCTTCTCTAGCTCCCAGGGGGTGACCTGACGACGATACTCTTCGTACTCAGCTCTCTTGTTCTTCATGAAGTAGTCAAAAACGTGTTCACCCAGGGTCTCTGCCACCAAGTCTGATGTCTCCATGACAGTGATGGCTTCATCGAGGCTGCGCGGCAAGGGAGTGATTCCCATAGCTCGGCGTTCTCGGTCCGTGAGCGACCAGACATCGTCTTCAGCTCCTGGGGGAAGCTCCATCCCCTTGTCGATCCCATCGAAGCCTGCATTCAACATCAGCGCATAGGCTAAGTACGGGTTCGCTGCGGAGTCAATTGAGCGCAGCTCCACTCGTACTGAGGTTCCCTTGTGGGGTTTGTAGCTCGGCACTCGTACCAGCGCCGATCGGTTGTTGCGTCCCCAGCACACATAGCTAGGAGCTTCAGCCCCGCAAGCTAGGCGCGAGTAGGAGTTCACCCACTGGTTTGTCACCGCTGTGATTTCGCTGGCATGAGCAAGCAGACCGGCCACAAACTGCTTGCCCACCGTGGAGAGATGATTTTCGTCACTGGCATCGTAGAAAGCATTGGTGTCACCGTCGAAGAGTGACATGTGGGTGTGCATGGCTGAACCCGGCGCATCAGCTAAAGGCTTCGGCATGAAGGAGGCATGGATTCCCAGAGCATCAGCGGCTTCCTTGACGATCACACGGAAGCTCATGATGTTGTCAGCAGTTGAGAGCGCGTCTGCGTACCTCAGATCAATCTCATGCTGACCAGGTCCAGCTTCATGGTGGGAGAACTCCACCGAGATACCCATCTGTTCCAGCATGGTGATTGTACGCCGCCGGAACTCTGAGCCCTCTTTGAGACTGGTGTGGTCGAAGTATCCGCCATTGTCCAGCGGGTGCAGAGGCTTCGCGGGATCCACAGGCTGGTGGAAGAGATAGAACTCAATCTCTGGGTGGGTATAGAAGGTGAAACCCTTCTCCGCAGCCTTCTTCATTGCTCTTTTCAGCACGAACCGAGGATCGGCGTAGGAGGGTGAGCCATCGGGAAGCACGATGTCGCAGAACAGTCTGGCTGTCGGTTTGTCTTCGTCTCTCCAGGGCAGAATCTGGAAGGTTGTAGGATCGGGGCGAGCCAGCATATCCGACTCATAGACCCGAGCAAAGCCTTCGATTGCCGAACCGTCGAAGCCGATACCTTCCTCGAAGGCTTGTTCGACCTCAGCCGGGGAGATGGCTACTGATTTCAAGAACCCCAAAACATCGGTAAACCACAGGCGTACGAATCGTACGTCGCGTTCTTCCATGAGCCGCAACACATACTCAGTCTGCTTATCCATGCACCCATTGTTATCCTCCCCTGTTACGGCCGCGTGACACCAATGGGCGTACGATTAATGACTGTGAATCCAGTTGTCCCCTATTCCATCACCCCTCACCGCAGCGTACCTGCGCAGATTCAGCCGCCAGAATATGTTGGCAAGAAGGCGCCCACGCCGTATTCCGGGTCCAATGTCGCCACACCCGAAACCATCGAAAAGATGCGTGAATCAGGGCGAATCGCCCACCTCGCCATCCTGGAGGGTGCCAAACACATCGCACCGGGAGTGACCACAGACGCCATTGATGCGGTGATCCATGAGTTCATTTGCGACAACGGCGGCTACCCCTCGACGCTGGGATACCGCGGATTCCCGAAATCATGCTGCACCTCGGTGAACGAGGTGATCTGTCATGGCATTCCTGACCTGAGACCGCTCGAAGACGGGGATCTGGTCAAGATCGATGTCACAGTCTTCAAAAATGGTGTGCACGGAGACAACTGCATGACCTTCGGCTGCGGAACCCTCGATCAGGCCAGCGCTGACCTGATGACTCGTACCCAGGAAGCCATGAACCGAGGAATCAAGGCCGTCAAACCTGGCCGACAACTGAACGTCATTGGTCGAGTTATCGAGGCGTACGCCCATCGTTTCGGCTACGGCGTTGTACGTGACTACACTGGCCACGGCATCAACACGTCTTTCCATTCTGGTTTGATCATCCTCCACTACGATGCCCCAGCTCTGACCACAGTGATTGAAGAAGGAATGACTTTCACCATCGAACCAATGCTGACCCTGGGCGACTATCGTTCCAATGTGTGGGATGACGACTGGACAGTCGTCACCAACGACCTCTCACGCTGTGCTCAATTTGAACAAACCATTGTTGTAAGGCGTGATGGAGCAGAAATCCTGACAGCACCATAAGCTATGAAACAGTGTTTCATAGCGATGAAACAAGTTTCACAGGCGTGGGACCCGCTAAACTAGTTGTGGATGAGTCGGCCGGGCGGCTGCGGAGAGATTCCGAGGAAAGTCCGGACTCCACAGAGCACGGTGGTGGGTAACACCCACCTGGGGCGACCCACGGGCTAGTGCCACAGAAAACAAACCGCCCCGTATACGCGGGGTAAGGGTGAAAAGGTGGTGTAAGAGACCACCAGTGTCCGGTGTGAATCGGACAGCTAGGTAAACCCCACCGGGAGCAAGGCCAAGAAGACCTCTTGGTCGCGTCGGCGTTTGAAGGCTGCTCGCTTGATGCCGACGGGTAGGCCGCACACACCATTGGGTGTGAAGGTTCATGGCAACATGGATCGCAGATGGATGGCCGCCGCCTGTCACCAGGCACAGAATCCGGCTTATAGGCCGACTCATCCACCACCTGCTCCGTGTAATACACTTAGGGATCTGTTCGATCGTAGAAGGTTCAATGCTGACACTACTCACACAGACTTTGAAAGAGTTTGGTCTGTTATGGTCAACCACTGGACGTACCCTTCGTACCAGGGGTATGACAATTCTTCTTCTGTTCACCCTGGGTGCTGTTTCGTACCACATCACTATTCTGCTCACCGGTTTGACGGCTCCTCTATGGACCTGGGCAGTTATTCCGTTGATCGCACTTGGCTGCATAATCCAGTTGATCATCACGCTGGCTGCTTATCGGACCTCAATCGAGCAAGCGGAGGTGAGTCTGGGTACACCTAAGCTGGAAAAGCTCAATCTCATGGCTTTGGTCGCTAGCCTTCTGATTCCCTTCATCTTGGCTTATTCTGCCTTCGGTTTCTTTGACTCCTTTGCACGCAATGGAGTCCTAGCAACGGAATTTATCCATGGAATGACCTCTGGAGTGCTTTTTCTCCAACTCTTGAACACACGAGGCTCCACCACAATAACGGTCATCGTTGCAGCCATTGTTATTGCTTTGTGGGTTTCGGCTCGTTTCATGAAAGCTTGGGCCCGACGTAAGAACTCAGCTCTGCTATCCCTGTTCAGCACCTTCTTAATCGTGACTGGAACCATCCTGATGCTGTTTTCAGCATTTCGCCTTATCTGGGATTTTCAGCAATGGATTAACGACCGGGTTTTTATGTCATGGTGGGATTCTGCAGTTGGGTGGGTTGGCGACCTAATCCATATTGATCTTCCGCAGATCCTGGTGGTGGTCCAAGCTTTTTTGGCGGACACTTTGTGGCCAGTCTTCTGGGATGTCTTGTCCCAACCTCTCCTGTGGCTGGGTGTCGTTGCTCTTGTTGGTGGTATGCAGTTCATGGATGTATCAACCATCTGGGCACGGATGTCATCAAAGTTGAATATCCGTCGTGAAAACCAAGTGTTGTCAGGACTCATTGGTTGGATCGTGGGTGTCCTCGACGACGTGCTGGAATCGGCGCTGAAATTCCTCCACCTTTTAGCTGTCGCCCTTAAAGCTGGTGTTCCCTTCCTGGCAACACTTATTATTTCTTTCACTGTTATCGAGCAAGCAGGAGCGTGGTTTGACTTCTGTGTTCAGAAGTTACTTGGCCCCATCGAAGCAAAAGCGGTTCTGATAACTACCCCGCTGTTCTCCATTGGGGAAATGATCCTTGTTCCGGGACTGCAAGCCATCTTCTTGGCGACCGCGTATATTCGTCTTCGCCACAAGGACCAGGCTCTGTCTTTCGAACGACCCACTGGAGTGAATTGGAAATCCCTTGTCTCGATACTCCTGGCAATAACTATTGCGGCAGGTATCTCCCTCGTTGAGCCACCTGATGCCGATCCAAGAGTCCACCTCGAGCTAGGTATACCTGCACAGGTGATGGGCAGGGGTGTCACGATCGATGATCTGCGGGCTGGGACTTCGATGACAGGAAAGGTTAGTTACACTACGCTCGACAAGCCCATCACCACACTCGGGGTTTTCATCGCAGTCAGTGTGACTGTGAATTGTTATAGCTCCGGAACAGTTCGCGTCGAGGCTGAGGTAGACGACTTGGTATACCCCACGTGGTCATCTGCTGGCACCCTCTCTTGTCACGCAGGATATACCGCTTCTGCGGACATTGTCTTCGAGATACCTCGTGAGGAGCCCGACCACATCACCATCATCGTCACTCCAGTCCAGTTATTTATGTCAACCTTAGAGATTGGTGATTATCGTTTGCCCTCAACTTTGGTTGTTCACAGTGAAATCTTTGTTGACGACACGTTGGTGGAGGAGATCCGATGAAAACCAAGAAGCTGGTAGTCCTTGGATGGATGACCGTCCTTATCTGTGCTGTGGCGTGGTGCGTGTCCATCTACTCCGTAGGACCCATGTGGAGGAATGATCGTGCCCCCACTATTCAGCAGACGGCTAGCTGGACGGTGGGTGACCTGACCTTGAGTGTGGATTCAGCTACGAGCGGCACCCAACTCGACCTGGGCTATCGTACCCCTACCGAGGCCATAGCCGGTGGTGTTTTTGTCACCGTTTTGGTGAACTATTCACTGTCGTCCGATATACCTCAAAGCTGTCTGTTGTACTTGGTGGGTAAGAACAGGGATTGGTGGACAAGTTTTCACTCCTACGGTGCAGCGTCTCAAATTCCAGGAGGTAGTGGCAACTGTTCTGTGGTGGACAAAGAGGGCAATCTCGAGTCCCACCAAGGGATCATGGTAGCAGTCTTCGAGATCCCTGCCAGCGCTCTCGATGAGATTCGAGGGATACGAGTCAGCGTGGCAGACCCCAGGCAACAAGACGTGGATCAGCAGTCGGCTCTGAAGTATCCGCCCAGGGTGGCTGTCTTAGAATTCAGCCTCGACTAGCTCAATGGGAGGACAGACGACCCAGACTATGCCTGGATTGGTAACCTGCGTCCACGTGTCAACATCATTGAGGCCGAACCGTGAACTATTCCCCCAATAGACGGGAAACAACCCCAGCTTTATTGGCTCATCAATCATCACGCCGTCGCTAATATATGTTGACAATTCAATGGTGAAAGAATCATCCACCGGAGGGATGACCTGGCGCGGAGACCTAGAAGGTGGGTCCCCTGGGTCCATCACTGTCATCGTGGTGCCGTACTTGTAGTTACGTTCACCACGCCCATTGGTGTAGACAATCTGAATCACGTCTGTAAAGGCCGTCAGAGTTAATGGTCTTTCAGAGGTATTACGCACCTCGGTATGCAGGGTGATTCTCCACGAACCTGCCGGGTCTTTCGGAGAAGTGGCAACCAGTCCGAAGATACGAATGTCTGCGTTTCCGACATTGACGGTATCCCCCGGTTCTATCTCAATGTACTTATCGTCTCGTCTACCAAATCCCCCGAATGAGGCCACCAGACCCACAATGAGTGCAGCGCACACCACAACCATCACATAGATGTGCCAGGTTGACGAACCAAAGCCTTTCTTGAGGTTCTGTGTTGTTTCATCGACAGATTCTGTGCTCACAGTTACCCAGAATAGCGTGTGATGGATACCTCACTTGGCCGTGAGGCTGCGTACGGACTCCCCATCAAGGATTTCAATGTCGAGGATTTCTTCCTTGGGGTCCAGATCGCCGACAATGTGGCCGAGGAGTATCTCCACTCCTCGGGCTGCCATCTTTTCCTGGGGCTGGCGGATAGTGACCAGCTTGGGAACCATATACGATGCCCATTCAATCCCGTCATGGCCGATGATGGAGGTATCCCGGGGTACTTCCAGCCCACGATCCTTCAGGGCTCGAATCGCCCCGACAGCCATCATGTCGGACATAGCATAGATTGCCGTGAGTCCAGGGACAGAATCAAGCAAGGACATGGCTGATTCATACCCAGACTTCATCGAAAATCGTGACTCCACATAGGCCGATTCTGGATCAAAATCAACACCATAACTACGTGCAGCCGCGATGACGCCTTGCCTGCGGTGCATGGAAATAATCGAGACTTCGGGGTTTCCGCCGATGACGCCGATTCGGCGGTGTCCATGGTCAAAGAGGTACTGTGTGGCTGCCTGTGCCCCGAGAAAGTCGTTGGTGGTCACGCAAGACACACCTGGAATGCCTGCACTGGCCACAGAGTTTGTCAGGACGACCGCCGGGCAATCCTCACCAATACGATGAGCATGTGAACCGAAGTGGTCAGCCTCTCCCCCGAGGAAGATCACACCACGCGGCTTGATTTCGGAGATCAGTTTCTCTGCTTCTGCTACTTCATTGGCATCTTCATCAATATATTGGGCGGTTACTGTGAACCCAGTGGGGGTGACAGCTTCTTGCACGTGCTCAAGCATGGATGCGAACAGCATGTTGTTGCGCCCCTTGATCATGACCAGAATTGTCATCGTCGCCGTTTGTTTCAGACTACGTGCAGCACGGTTCACTGAAAAGTGGCGGCGATCGATGATTTCCTGTACGGCGGCAGCCGTACTTGGGCTCACGTCGGGATGTCCAGCGATGACACGCGAGACCGTACTGACTGAGT
>Ga0123356_10003687_pt1 | contig 15959 bp, 18 predicted proteins | sample TergutEmb28metaG_2_FD_92546 | JGI IMG/M metagenome (GOLD analysis project Ga0123356, IMG submission 92546) | Embiratermes neotenicus P3 segment gut microbial communities from Petit-Saut dam, French Guiana - Emb289 P3 | ecosystem: Host-associated > Arthropoda: Insects > Digestive system > Gut ... | reverse complement strand
CTTTTCGTACCCACTCTTTTATCTCCCCGTTCACTGCGCCCATTTCTATTATATCATATCTTCTTTATTGTTGCACTCCTTTTCGATTCTGTGGGTCAAGGTAAGCCTTTAACAAGGGAGGTAAGGGCCTAGAACAAAAACTTGGCTAGAGTCCCATACCCCCCTTGTTAAAGGGGGGAGGGCCACCGCAGTGGCGGGGGGATTCTCAAGCGGCGATGTACGGAAAATCATGGAGATTGGAAGTATTGTTTTCAAATTGCATTTGCTCTAGCCCCTACGCCTCAGCCGGAGCCTCGGCGGCCTCCGCCTCTAATTTACCGGCGATCTTGCCTGCGCGCAGGGCGTCGCGGATGGTTTTTTCGATGGTGGCGGCGATTTCGGGATTGTCGCGCAGGTAGGCGCGGGCGTTTTCGCGGCCCTGGCCGATGCGCTGATCGTTGTAGCTAAACCACGCGCCGCTCTTGTGTATAATGTCCTTTGCAACGGCCAGATCCAGCAGGCTGCCCTCCCTGGAGATGCCCTGGCCGTATAGAATGTCAAACTCGGCTACGCGGAAGGGCGGGGCCACTTTGTTTTTAACCACCTTGGCCTTGGTGCGGTTGCCCAGCACCTCGGCGCCGCTTTTGAGCTGCTCGCCCCGGCGGATGTCCAACCGTACCGTGGCGTAGAACTTTAGCGCGCGGCCGCCGGGGGTGGTTTCCGGGTTGCCGTACACCGCGCCTACTTTTTCGCGCAATTGGTTGATAAAGATGCAGGTGGCCTGGGTTTTGTTGATGACGCCGGTAAGCTTGCGCAGGGCTTGGGACATCAGCCGGGCTTGCAGGCCCACAAAGGCGTCGCCCATGTCGCCATCGATCTCGGCTTTGGGCACCAGCGCCGCCACCGAGTCCACCACCACCAGATCCACCGCGCCGGAGCGTACCAGGGCCTCGCAGATTTCCAACGCCTGCTCTCCGGTGTCGGGCTGGGATACGTAGAGTTCGTCGATATTGACGCCCAGCTTTTGCGCGTAGGCGGGATCCAGGGCATGTTCGGCGTCGATAAAGGCCGCGGTGCCGCCGATCTTTTGGGCCTCGGCGATCACATGGAGGGCCACCGTGGTTTTGCCCGAGCTCTCCGGCCCGAATACTTCCACCACACGACCCCGGGGCAACCCGCCCACGCCCAGGGCGATGTCCAAATCCAAGCAGCCGGTGGGGATTACCTGAATGTCATTTTGCGCTCCCTTTTCGCCCAACTTCATCAGGGCGCCCTTACCAAACTGTTTCTCGATGCTGGCCAGGGCGGCGCTTAGCGCCTTTTTGCGCTCCTCAGCTTCCTTTACGGGGGCCAGATCCCCACTGGCGCGTTTTGTGGTTTTTTCGGAAGGCATAAGTTCCTCCTTAAATATTATTATAATTTTTTATAACTCTCTGTCCATCAGCGCGGCAAAACCCCGCGCTTTTTGCATCAGTTGGTCAAACCCTTGGGGCGTAAGGGATTGGGGGCCGTCGCACAGGGCGTGGGCCGGGTCGTTATGCACCTCGATCATCAGGCCGTCGGCTCCGGCGGCAATGGCCGCACAGGCCAGCTTTTCCACCATCCAGCTACGCCCGGTGGCGTGGGAGGGGTCCACGATCACCGGCAGGTGGCACAAGGATTTTACCGCCACCACCGCCGAAAGATCCAGGGTATTGCGGGTGTAGGTTTCAACGGTGCGTATGCCCCGTTCGCATAAGATCACGTTGGGGTTGCCCCTGGATAAGATATATTCGGCGCTCATCAGCCATTCTTCGATGGTATTGCTCAGCCCACGCTTGAGCAGCACCGGCTTGTGGGTTTGGCCCACCTCTTTTAGGAGCTGAAAGTTTTGCATGTTGCGGGCGCCGATCTGCAAAATATCCACCGTCATCTCAAACATCTCTACGTGGCGGGGGTCGATGATTTCGGTTACGATGGGCATGCCCGTCTCTTGCCGGGCCTGAGCTAACAATTCGAGGCCTTCTTTTTCCATGCCTTGAAAGGCATAGGGAGAGGTGCGGGGTTTGTACGCACCGCCCCTCAGTACCAACCCTCCCGAAGTTTTGACGGCACGGGCGATGCCAAACAGCTGCTCTTCGCTTTCCACCGAGCAGGGTCCGGCCATGACGCACAATTTTTTGCCGCCGATCTCCACCCCCTGCACTTTGACTACCGTATCTTGGGGGTGGAACTTGCGGTTGGCGCGCTTAAAAGGTTCGGATACTTTCATTACCCGGTCTACGCCGGTCATCATGCTTAGTTTGTCCATATCCAGCACGGACACGTCGCCCACCGCGCCGATCACCGTGTGATCTTCGCCCGAGGAAATATCGGCTTTGAGCCCTTGGCTCATAATCGCTTTGGCCACCGCCTCGATATCTTGTTTAGCTGCGCCGTGTTTCATGATCACGATCATGGATCGCACTTCCTTACTATAATACTACACGTAGATGCTACATACGTTGCCCGCCAAAGTATACCATGAAGGCGGTTTGGCCGCAAGTGTCCCGCGCATTACGCACACCCTTAAGATTGCACATTTTCCCTTTACATTGGGCCCCTAACACGGTACAATGATATAAACAATGTCGTGTGTTTGCAGTACGTATGGAGGCAGGTGACCCCCCTGAAAAAGCGATGCGTGGCTCTGTTCTGTTTGGTTTACTTGCTGTTGTGCCAGGGGGCCATGGCCAACGCCACCCCCCGGCCCAGGGCAACCCGTGAGCCGATCATAGCCCCCATTCCTACCCTGATGCCTTCGGAGTCGCCGCCGGATTTGGGCACCACCCCCCCCGAGCTGATGCCCGACACCACCCCGATGCCCCGCCACTGGACCGAGGCCGGGCCTGTGTCTTTTGACGCCGACCTGCTCACCCTGGATCAGCGGGCGGATATCATCCGGCAGTTGGAGTGCTCCATTATGGTTGCCTCTATGGCAAAACATCAAATGGTGTCCGGGCCGGATACCACCCGCCAGAGTCCCTGCTATATCGGCCAGAGCGTTCGCTTCCGCCAAACCCTTCATGGGGTAAACGCCAATGAATTTATCGTAACGATGACGCTTACCAACATCATCCGCGGCATGGAAGCCGAGGCGATTACCAAGCCGTTGCTGCCGCAGATTACCACAAAAGAAGGCGAGCTTGGCCCCAACATGGAGTTTGTGGTATGTGAGTTTGACATCGCCGTTGAAACCCAAGATACCCAGCAGCAAACCTTTTTTTCGGTATACGATTTTCAGTCGATTTCCGAAAACGGATGGTCCATCCCCAGCCCTATCTTGCTGGCTGACGCGGATTTATCCCTGGCCTTGGGCCCGGGCAGCGGCAGGGGGTCCCTTACCGTGATTTTACCCGCCCAGAAAGACAGCAATACAACGATTTTGTACCGGAATGACGCATGGTTTTCTTTGATGGAGCCACCGGCTGACCCGGATGCCGCCTCCATGTCCGCTCATTGGATTGAGGCCGGGCCGGTGTCTTTTGATGCCGAGCGGCTTACCCTGAACCAGCGGGCGGGCATCATCCGGCAGCTGCAGAACTCCATTCTCATCTTCCCTATGGCCCATTATCAAATGGTGTCCGGGGTGGAGACCACCCGCCACAACCCCTGCTTTTTAGGGCAGAGCGCCCGCTTCCGCCAGACTTTTTCCGGCCTGCACTCCAACGAATTTATGGTGACGATGACACTCACCAATAGCATCCGCGGCGCCCAAGCCGACGCGATTACCAGGCCGTTGCTGGAGCAAATCACCGCAAGGGATGACGTGCTTGCCCCCAATCTGGAGTTTGTGGTATGCGAGTTCGAAATCATCGTTTTAACCGAAGATATTGAGCAGCAATCCTTTTTTTCAGTTTTTGATTTTCAGTCGATTTCTGAAACCGGGCGGGCCATCCAAAGCCCCATCCTGCTGGCCGACGCGAATTTGACGCTTTTTTTGGGCCCGGGCAGCGGCAGGGGATCCCTCACCGTGATTTTGCCGGTGGAAAAAAACAGAAACACAACGATTCGGTACCAAGATAAAGTATGGTTCTCTTTGATGGAACCGCCCTTATAAAAAGGAGGGGACAGGATGAAAACCTGGATTCGTGTTGCGCTCGTATCGTTTTGCTGTTGGCTGGCGCTGGGTGCCGTGGTTCTTGCCGCCACTGAACCGGCAACGGTTACGAGCTACCAGAGCTTCGTGTTTTCCAGAGGGAGACGGTATGTACGCAAGGTGGAATTTTACCCGGACGTATTTGCATACAATCACACCGAATACCAGCTGCAGCCCTTTTCCGGGGCGGTGCCCGAGCGCTTTTTTGTGGTGGACGGCCAGGGGAATCACGCGCTGGCCCCCATCGTGCTGGACGTAACCGACGCCATGCGTATTGCCCTATACGGCGGGGATGTAGGCAAGGTGGCCCTGTATTACGGCCAGTATGCCGAGAGGATACGCTCTCGAAGCAAAAAGTGGGGTTACTCAGGCATCCATGAGGGCATCGATTTTATTGCCGCCTGGGGCGTGCCGGTGTATGCCATACTGGGGGGCGAGGTGCTGCGCGCCGGTTACGGCAAGGACAACACTATCGCCATTTACAACGAAACCTATAACGCCACCGTACTGTACCTGCACACCAGGAACGTGCGGGTTTCGCCAGGCGACCGGATAGAAGCCGGCACACAGATCGCCCACGAGGGCAATCGTGGCACCGGCTCGCCCTACACCCATGTGGAGGTTCGTTTTGGGCGCCATACCTCGCCCAACCCCTTGCGCAACACCAGGCTGGAGAGCGACTTACCTTACGACTTTTTTGCCCATGCCTTGGGGGTGACCCCTTCGGGCCGGGAGCCGGTCACCGCCGCGGCCCTGATCGAGGCCGAGCAAATGCGCCTTGCCGCCGAAGCCGAAGCTGAAGCGGCCCGCCTGGCCCAAGAGGAAGAAGAGGCCCGGTTGTTGGCCACACCCACCCCCATGCCCACGCCCGAACTCAGGCTATTGGAAGAAGTTGAAGATGAGGAGGATCCCAACTTCGGTTTTGCCAACCCCCTGAGCACACCGCTGCCCACCCTTCCCCCCGCGCCCTGATAGCAATATCGATAGAAAAACTGCTAAAGCAGGGAACAATGTCTGCTTGGCGGGAGTCTATATACCAAACAAAAACAAAAAAGGAGTGTAAAAGGAAATGTATATCGCAAAAAGAGGATGGAAAAAACCGCTGGCGCTGATGTGCGCGCTGATCCTGTGTCTGGCCCCGTGCCTGGCGTCGGCAGCCGTGGAGGCCTCCCAGCCCGTCGTCAAGCCGGGCGAGATGCTCAACGCCCGCATGCTGCAGGCGCTGACCGCCGGGCGCAGATTTGACGCCACCCTGCGTTATGGGCTGGAGTCCGTGGAGATGGAGGATGTGTCCGCCGAGGAAATGGAAGCCGTGCGCCAGGTGCTGGAGGCTGTGGAGCTGCAAATGGGCTTTGGTTTTGCGGGCGACAATGTGGAGATCGACCTGGCCCTTGCTTTGGGCGGCCAAACGCTGATTGCCGGCAAGGCCTATGTTGCGGAAGAAGGTTTTGCCCTGGAGACCAACCTGCTGCCCGGCAAGGTGGTGCTGGTTTCCTACGAAAAGATCATGGGGTTGCTAGAGGAGAGCGGGGCCTCCTTTGATATCGATGAAGAAGCCCTAGGGGTGCTTTTGCAGGCCCTGGAAACCTACGGGGAGATCGTGATGGCGTGGGCCGAGGAAATCACGGAAAACAACATGGAAATCTCCATGCAGCCCCAGCCCGCCACCGATACCCGGGATGCTTCCGCCATGCAGGTAAAGGCCTGGGCGGGGGATGCCGACTTCAATCGCCTGCTTGTGGCCTTTGCCACCAAGTTTGTATCCGATACGGACCTACAGCAGGCCCTTGCCAGCTTAACCGGCGAATCCGAGCGCGACATCGCTTGGATTGGCTACGAGATTTTGCGGCAGGCCGATGAAATGCCCGAGCAAGGAAACATGCTTACCGTGGACGTACAGGCCGGCATGAGCGGAGAGTTGGTGGGTGTGGATTACCTGCAGGTGGTGCCCATGGACGACGATGCCCTGGCCATTGCCGTGAATTACGGCCGCAAGAGCCAAGAAGTGGTGGCCACCGATACGGTGCGTGTCGATATCGGGACCCGCACGGGCTTCGGCTACACCGTGGATATGCAAATCAACACCGATGAGTCGGTACAAAATGCCCTCACCCAGGACTATACGATGCATGTGCGCGCCGAAAACACCACACCCTACTTTAGTCCCAGAGTGGTTGTGATGGATGCTGAAGGGCGCGTTCATACCGAAATCAACGGTAATGTGGAAACCATCAAACAAGAAATTGTGTATGTAATGAAGGAAGAAGGCGGTGGCCCCACCGATCCCGCCACGGCCGCCATGTTTGGAGCCCCCATGCGCGTTACCGGCGAAACCGTTACCGAAGCGCTGGCGGGCGATGACTTCCGCACCGTGACCCATATGCGCACAGATATGGGCATTATGGTGATGACCATGGGTTGGACGCTGGCTTCCTCGGAGTTTGTGCCCACCACCATGGAGGGCAAAACCGTGATTGATCCCTTTACCATGACCGAAGAAGAAGGCGAAGCCCTGGGCGAAGAGATGAGCGGCTACTTGATGCAGGCCATGTTCACTGCTATGGGCAGCTTACCCCCGGCAGTGATCCAGATGCTGATGGAAGGCGGAGCGTTCTAAAACGTTACGCTGTGCGTACAGGGGCGGATTTGATTAGGGGCGGTTTCTACAGGGGCGGTTTCTAAATGAAGCCGCCCCATTGACAATTGTGATGCATTGTAAAGAGGAGGAATCACCATGGGAAAACGACTTGTGACCCTGTGCACCTGCCAATGGGCGGATATGCCCTTTGAGGAGCTGTGCGCCCTGGCCGCAAAAATGGGATACGACGGCCTGGAAATCGCCTGCTGGGGCAATGGCGTAGACATCGACAAAGCCTACACGGACGCCAGCTACGTACAGTTTTTGCTGGATACCCTCAAAAAGCACAACCTGGTGTGCAAGGCCATTGCCGCCCACATCATCGGCCAGTGCGTGGGGGACGCCCCCGATGTGCGGCTCAACAACTTTGCCCCGGCGGCCCTGGCCAACAATCCGGAAGGCATCCGAAAATGGGCCATCGATACCATGAAAAAGGCGCCCGTCGTGGCCAAAAAGCTGGGAGCCGAGGTGGTGACCTGCTTTACCGGCTCGCCGATTTGGAAGTGGGTGTATTCCTTCCCCCAAACCACCGCCCAGATGGTGGAAGACGGCTTTGACGAGATCGTACGCCTGTGGTCGCCCATATTAGACGAATTCAAAAAGCACGGCATCAAATATGCGCTGGAGGTCCATCCCGGCGAGATCGCCTTTGACTACTACTCCACCCAAAAGCTGCTGCAAAAGTTTAAAGACCGGCCCGAGTTTGGCCTGAATTTTGACCCCAGCCACCTGCAATGGCAGGGCATCAAACCCCATCTGTTTTTGGCCGATTTTATCGATCGGGTCCATCATGTGCACATGAAGGATGCCGCCGTGACCCTGGACGGGCGCAGCGGCCTGCTGGGCTCCCATATCGACTTTGGCGACCTGCGCCGGGGCTGGAATTTCCGTTCCTTGGGCCATGGCGATGTAAACTTTGAAGAGATCATCCGCGTGCTCAACGCGGGCAATTACCAGGGCCCCCTTTCTGTGGAATGGGAAGACAGCGGCATGGACCGCATCGACGGGGCCACCGAGGCCTGCGCTTTTGTGAAGCGGGTGGACTTTAAGCCTTCTGATTTCAGTTTTGATGACGCGATAGCGAACAATTAACAAGGAACAGTGAACAGTGAACAATAGGAATACGGTTAAGCAACGCCGCCCGCCTATTGTTCACTGTTCCTTGTTCACTGTTCACTAAACGAAAGGAGTTTGGAAAGCATGACCAAAAACATTTCCTACGGCATGGTGGGCGGCGCCCTGGGCGCGTTTATAGGCGACGTGCACCGCAAGGCCATTGCCTTTGATCCCCGCGCGGCCCTGGCGGCCGGTTGTTTTAGCACCGATCCGCAAAGGAACGGGGCCACCGGCCAGGCCTACGCCCTGGATCCCGCGCGGGTGTATGCCAACTATCAGGAGATGGCTCAAAAAGAAAGCGCCAGGCCCGACGGTATCCACTTTGTGAGCATCACCACCCAAAACAATACCCATTACCAAATCGCCAAGTGTTTTTTGCAACACGGCATCCACGTGGTGTGCGAAAAGCCCCTGTGCTTTACCGTGCAGGAGGCCCAGGAGCTGGCGGCCCTGGCTAAGCAGAAAGCCCTGCTGTTTGCCGTGATGTACAGCTACTCGGGGTATACGATGGTGAAGGTGATGCGGGAGATGATCGCCGCGGGCAAAATTGGCCAGGTGATAGCGGTGAACGCCGAATACGCCCAGGAATGGCTCATCGACGAGCTGGGGGAGAGCGACCCGGGCACGGCCAAACTCTCCGGCTGGCGCAGTGATCCAAAGGTGGCGGGTATCTCCAACTGCGTGGGCGATATCGGCACCCATATCGAGCACACGGTACACTACCTTACCGGCCTACGCATCAAGCGCCTGCTGGCCACCGCCGACACCTTTGGCAAAGCCCTGGACATGAACGCCAACATGATTCTGGAATATGAAAACGGCGCCAAGGGCGCGTATTGGTGCTCCCAGGTGGCCTTCGGCAACCTGAACGGGCTGGCAGTGCGCATTTATGGCAACCAGGGTTCGCTGGAGTGGCAGCAGCACTATCCCGACTACGTGCGCTACACCCCCAAGGGCCGCGCGCCCCAGGTGATGAGCCGCGGTACCGGCTATATTGGCGGGGCGGCGGCGGGGGGCAACCGCTTGCCCTCCGGGCACCCGGAGGGGCTGTACGTGGGTTTTGCCAATGTGTACCGCAATTTTATTGGGGCGGTGATCAAAAAGCGCGACGGGACCCCCCTGGCCGCCGCCGACTTGGACTTCCCCACGGTGGAAGACGGTGTAAACGGCGTGCGCTTTTTGCACGCGGTGATGGACAGCGCGGCCAACGATTCCGCATGGAGGACGATGGAATGAAAGAATCAAGGCAATTGCTCAAGCGGGAAGCAAAGGAGCGGTTTAAGGGGCTGTATTGGCCTTGCGTTTTGGTGCAAGTTGTGATGTTTTTGCTTATGAGAGTCCTGTTTGGGTTAACGGAGCAAATCACAAATGCCCAGGTTTTTATGCCGGTCTCTGTGGCCAACGCCTTCTATTCCCTGGTCATCTTCCTGCTGACCGCTATGTTTGTAGGTGCGCTTTCGCTAGAAACCGCATTTTTCTATCTGCGTGTATTTCGTGGCGAAAAGATGACCATGCGCGACTTTTTTGAAGGTTTGATTACAAGCGTGGGCAGGAAGATCGGCGCTTACCTGTGGCAAGCTTTGTTTTTCTTTTTATGGGGCATGGTGGTGATGATACCGGGCCTTCTTGTGATGGGTTTGATTGCTGCTATGAATATGGAGCACGGCCTAAACCATGGCGCCTTAACGGCCATGTTTTACGTGCTAATAGGCGGAATGGGCGTGATGATGCTCGTGAAGTACCTTTCCTACAGCATGATGGATTATTTCATCCGTGATTGCCCCGATGTTTCGGTGCGCAAGGCCATGCGGCTGTCCATCACCCTGATGAAAGAAAACAGAGGCAAGCTGTTTGTACTGGGGCTCAGCCTTTCGGGGTGGATGCTGCTTACGACGGTACTCCTCTTCCTGCCGAATATTTTTGGGCAGGGGTGGTCGCTGCCCTCAACGGTTGTTTATGGTGCGGTCAACGCATTGTATGTGGGGCCATACTTAGCCATTACGATGGCCGGGTTTTATCACAACCTAAAAAAAGAGGGCCTTAAAAAACGTGTGATCCGCGAAAGAGAGCTGGAAGGGGCGTGAAAAAAAGAAAGACCCTAAAAAGAGAGGCCAATTTGCAATTCATAGCCCGGTACGGGCTTTGTGTTGTGGTGCAGTTCATTTATTTGCTGATTGCCTTTGCCCAAACCCCAATCCTTGGGCTGCTGGGCTATGGAACTTTTCCGGCGGGTGTGTATACGGATTTTTGGGGCAATATCGGTGCGCTCCTGGGATATTTACTGCTGACAGCGCTGATGTCCGTGCTTATCGGCGTGATTGCGATAGAAATGTCATATTTCCATCTATGCGTATTTCGTGACGAGAAGGTGAGCTTGCGAAGCTTTTTTGCCAGTTTGTTCACCGATGTGGGCAGAAAGGCTGCCGCTCATGTGTGGAGGCTGCTGTTCTTTATTCCCTGGGGTATGATAGGCGTGGTTGTGCTTTACTTGTTGTTCTATGTTGCGGGTTTGAATCTCAATGCTATAACGGGCTCTGCTTTGGTGGCCATGCTCGTTCTATGCGTGCCCTTTGTGCCCCTTGCTGTGAAAGCGCTTTCCTATAGTGCAATGCCCTACATCCTCCGCGATTGCCCCCAGGTGTCGGTGCGAAAAGCCCTGCGTTTGTCCATCACCCTTATGAAGGGGCGCAAGGGCAAGCTGTTTGTGCTGCTCCTCAGCTTTTTTGGATGGTTTCTGGTGTCCATGGCGGTCGCCATCGGTGTGGTGGAAATCTTTTTCATGGGATCCGAAGAAGCTACCGCACGCACCGGATTGTCCGTAGGGTCTTATATTATGAACACAGTCGCCGGATTTTACCTGTGGCCTTACATGGCTGTCGCGCAGGCTGGGTTCTATCATCATCTTAAGCGAGACTATCGCGAGAAAAATTAGTCTTCTTCAAACAGCAGCGTACGGCAAAGCAAGTCGTGCGCTGTGTTTGTATTAGGAAAGATTGCCTGCGCCATTTCGATATGCTCCTGCGGGTCGCGCATGGACGGGCTAAAATGCGTGAGCAGCAACTCCCGCGCGTCCGCCCGTTTCGCTAGGTTGGCAGCCTGGGAGAAGGTCATGTGCCCGTATTCCGCCGCCTTGTCCGCCTTTTCATCCTCGCCGTAGGTGCCCTCGCAGATCAATAGATCGGCCTCGCGGCCATGGATGGCAATAACGCCCGTGGCCCGGGTATCGGTACAATAGGCCAGCTTGATGCCCTTGCGCGGCGGGCCCAGTACCTGATCCGGCGTATAGGTGTTGCCATCTAGGGTTACGGCCTTTCCGTTCTGCAACTCGCGCCAATGGATTACGGGGAGGCCCAGGGCCTTTGCGCGGTTGGGATCAAACCGGCCCGGCCTTGCCAGCGACAAGGAAAAACCGTAACAGGGCATCAGGTGATCCAAGGGAAAGGCGGTGACCTGTATATCATGGAAGGGAAAGGTTTGCTCCCGCCGGGTTAGCTCTTTGAAACGCAGCTCGTAGGGCAGCTCCGGCGCGATCACCCGCAGCCCGCGCACCACCGATTTTAAACCCGCAGGGCCAACCAGCGTAACCGGCTCGGTGCGGTCGCAAGCGCCCATGGTGAGCAGCAGGCCGGGCAACCCGGCAATGTGATCGGCATGAAAGTGGGTAAAGCAGATCGTATCAATGCGCGCCAGGCTCCACCCGCACTGGCGTATGGCCACCTGGGTGCCCTCGCCGCAATCCATGAGCAGCAGCCTGCCGCCTCTGCGCAAAAGCAACGCCGCCAGCTTACGGTCCGGCAGCGGCATCATGGCGCCCGTTCCCAAAAAACAGATTTCCAGCATGGTCTCGCCTCTTTATATCTATTTGCAGTTTAGTATAACACAAATTGCGATTTGGGGTATATTTGTGATTCACAAATGCAAGACAATGTGCTATAATCCAGTGGAAAAGTTGCGGTCGGGCATAAAATAATCAGATAGTCGAAGGGAGCATGAAAGATTATGAAATACACCATGGACAAAAAAGCCGAAGCGATGGCGCGTATGGCGGCCATCGGCGTGCAAAAGACCAGCGAGGAAATGAACATTTCCGTGCAAACGCTGTACAAGTGGCGCAACGAAGCCAAGGACGCCTCCAGTGTTGGCCTGCCCAATGTGGACTCGGAGGCGCTGCGTCAGCTCATCGAAAACGAGGAGATGCAGGCTGCAGCCATTAAGCGGCTGGAGGGCGACGCCGAAAGGCTGCGGGACGAAAACGCAAAGCTTCGACAGGAGAACGCCCGGCTGAAGATTGCGATCAAGGCGTTCATTGGCTAGTACACAAACACAGCGCGTAAAACACCTTCCGTTTTTTGCACGGTAGGTGTTTTTTGTTGATCCACACGTATCACAAGTAGGGCGCGACGCCCCGGCGCGCCGTTATATCGGGTGAAAGATGCATTGTTTTTTGCGGTTCACGGCGCGCCGAGGGCGTCGCGCCCTACATCTATTGTTTTATTGCAGATCGATATCGCTGTCGGTCTCGTCTTCAAACATAGGTGCATATTGCTCCAATTGCAATCCCTCGCGGGCCGCGTTGTGGGCCATGCCGCTGAGCTCCTCCTTGGTTTGGATGCGGTGGGCCTGGCGTTTGATGTGGTCCTGCACAAACATGGGCAGGGATTGAAAGAAGGCGTAGGCATCTTGGTCTTTGCTAAACAGATCTTGCAGTGAATTGGGCATGGGATCACTCCTTTTGCGATAGTATGGGGCGTTTTCACTTTTTCTTGTAACGAATCGTGCTCTTGACACTCTTAATATATGGAAGGAGGGAGGATGGTGCGGGGTTTTGAGCAGGTTTTCGAACGGTACTACCCGCGGGTGTATCGTTTTGTGCTGGCGCTTTGCCGGGATAACCCGCTGGCCGAGGAGCTCACCCAGCAGACGTTTTTTAAGGCGCTGCAAAGTATTGGCACATTCCGGGGCGAGTGCCGCCTGGACGTGTGGCTGTGCCAGATCGCCAAGCATGAATACTACGCCCATACCCGCAGGCAACGCCGCGATGCCGATCCGCCCTTTGTTCTACCCGATCCGACCGGACACGAACCCGTGCTGGCCCTGGTACAACGGGAGGAAGCGCGCAGTGTCCACCGCGCGTTGCACCTGCTGGGCGAGCCATATAAAGAAGTGTTCTCCCTGCGCGTATTTGGCGAGTTGCCCTTTTTAGAGATCGCGCAATTGTTTGAAAAAACCGAAAGCTGGGCGCGGGTCACCTATTACCGTGCCAAGCTCAAAATCCAAGAGTTGATAAAGGAGGATGTAGAATGAAGCTGCCTTGCGAAACGATTAGAGACCTGCTGCCGCTGTATCACGATGGCGTGTGCAGCGCCCAGAGCGTGCAAGCGGTGGAAGAGCATCTGCTTGAATGCCCATCTTGTGCCGAAGCGCTGGAAGCCATCCGGGCCGAGGTGCAAGTGAAAAAGCCTGACACACCCGAGGATATCAGCGCGGGAGATGCGATGCGTACGCTGGCCAGGCGCTGGCGGCGTTCCAAGATACTGATGGGTATTGCCTGGGCTGCTGTAGCCGCTGCGGTGATGGTGATCGGTTTTATCATACACAACGTGCTGTTTGTGCGGGATACGGTGCCCATTCCGGCGTCGCAGGTGGCGGTGGGATACACTCATCTCGATCTGGAGGGTAATTTTCAGTTTCGCCTGCGCATCAAGGATGGCAAGGAGCCCAACGCAAGCAGTTGGCACAGCAGACGGATCCCCAACGAGGAGGGTGGGTATACAGAATATATCGTGGCGCTTCGGCCACGGATTGTGTTAGGGACCAAAGTACATGCGTTCACCGGCGGTGTCGGTTGGGGGATTCAACCCGACGTAACGCATGTGTATTATGGCACGCCGGAGGATCGTATCTTACTGTGGGAGCAGGAGCAGGGAATGTATCCGTTTGATCTGTTCGTCAATTAGGTGAAGGAGCGGTTTGGGGGTTTGGTTCCATGATGAGGTATGTTTTATGGAAGGATTCTTGCGTCCTTCTACTTTCCATTTGGGGTATTATGTGGATTGATTTTTTGCAAGAAGCGGCGTATACTAATTCTGGGGAGAGTGGGTGCCGTGAAGCTTTATTTGGAGACAACGATGTTCAACTACTATTTCGATGCGGAACGCGACGGACACGAAGACACCGTTCGGCTATTTAAGGCTATTCGTGCGGGAAAATATGATGCGTATACATCCGAGTATGTTGAAATCGAATTGAGAAAAGCGTCGGAACCAAAACGAAGTGCCATGCTTGCTCTGATAAACGAATATGGCATTAAAGTCTTTCCCATTGATGGTGAATCACGTCGTTTGGCGCGTTTGTATGTCGCGCGAAAAGCAATCCCTGAACGCTTCCGTTTTGATAGTGCGCATATTGCCGTTGCGTCGGTTCACGGACTGGATTATGTGTTGTCATACAATTTTAGGCATATAAACCGTGCAAAAACCAAACTGCTAACAGGGCGGGTTAATAGCGAAGAAGGATTCGAAACGGTTGTCATCTGCACAGCAAAGGAGGTTCTTGACGATGAGCAAAGCGATGATGAATAATACGCTTGAGGATGAGCTTGACGCAATTCGCATTGAGTTGTACGAGCAAACAAAACACATGTCACTAGATGAGGAAATAGCCTATCTGCGGCAGTTGGTCGCGCCAATCCATGAGGAATTTGGGATAACGCCGATTTTTGCAAAATAAGACATGCGGGCATATTGCCTGCGTAACATGCCATGCGGAAGGATTTTTTATCCCCTTCCGCTTCTCTATCTTGTGGTCACGACACACCCGGCACATGGTATATAGTAGGTCGGCGCAAAGCCATCTACGCCCTCGCTTTTTTTCGAAAAAAATCTGAAAAAAGTGCTTGCATCATTTGCGGACTTGTAGTACAATAGCAAAGCTGCTGCTTTATAGGGTTAGCCCTATATGCGTGCGGTACAGGGAGGAAGCCGCAGATTGCCACCGCTAACCTTCAAGCAAAGGTGGGGAACTGAGGCGGACCAGCCCGGAAATCGGGCGACGGGCGTAAGCCCGCCGTGTACATTTTCTCAGGGACACACACGGCACGGTGTGCAACGCACCACAAGGAGGAAACATCATGGCAGAACAAAAAATCCGGATCAAGCTCAAGGCCTACGAGCACAACCTGATCGACCAGTCGGCCGAGCGCATCGTGGAGACGGCCAAGCGCACCGGCGCCAAGGTATCCGGCCCCATCCCGCTGCCCACCCAAAAAGAGATCATCACCGTGCTGCGCGCGCCGCACAAGTACAAGGATTCCCGCGAGCAATTTGAGCAGCGCACCCACAAGCGCCTTATCGATATCCACAACCCCACGCCCCGCACCGTGGACGCCATGATGAAGCTGGATCTGCCGGCAGGTGTCGAGATCGAGATCAAACTGTAACGGAGGTATTCGATATGAAAAAACCTATCGAAAAAGCCATTTTCGGCAAAAAGATCGGCATGACGCAGGTCTTTACGCCCGATGGGCGCTTGCTTCCGGTCACGGTGATCGAGGCGGGCCCCAATACGGTGGTGCAAAGAAAAACCATGGAAAAAGACGGATACGAGGCCATTCAAGTGGGCTTTGACGCCTATCCCGAATACCGGGTGCAAAAGCTGGTGAACAAACCCCTCAAGGGTCATTTCAAAAAGGCCGGCGTGGCCCCCACCCGCCGCCTGCGCGAGTTCCGCCTGGCCGATTGCGCCCCATTCGAAGTGGGTACGGTGATCAAGGCCGACGTGTTTGCCGAGGGCGAGAAGGTAGACATCTCGGGCATCAGCAAGGGGCACGGCTTTACCGGCGCCATCTACCGCTGGAATCAGGGCACCGGGCCCAAATCCCACGGCTCCAAGTACCACCGTGGCCTGGGCTCCATGGGCGCCAACTCCACACCGTCCCGGGTGTTTAAGAATATGCACATGCCCGGCCATTATGGCGTGGAAAAAGTCACGATACAGAATCTTACCGTGGTCCGCGTGGACGCTGAGCGCAACCTGCTCCTGGTGAGGGGCGCGGTGCCCGGCCCGAACGGCGGCTACCTCACGGTTCGCAACGCCGTTAAGGGCTAGAGT
>Ga0123356_10003686_pt1 | contig 15960 bp, 14 predicted proteins | sample TergutEmb28metaG_2_FD_92546 | JGI IMG/M metagenome (GOLD analysis project Ga0123356, IMG submission 92546) | Embiratermes neotenicus P3 segment gut microbial communities from Petit-Saut dam, French Guiana - Emb289 P3 | ecosystem: Host-associated > Arthropoda: Insects > Digestive system > Gut ... | reverse complement strand
TCGGTTACCATATTTACAAAGGCGATTTAAGCGTAAACCCGGAAGAAGCCGAAGTCGTTAAGCTCATTTTTCAAAAGTACGTCTATGAGGATTTGGGTGTCCGGGCAATCGCACAGGAACTAAACGAAAAAGATATGATGGTCAGCACCCGCGGCAGAAACTGGACAACAAACGATATAGCCCGTATTGTTTCAGAGGAAAAGTATGTCGGTGATTTAATTTTCAAGAAAACTTGCACACCGAATTACTTAGACCATAAGCAAGTCAAAAATGACGGTTTGGAGGAAAAGATATATCATACCGATCATCATGAGCCGATCATTGACAGGGATACATGGAATAAGGCGAGAGCGGTGCAAGAAAAGCGTGCTGCATTGATCGATTCAGGGTCAAGGCATACAAAAAAATACTGGTGCTCAGGTAAACTCCGCTGTGCTGAGTGCGGGTCGTATGTTATATCAAGAAACAAGTATAACAAAGATGGTACAGTAATACGGTTCTGGTACTGCAGAGAGGGGTATATATTCGGAAAACACCGGAAAAGCAGTTCCGGCACAGAGCTTGGATGTAACAGTAACCTGATCGGTGACAGAGCATTGATAGAATGTGTACGATACGCAATAGGGCAATTACATATTCTAGATGACAACTTAATTGATAGCCTGTATACCGATATAGTGAGCTCATATGACGAAAGCGAAGTCGTCAGCGTCAAACCCTTACAAGATAAAATTGCCCGCATCGCGGACAAAAAAGGCAAGGTAATGGAATGGTGTCTTGACGGCAAGATAGACGAAGAAGAAATGCGTCATATGAATGAAAGGCATAACAGGGATATTGCAGGGTTGAAAAGCCAAATCGCAGAAATCAACGAAAGAAACAGCTTCATTGAAAACGCGAAGGAGAACATCACTGCAACACTTGATGCAATGAAAGCGATAATACATCAAGAAGATCATACGCCTGAGTTATATTCCGAGATCATTGACAAAGTTTTACTTTACAAGAATCACGCCATAGACATATATTTCAAACACATGATGGAGCCTGTATGCCTTGAATATACTACATCAAGCAGAGGTAAGCACTACAAGGTAGCGTGTAACCTCAGGCAGGCTAGCTAGAGTTAAAGGTAGTTGATTGTACCTGTTAACTCCACCATTGCAACGCAGGGGTTTGTGAGGGTTTTCGCAAGTCCTTGTTTGTTTTATTCTGGGTAAAAAACTCTCTACAATTATTGAATATCGTCACTAAGCCATCTACTCAACATCAAATTGAGCGGATGGCTTTTTTTTTGGAAGGAAAAATACGAAATGAAAATACTAACGAGAAGAACTCCAGAAATAAACAGGCAAACTGAGGATGTATTTTGGTTCTCATTATATGAATATGCAAATGACGATATTAAATCGATTGCGGTAACTTTAAAACGTCGCGGGACACTTGAGTTAAGCATAGCATTATGTTATAAATGTAATAAAGCAATAGGAATAAAGGAGCATTAATCAGTAATGAGTAAGATTCTTAAGGGAAATGAGCTTGATTCTGTGACAGGTGGCGGAAGATCGGGCGGCGGTAGCAAAGAAGAAGCGCAGCATGAGATGTGGAGAACCGAAGCCATACAGGCGGGTTACCATAATTACTGGGGGGAGCCATGCCCCGGGTGCAAAGCAAAGTCAGATAAATGGTACTCCACTTATTTTATTGTAGAAAACACGACGGGACCGTTTAACGTAAAGTGTTTTGCATGCAATTACAGCTTTACCGCACCTTAAGAACTAGTGTCCTATGACATCTAAAACTTCACTCTATTACGCCGCCTTATTCCGCCTGACTTCGTTGAAAAACCTTGAAATACCACTGGTATTACTGCGACTTTTAGCCTTGCCAGACGAAATAATCCAACATAATATAGCAAAGTTTTAGATGCCACAGGGCACTAGTGGTTTCAAGTGATTTAAGGTTATGACAATCAATCACAAAAAGGACATTGACTACGTCAAATCGCTATTAAGTTCGTAACTAATAGATTTAAATGAACTAAAAAAGCGATTATTAACACTTAAAGGGCATGATGAACAAAAAAATAATGCACTAATGGTCTTGAATGCATTTGAAACGCCTGGTATGTCAGAGCTTAAGCAGGAGGCAGAGCATTGAGTAAAGATATTTTCAGGAAAAGCGCAATTGATAAGGTGAGGTCACCGGAACAGCTCCATGATTATATGAAGGTCATAGGGACCGGAGTGTGGCTTATCATTGGCGGGATCTTTATTGTTTTTGCCGCCTTTTTTATATGGGGCTTTATGGGCTCGATACCGGAAACAACGGAATTTACCGGAACAGCCCTTATCACGGACAATGGAGAGATGATAGTTTACAGTTATGTGACGATAGATGACGCAAGACGGATATCCGAAGGTATGGATGTGCGCATCTCACCGGACTATGCTCCAAAGGAGCAATATGGATATATCTTCGGAACTGTTGCTTGCGTCGGGGAAACACCTGTAAATACCGACAGTCTTAGAGACATTTTCGGGGATGATTACAAATTTCTGTATGTCCCAACAGGCAACGTGATCGAGATAACGGTCATACCAAACTTGGCAGACGGAAAAATCCACTGGTCCACAAGCAGAGGTATGTCGGTTGATGTTACCGTCGGCTCGACTTGCGTGGTTACTGTTATAACAGAACAGCGCAGGCCTTATGAACTGTTCTTCAGATAATAGATAGTTGTGTAGTTTTGTGTATCGCCGATACACAGCACCGTTGCAGTAACTAGCGGAAAGAGGCGGCTTTATTATATGGCAAAACCGGTTAAAGTCCCATTCATAATGCAGATGGAAGCGCTCGAATGTGGTGCTGCCTCTCTTTGCATGGTACTTGCATACCACGGAAAGTGGCTGCCGCTCGAGAAGGTTCGTTCGGACTGCGGAGTATCGCGCGACGGCAGCAGCGCAAGCAACATATATAAAGCCGCCGAAGGATACAGGTTAAAAACAAAAGCATTCCGTATGGAGCCTGCCGAACTTCGGAATATCGACTTCCCGGCCATCATCCACTGGAATTTCAACCATTTTGTGGTACTCAACGGATTCAAGAAAAACCATGCTGTCATAAACGACCCCGCGCGCGGGACGGAAAACATCCCTCTCGAAACATTCGACAAATCATTTACCGGTGTCGTCCTGACATTTGAGCCAAATGCCGACTTCACACGCGAAGGCAAACCGCGCAGCGTCCTCGGTTTTGCAAAATCACGCCTCAAAGGTGCATTGCCGGCATTTACTTTTGTACTTCTGCTGGGAATACTCGCTTCCCTGCTCGATATTCTTAACCCGATATTTTCCAGGATATTTTTGGACGACATCCTCTCCGGCAGATCACATTCATGGCTGATCCCGTTTATAGCCGCCATGGTCATCGTGCTTGCCGTAAGGTTTATTCTGTCAATTTTGGACTCGGTGTTCCGGCTGCGGATTGAGGGTAAGTTCGCCATAATAGCCAATGCGGAATTTCTGTGGCATTTACTCAGGCTTCCGATGGAATTTTTCTCGCAGCGATATACCGGTGATATCCTTATGCGCCAGTCTTCCAACGAAAATATAGCAAATGTGCTTATATCGCAGTTTTCCCCGATACTTATGAACATGGGCTTGATGGTTTTCTATTTTATTATGCTGTTGCAGTACAGCCCCGTTTTAACTGCCATCGGTATATTGTCCGCTTTGGCCAACATGATCCTGTCACAATATGCTGCAAAAAAAAACATGGCATTTTCAAGACTTGTGCAGTCATCCGGAGGCAATGTCAACTCCATAACCGTATCCAGCATTGACATGATCGAGACCATCAAAGCCTCCGGCGCTGAAAACGGCATCATCGAACGGTTTTCAGGCTATCTGATAAAACAGCACAACGCAGGTATCGCATCCTTGCGGTTTTCCACATACTTTAACCTGATACCGTCTGTGATCGCGCAGATATTAAATACTCTGGTACTGCTTATTGGCATTTATTTTATAATGGACGGAAGTATGACCATCGGTATCCTTATGGCTTTCCAGGGGTTTTTGGGGTCCTTTTTGGCTCCTGTCAGCCAGCTTTCGGGTGTCATGGGCAGTCTGACTGCCATGAGGACAAACATGGAACGTATCGAGGATGTCCTCAATTATAAAACGGAAGACGACGAGTATACTTCGGCAGGGGTTGATGGACTTACTGCGGTGGGGGATGAGTCGGGTGAAGGGTCGGATGACAACTTTTCCGCAAAACTGAGCGGAAAACTTTCGGGCGCATTGAGAATCGAAAATATCACATTCGGATACAGCAGACTTTCAAAACCATTAATAAGCAATTTCTCCCTCGACCTGAAACCGGGCAAATCGGTCGCTATCGTCGGGTCGTCCGGCTCCGGCAAATCAACTATCGCAAAGCTTATAACGGGGCTTTATGAACCATGGGAGGGTAAAATCCTCTTTGACGGGAAAGAAAGGCTCATGATCGATGATTATGCATTTCGCAGTTCGGTTTCGATGGTCGATCAGGACATCATACTTTTTGAGGACACCGTAGAGGAAAATATCCGTATGTGGGATCCATCCATAGAGGATTTTGCCGTCATACTCGCTGCGCGTGATGCTGATATCCATGAGACTATAGTGACAAGACCGGGCGGATACAAGCAGTTAGTGGCTGAAAACGGAAAGAATTTTTCCGGCGGTCAAAGACAACGGCTTGAGATTGCGAGAGTCCTGGCGCAGGAGCCTATGATAACAATACTGGACGAAGCCACCAGCGCACTTGACGCAAAAACGGAGGAAAAAGTCATGCGCAACATCCGTAAAATCGGATGTTCCTGCATCGTAATCGCGCATAGGCTATCGACCGTCCGCAACTGCGACGAAATACTCGTTATGGAAAAGGGTGAGGTCGTAGAGCGCGGGACACATGATGAGTTATATGCGCTGGGCGGAAAATATGCCGGCTTGATTGCGATGGAGTAGGAGTTTGCCGGAACTCAGAACTCCTGCGGCTTCGTGGAGTATGGGTCTGAACACATATAGCTGAAGATACCCGGGGATGGTTGTTAAAACCTGAATTCCGGTTGACGAAAGGTATGGTCATTTTAATGACGGAACTGAATCTGTTTGACGAGCAGTTAAATATACGTAAAACCGGCGACGACATCATGTTTGAAAATGCGTTTGATGACCTGCTGTCCATATTGCACAAGCACCCCGGCAAAACGACAGAAAGAGTTTTTGATGCCGTCGGTGACATACTGATGTTTTTGGGAGTTGAAGGTCCCGCGACATCCGGAGAGCTTACCGATATTGACGAGCGTATCGAATATATGCTGCGACCGTCCGGAAGTGCCCGCAGACGTGTGGAATTAAAAGGTAAGTGGTGGAAGGATGCAGTGGATCCATTTCTCGCCTTTACTACCGATGGTGACCCGGTTGCTATTCTGCCGGGAAAGATGGGTGGATTTTCGTATCGTGGAGACGATGGCAAAAAAATCAAAATTAACAGCAAAACAGCAAAAGGCATCGCTGAAGACGCATACTGCTTCTACAGCCCGTTTGCGCTCAAAAAACTCCGACTCACCGACCTTGTCGCATTTATATTAAAAAGCCTGAGATTATCCGATGTCGTTTATACGATGATCATAAGCCTCATCGTTGCCGTGCTGGGAATGGCGACACCTTATGTAAACGAGCAGCTTTACGGTACGGTCATACCCTCCGGTATCATGGGTAATATTCCGGCTGTTGGAGCGTTGTTGATGGGCACCGCCATCGGCGTGATACTTTTTGGATTGGCGCGCAGCCTTATCCTAACAAGGTTCCAAACCGTTTTTGTGCATGTCCAAAATGCGACGATGATGCGTGTGTTATCGCTCCCTGCCCCGTTTTTTAGGGAATACTCCGCCGGCGATATCGCAAACAGGATGGGTTATCTTACAAATTTGTGCAGGACTATAACAAGCTCGTTTATGTCCACCGGTCTCACTGCGATATTCTCATTTGTCTATCTTTTCCAGATGAACCTCTATGCGCCGGCTATGGTTCTTCCCGGGCTTCTTGTCATTTTTACAATGCTCGCTATGTCAGCTCTCAGCACGGTTTTCCAGATGAAACTCACACGAAAAAAAGCCAAAGCCCAAATCAGGCTTGCCGCTCTCCTTTTTGCGCTTATATCGGGTATCCAAAAGATAAAACTGACCGGAGCGAAAAAGAGAGCATTTGCAAAATGGGCTTCCGCTTACAGCGAAATCGGTACTCTAAGTTACTCCCCTCCCATGTTTTTAAGATTACTGGAACCTATTAACCTTCTTATTATGATGGGTGGTTCTATTCTCCTATATTATTCTGCAGGAGCTTCCGGTGTCGGCACAGCAGACTATCTGGCATTTATGGCTGCTTACGGGGCGTTGTCGGGTGCGATAATGATGCTCTCAAGCGTGACAAATACAGTTTCCGATATCCGTATCGGCATGGAAATGGTGCGTCCGCTTATGGAGCAGGTGCCGGAGATCGACGAGAATAAAAAGCAGGTTACATCTCTTAGCGGCGGGCTTGAGTTGAACATGGTCTGTTTCCGTTACAATGCCGACGGTCCGCTCATACTTGACAATATAAACCTGAAAATACGTCCGGGCGAATACGTTGCTGTGGTCGGCAAAACCGGCAGCGGCAAGTCCACACTTATGCGGTTGCTCCTTGGTTTTGAGAAACCCGAGTCCGGCGCAATCTATTACGATGGGCATAACCTTGATAGCCTTGATCTGCGTACTATGAGGCAGTGTATCGGCGTCGATCTGCAAAACGGCAAGCTGATGGCGGGCTCTATTTATCATAATATAACGATAACAGCACCGTGGCGGGATCTTGACGATGCCTGGGAAGCAGCGCGGCTTGCCGGTATCGATGGGGACATACATGATATGCCGATGGGTATGCACACGATGATATCCGAAGGTGGAGGCGGCGTTTCAGGCGGGCAGCGCCAGCGTATTATGATAGCCCGGGCGCTTATTTCCAAACCCGGACTCATCTTTTTCGATGAAGCTACCAGCGCTCTGGACAACATCACACAAAACAAAGTGTCCGAATCGATCGCCGGGCTAAAATCCACCAGACTGATCATCGCTCACCGCCTGTCGACAATACAGGGCTGCGACCGGGTCATCGTAATGGACGCAGGTAAAATAATCGAACAAGGCAAGTACGAAGAACTGCTGGAACGCAAGGGTGAATTTTACGAGTTAGTCAAGAGACAGATCATATAGCGTGCAAACAATGATAACCGGCACTGTATGGATTCATTGGTGAGGTACAAATGAAACTAAAGACAATCGTATTATACGTGGTTTTGATTGCTGCGCTGATAACAGGGTGTACGTCCGGCATCAACAAAACACCGGACAATCAAACAGATTCGACAAGAACCAGCGCGCCCTCAGACTGGACGGATTTCATAGGCACACGAGTAGCCGCAAAAAGCGGGACAATATACGACGAAAAAGCAACAGTATTGATGAAGTCTTCCGAAACGCTGTTATTTAATGACTACCCGTCTATCTATCAGGCGGTGTCCGTCGGCCGGGCGGATGCCGGGATGCGTACATACAGGGCCGCGCGGATAAGCCTTCTCGATTCGGGTTATACAAACCTGGGAATAATCGCAATTCCTGAAAGCGTACATAGCATGGAGTATGGCGCAATCGCCATGGATCAAGATATCATCGACGCGCTGAACAGACTGCTTGTTTTGATCAAAGAAGACGGGACACACGACGATATGATCGCGCGATGGTTCGACTACTTCGACCCTAATGATCCTTCCGCTTTGCCCGAGATACCGCTCACAGGAGCAAACGGCACTCTGACAGTGGCCGTTTCCAGCGACTATATCCCATTTGTGTTTCCCGGGGATAATGGTGTGCTTTTGGGTTTTGACATTGAGCTTGCCATCCGTTTTGCTGAATATATGGACATGGATATCGAGTTCGTCGACATGGCGTTTTCCGGACTTTTGCCTTATGTCATATCAGGCAAGGCCGATTTTTCCGTTACCGATATCACAATAACCGAGGAACGGAAGCAAAGTGTGCTTTTTACGGACCCTTATCTTACCGATATGTCTGCACTGGTTTATCGTATTGATGACAGCATCACCGATAAAAATACGGATACATCTGCCGGTGTTGGCTTATTTGAATGGCTCAAGGTAGGCATAGAGCGCAACCTTATAACCGAAAACCGCTGGAAGCTGATAACCGGTGGTCTTGCCGTGACGATGCTCATCGCATTTACTGCCCAAATATCCGGAACGGTATTAGGGTGCTTTATTTGTTATTTGAAGACAAGGAAAAGCAAAGTCGTAAAGAGGATCGCAATTTTATATTGCAATCTGATCTATGGCACACCGGTGGTTGTTCTGCTTATGATAACTTACTACATCATATTCGGTACTGCTGCCATTTCCAATGTGCTTATCGCAATTGCCGCATTCACTATGGTTGTGGGAGCAAATATCGCCCAGACTCTAAACGATTCGATAGACACTGTCGATCCTGTAGAGATCGAAGCAGCACGCAGTATGGGTTTTTCCGGTTTTGGAGCATTTACGACCATCACATTACCACAGGCTATACGCTACGCCTTACCCGGTTATTCCAAAGGGTTTATCGATCTTGTCAAATCAACGGCTATCGTAGGCTACATCGCAATACAGGACCTGACACGCGCAGGTGATATAATCCGCAGCCGCACCTACGACGCATTTTTTCCGCTGCTGTTTGTTGCCGTTATATATCTGATAGTAACTATGACCTGCGTTCATGTATTTAAGCGCATTGTAAAAAAAGTAAATCCGGGCAGTCCGCGATAGATATCTCATCCAAATCGCCACATACTGAAGGAGACATGTTTATGTACGAAATTATGAAAAGCCCTTTTTCCGTCGGCAGCCTCACACTCAAAAACCATGTAGTCATGCCGGCTATCGGTGTCAATCTGTCGGCTTTGGGCGGGGGGGTGTCCGATGATATCATCGCTTTTTATGAGGCAAGGGCAAAAGGCGGGGTCGGGCTTATAATCAGCGAGATCACTCGTGTCACCGATGGGGCGGGAGCCGGTGAACCATATCAGCTTTCTGCGCGTGGGGTGTATGATGTGCCGGATTTGCAGCGGCTGGTTGATGCAGTACATAAATACAATACAAAATTCTTTATACAGCTTCATCATCCCGGTTTTATGGGAAGCATGTATGTGACAGGAGAAAAACTTGTTGCCCCATCTGTTCTTCCGGGTCTGGAAGAAACTGTCCGCGAACTGACCACCCTGGAGTGTGACTCTCTGGTACAGGCGTTTGTGACGGGTGCGGTCGCTTCGCAAATGGCGAATGCGGATGGTGTCGAGCTTCATGGAGCGCACGGGTATCTTATCAATGAGTTCCTGAGTCCCGCAACAAACCACCGGTGCGATAAATATGGCGGGGATTTTGAAGGTCGTATGCTTTTTGTATCGGAAATTATCAAAGGGATAAAAAAATCATGCGGACCCGATTTCCCGGTTTCCGTACGTATCAACGCCGTGGAGGAAATGCCCGGTTTCACCGGCGGGATCGATCTTGAAGAATCAAAAAGAATCGCTGTCACATTGGAAAAAGCGGGTGCGGATGCGATCAATGTCAGTTGCCTGTCCGAAGGTTGTATAGAAACCAAAGAATATGTGCAGGGATGGAGAAAATATATGCCCGCCGCCATAAAAAGTGTTGTGGATGTTCCTGTTATTGCTGTATGCAACATCATTGAACCGAAAATCGGAGAAGATCTGTTAATAGAAGGCATCTGTGATTTAGTCGCTGTCGGCAGGGGGCATCTTGCGGATCCGCAGTGGTGCGAAAAAGCGTTTGCGGGTCGTGAAAACGAGATTTGTTTATGTATAAGATGTAATATCTGTTTTGGTGAAATAAACAAGTTGAATCGCATAAAATGCGCAGTAAATCCCAAACTCGGGTTTGAAAAAGACTAGAGCAACTATACTTAATGCAAGGAGATCGATATGGCAGATTTATTTGAAGGGAAAAACTGTATTGTTACCGGCGCATCTACCGGCATAGGTTATGGCTTGAGCAAAAGATTGCTGGAGCGCGGTGCCGGGGTATGGCTGTGCAGCCGCACTGCTGCAAATGTAGAGAAGGTTCGTGAGGAGTTTAAAGATTATGGCTCCAGAGCGCATTTCGATGTTATAGATGTGCGCGATCCAGCCCGGGTAAACGCATATATAGGCGGTATTGCCAAAAACGGACCCATTGACTATCTGTTCAGTAATGCCGGTGTCGGATTCAAAGGCAGATTTACCGATACCACGCTAAAAATGTGGGAAGATGTAATGTCTGCCAATCTATACGGCGTTGTTCATGGTGCTTATGCAGTCATACCCATCATGCTTAAACAGGGTTTTGGGCATATTGTCAATGTCGCTTCGGTCTGCGGTATTGTCCCGCTGCCGTACCAAACTATATATGTTGCTTCAAAATATGCAGTCGTAGGTTTCAGCGAGTCGCTCAGATATGAGATGGAGGAAAAGAATATCCGTGTTTCGGTCGTCTGCCCCGGAGCGGTGGACACCATGATATTCCGAAGAGCGATTGACTATAGCATTTATAATCTCGAGTACCTGAAAGCACCACCGGAAGCCATTTCCCCCGAACAAGCCGCAGACGAGATCCTTGCGGGCACCGAAGCAAATATGGGGATACTCCCGATAACAGATTTTGCAAGAGAGACTTACGAAAACATTTCAAAAAACCCTGCCGCTAATGATGCGGCTATGAGGGACATAAGGAGATCAGTCGAAGAAGCTTTTTTATCAACTTGAATCGGAAGTAAATAAGTTTGAATAAGATCAAACTTATTCGGAAAATATGTCAATAAAGAAAGGTGGACTTAATAGATGAAGAGCAGTTACTTTATGCCGGAAGATAAAATCAAGAAATTCCCGCCCTTATGTGCAATGAATAATATGGAAGGGGTCACATTGTATGCCATTGCGGAGCCAAGCATCGGAGAAATCCTGCCACCTCCCCTTGAGCTTGTTGACCCGGACAACCCCATGCTTTACCTATATATTGTGAATATCCGCGAACCTACTTTTGCGCCATGGTATCTTGAAGGCGGCGTTGGTGTGCTTGCAAAGTACGGCGAAAAAACCGGGGTCTATTTCTTTAATCTTTTACTCAGCGGTCCCGGAGCTTCTATGGGTGTATTTTCGGGACGCGAGGGTGCCGGTTTGCCTAAGAAGTTTTGTGAACGGATCGTTTTGGAACGTAAGGGTGAGTACGGACGGTGTTATATGGAACGCAACGGAGTCAGGCTCGTGGATGTAGAGCTTGATATTGGAAACTACAACCTTCCGGATGTCAAATTCGGAATGGAGAACTGCAGCGAAGTTAATGGCGGACTTGAAACGGATGGTGGTTGCCTGCTCCACAAATATAGCTCGGACGACAGTGGAATCAAGGGTATGGAGCTTATATACTATGACAGCCCTTCCCGTTTTTACTCATGGGAACCGGCTTCGGCATCCGTCACATTTAAGTCTTCCATAGACGATCCTTATGGAGATATCCCCATAAAATCAGTCATTGGCGCAGCCTGGCAGGTAAGTGACAATTGGGTAAACGGGATGTTTTCGCTTTATAGTTATCCCCGAGATAAAACGACCGAGATTATGAGATACCTTTTCTCCGGTCGTTACGACCAATGCATGTTATATAACAAGCATCAGTTATATGAGACAAAATGAGGAGGAAAAATGGACTACGACAAAGAATATTTCAAAGGCAAAACCGCAGTTATCACGGGGGCGGCATCCGGTATTGGACTGGCACTGACAGAAGAACTCCTGGGAAGCGGTGTAGCAAAGATAGTGATGGCGGATATCAATCAAGAGGGACTAAGCGAACATGAAACAAGGCTGAAGAAACAGTACGGCGACGAGTCCGTCAAAGGGATCGTGTGCGATGTGACCGTCGAAGAAAATTTGCAGGATATGATAGAAAATGCAGCGAACTTCTTTTGTGTCCCTGACGGCGGCAAGTTCGACATACTGTTCAATAATGCAGGCGCAGGATTTCCCGGATGGTTTGAGGAAACGGGTAAAGATAGATGGAAGGTTGCGTTTGACCTAAACTTCTACAGCGCGCTTTATGGTATACGAGCGGCGCTTCCGATAATGAAAAAACAAGGCGGCGGTCAAATAATCAACATAATATCCGGTATCGCATTTGCACCGATGGCGCAGCAAACACTTTATTCAGCGACAAAAGCTGCACTAAACGGTCTGTCGCTTGCGTTGCGTTATGAGTTATGGGACGACAACATAAAAATATCCTCCGCAACCCCGGGGACAACAGCAACAAATATATTCAAAAGCGAAGGATACGACACACCGGATTTTGCCCAGTCCCCGCAACAGTCGGTAAGCCGCATACTGAGAGGTGTTGTCACAAACGAAAGGATCATCTACGGAGACGATATGGATCTTGAGGGTACCCGCGATTGCTTCGCTTTTGAATCCAACAGCGACAAGGATATGTATTTCGTCCACAATGCCCGCGAGCGCAAGGCGGGAAGATTGGCCCTATAGTACTTCGTTCTTGAAATACCATAGAAATGGAATATCGCTGTATGAAAACAAAAAGAACACATTTACCTTATATCAACAATATTATGATGGTCCTGATCACCATCGCCATAAACGTATGTGTCGTATTTGCCTTCTTCTGGCCGGATGGAGCCGCACTCATTGATGTGGTGATCGATACATCGATATGTGTGGTCATTACAGTGGCTATCGGATTATCGTTTGTTTATCCGAAAATGAAAGCAATGCGGGAGACGGGGTCTATACCAAAACAGGCGCCGGTCAGCGCCTTGATGCAAAAACTTCCTAAAAACCCCATATTCCTCGGATTGACCTACGCAGTTGTTTTCGGCATTCTTATGGTGGGGATCAATGTTTTGATTCTGTGGTTTTTTGGAATGACGGATATGGGCTTTATCCCGTGGCTTGCCTATAAACTTATTTATTCCACTATTCTAAGTATAAAAATCGTCGAGTTTTGTATATACCGTTATGTGCAGCCCGATTGGGTCAATGATGTCAAAATTCCGGTAAGGGATTATACGGGCAAACCTGTCAAAGACCCGCTGCCTAAGGTAAGTCTGTTTAAGGAAATGTTCGGAAGCGTAACCTTTAACATCGCTTTGAACATGATACTGGGAGCCGCTCTTGGCGGTGCTGTCATCAATGCCGACGCTTCGGTCATTATTTACCCAACGACGGCAGGGAGTATTTGGATAACCGGTCTGATATTTGGATTCATAACGGGACTCCTTACCACTAACGGTGTCATAAACGCCGTAAAAGCGGCTGTATTGTCGTCGAATGATACAGTACCCGACAGTAAAACCGGTGACAATCGTTTTACATGGCTGCCAAAAAATAAATTTACACTGACTTGCCTGGTCTGTGTCTGTGTAATGATCTTTTCTGCTGTTATGCTGCAGGCGATTATGATGCTCTTTGGCAAATCGGCACTTAACTTCTACCAATTCTCCATCTTTATCACCATATACGCTGCAATCATAAGCAAGCCGCTTTCATACATACTGACACAACGCTGCTCACAGCCCGATTGGGTGATATATATCAGAAATAAAACTAAAACAGAAAGCGAAAATAACACCCTTACCGGCTCTTATTAAGAGTTTTCCGGTTTAGGTTTTATCGTTATCGACCGATCAACCGAAATCTATCCCAGACCTTCTCTTTTTGATACCACAAAGCTGTGGTGGCACGCAAAACACTTCACAAAAAACGGACCTTGAGGGTTTTCCCCCATAAAGAAAGTTGAATACCAGCCATCCGATTTTGCTTTGCACTTGGGGCACTTTTCCGCCCAGTAGTAGAGATAACCCAACTCTTTAGCCTCGGCTTCCCACATAGCGTATTGCGATATTTCTTTGGTCCCGCCTCCCGAACGTCCACCGCCCGTCACGTCATCAAGATCCTTTTCCACTATATTCTCGCTCATAATTTTCACATCTCCTTAATTTATCGTTATAATGAGCCTTTACTAACTACATTATAATCATGATATGGAAAAAAACAACATAAATCAGGAGGAATACACTATGACAATCGATAAAAAACTTGAAAACGACAAACTGACCCTCACCCTTGAAGGACGCTTAGACACCACGACTGCGCCACAGCTTGAGAGCATACTGATCCCCGCATTCGATGAAGCTAAAAAGATCGTGCTGGATTTTTCTCAGCTCGTATATATTTCATCGGCCGGATTGCGCGTATTGCTCATGGGGCAAAAAGCAACAAAAGCGAAAGACGCGTCCATGACGGTCACGGACGTATCGGAAGAAGTCATGGAAGTTTTTGAAATGACAGGTTTTTCAAACATACTGACAATAGAGTAGCGCTAAGAGTGAACAGAGGTGTTTCAGTATGAGTATAATATCTGTAAAAAACCTTGAGAAGCGCTTCGGGGATAATGTGATACTAAAAAATGTAAGTGCGGAAATTGAGAAAGGTGAAGTCATCTCGATCATCGGTCCGTCGGGTACGGGCAAGAGTACCTTACTGAGAGCGATCAATCACCTCGACCCGCCGACAAGCGGTGAAGTGTTCTTTGACGGCGAAAAAATCACGAAGAAGAACATGGATGCCATACGGCACAAGATGGGCATGGTATTTCAGAGTTTCGGACTGTTCAGTCATCTGGATGTAACGGGCAACCTGACCGCAGGACAGGTCAAGCTGCTAAAAACATCAAAAAAAGAAGCCATGGAAAAAGCCGGCGTGTTACTAAAATCAGTGGGGTTGTCAGAACGCTCGCACCATTTTCCCAATCAACTTTCGGGTGGGCAGAAACAACGTGTGGCGATCGCGCGGTGCCTTGCGATGTCACCTGAAGTGATTTTATTTGATGAGCCGACCAGTGCTCTTGACCCTACGATGGTGAGCGAGGTCATGGCGGTCATGCGGAGCCTCGCTAAATCCGGCATGACCATGCTGGTTGTCACGCATGAAATGGATTTTGCCCGCGATATATCAAACCGTGTATTTTACATGGACGAGTGCGGCATTTACGAGGAAGGCTCTCCGTCTGAGATTTTTAACAATCCGCAAAAACAGAAAACTCAGGCGTTTATATATAATATTCGTTCGTATAATTTTGAGGCATCAAGCCGCGATTTCGATCATGTGGAAATGCTCAGCGGCGTGGATAACTTCTGTTTCCGACACGCAGTAGACCAAAAGGTCGTCAATAAACTGCGGCTTTTGGCGGAGGAGTTGGTCATTAATATCGTAACTCCAAAGTACGGCGCTTGTACTCTGACAATAAATTCTTCAGAAAAGCTCGGCACTTATGAGTTGTCGATCTCATACGGCGGCGAAAGTTCAGATGCTTTGGAATACGCCGAGGATGACCTGTCTGTGATGATGGTGCGTGGTAACGCGAAAGATATCCGGCATGAATACGCTGATGAAAAAAACACCATAACGGTGGCATTGTAACGAGTAGTTAGGTCAGTACAGGACCGGGAGTACCATATGCTTCTTAAAAACAGGCGCAGCGGGCAAACGATAGAGATTTCATTTTACACTGATCAGCAGGCAGTGGACATTGCTGTGAGTTGTCTTATATCCGCTTACGGAGAAGAAAACAACTATGTAAAGCCTGAAATGTTCGATAAAAACTATCTGCTTGACGGTATAAAACGCGATAAAATGAGAGTGTTTGCTGCAGTAGCTGCGGACGGCACACCGGCTGTGGCTGTAATACTGTTTAGGCAGCCATACTTTGAAAATGCATGGGAAATGGGCGCCGCTGCCGTAAGCAACAGCTATAAGGGAT
>Ga0123356_10003684_pt1 | contig 15963 bp, 13 predicted proteins | sample TergutEmb28metaG_2_FD_92546 | JGI IMG/M metagenome (GOLD analysis project Ga0123356, IMG submission 92546) | Embiratermes neotenicus P3 segment gut microbial communities from Petit-Saut dam, French Guiana - Emb289 P3 | ecosystem: Host-associated > Arthropoda: Insects > Digestive system > Gut ... | reverse complement strand
TACTTTCGCCAGCTTGCATGTGTTTAACAATGGCGTTTCTTTTTTCGTTCGATATTGGTTTTGGCATGTGATCTCTACAATTACATCATACACGTCAGACTATAAAAAGTTAAAGTGCTATATTGCCTGGTGTGGGGGGTATAACTTATAATTTGCGGGTGGGCGATTTGGCGTTGGGTTGGGAGGCAGATCATGTGGAGCCGGGGGTGAGTGTGGCAAATAAAGAAACTGATCCCCGTGCTGGGGGTGCGGCTAATACTGCGTTAAATGTTCTTTCTTGTGTGGGTAATGAGGCGGTGGTTGTTTCGGGGGAGGCTAAGGGTTGTATGGGTGTGGTTGTGGGTAAGCATGGGGGGGTTGAGCATGTGATGGTGGATTTTTCAGACGAGGTTTTAGAGAAGCTTTTGCCGGGGGATAAAATTCTCATCAAAGCCTTTGGCACTGGTTTGAAACTCGCGCAGTTCTATCCGGATATAAAGGTGTTAAACATTGATCCGGCTTTGCTTGAGATTTGGAATCCTCAACCCAGTGAGGCTAAACTTTTGGTGCCAGTTACGCATTTGGTGCCTGCGGCTATTATGGGTTCAGGGTTGGGGGCTAATCAGACCAATTCGGGGGATTATGATATTCAACTCTTTGATGAGGGGGTTGTTGAGCAGTATGGTTTGGAATCGTTGCGCTTGGGGGATTTGGTGGCTATTGTTGATGCGGATCACTCGTTTGGTCGGATTTATCGGCAAGGGGCAGTCTCGGTTGGGGTGGTGGTTCATACTAATTGTGTTTGTGCGGGGCATGGGCCGGGGGTTACAACTTTGTTGAGTTCTGCGGGGGGTAAAATTGTGCCGCAGATAACGCAGAATGCAAACATAGCTTCTTTATTAAAATTAAGAGCAGATATATAAGACAGTTAACTCAATAAGTGGAGCAAAAAGGAAAAAGAGGACAAATTAATGCCTGTTAAGCGAAAAAGCCGAGGAAGAGCAAAAGGAAGCAAAGGAAGTAGTACCCTTGTACAATGCGTTAACTGCGGAGCGATGGTGCCCAGAGATAAAGCTAAGCGCTCGACTAGGCGGGTATCATTTGTGGAGCCCCAGTTAGCCAAAGAACTCAGGCAAAAAGGCACCTTTTTAGCGTCATGGGTGGATACCAAGTACTATTGTATCTCATGCGCGGTTCACCGTGGCATCGTCAAAGTCCGAGCAGAAAACGAACGCCACTCCAAAGGATACAAACGCAGATACTAACAATTAGCAACAATTATTGTTGCTTTTCTTTCTTTTTAGTTCGCGATAAACATGTAGGGCTCTTTGTATGACAGTCAGGTTTGAGAGCAGGGCCAACAAGGCTACGCCATACCCAAGGGCAGGCAACCAAAAGTAGCCTGCTATGCTGGCAACAGCTAAGATAAGCATCCGCTCAGCGCGCTCAGCAAACCCTACTGATTCCATTTTTATGCCAGAAGCTTCGGCTCTTGCACGGGTATAGCTAACCATCATCGAACCCGCTAGGGCAACTATTACAACTATGGGACCCCAAAAAGCACCCCACGCTGCATTAGCTAACCCCGCGATAAGAATACCCCCATAAACAGCGGCATCGGCATAGCGATCAAGAACAGCATCAAAGAAGCCTCCAAACACACTGGTCTGATTAAACGTTCGAGCAACAATGCCATCCATGGTATCACTAAATCCGGAGACTAAAAGAAAAAACACGCCAAGTAACAAAAACCAAGGCGCCTCAGAGGTGACCAGGGCATAGGCAACCGCAGAGGCTAGGGCAAATATGAAACCCACAATGCTGATTCGATTGGGAGTAAACCCAAGTCTATGAGCTAGTTTAGCCTCAGTAGCGAGCATTTTCTGGATTTGTTTTTTAAGTTTAGTGAGCACCCTTGATCTCTGCGAAGTAATGCCTTAGTTGCAGAAAAGCCTTTCTTTGTTTGTAGCAAAACAGCCATGTTTGTATAGGCGCGTTTTCAATGACTTTATAAGGAAGAAGGCCCAAATATTTTGCAGTAATGTTCGGTCTCGCAACAAAGCGTTGACCTTCAACGTTACACATGAGACATAAGGAGAAAAATAAAATGACTGAAAATGCAGACGTTATTTTCGTCGGAAACAAACCCCCAATGAGCTATGTTCTGGCAATAATCACGAGCCTCTCCTCAAACAACCTAAAAGAGATCACCCTAAAAGCAAGAGGCCAAGCCATAACCACAGCAGTTGACGTTGCAGAAATCGCAAGAAACCGCTTTATAAAAGACCTAAAAATCAGTAAAATCGCAATCGGAACAGCCGAGATGCCCCCTCGTGAGGGCGAAAACAAATCCCGAATGGTTTCCACGATGGAAATAACCCTTACCAAACAATAAGCAACAACGTTTAAAATTTAAATCCAAAAAACCACTTCTAATTTTTTTCCACAACTAAACCCCTACAGGTTATGGCGCACCCAGCGACAACTATGAACCAACTAACCAACCGATAGACCCAAAGTCTAAAACCAAGCGCCTGATTAGCCCAACTTAAGTTTAAGGGCAAAAAATTCTTATCAGTATTGCCGTTTTTTAGCAGTTGAATCGATTAAAGACAAGTTTACTGACTAACAAGGTCAAGCATAATGTGCAGAGCTCTTGTTTTGTCTCCAGTTAAATCCTGATTGTCCACAAAGAATACCTCCAAATCAGACACCACAACACGGTTGATTGATGGCTTACCTAGAGCATACAAGTCATAGCGAGATTTATTGATTCTAAAAATCTCTGTAAAAACATTTTTATAAAAATTTTCTAACACTATTTAGCTTGCCGTATATCTTCAGCAATAGCTATTTGAAACCAGACAGGCCCATAAATGCCGCCATGCACATTCAAATAATTACACCATTGATGATTTCTCCAATACACAAAACATTTGCAAATTTTTTACATACTTCAAATAGTGGAAAAATTATAAGTTAGCCATAATAGTTCCACGGATTCAAAAACAACGCGCCCCTCAAAATAGTTCTCTAAACTTCAGAAGGTACGACTTAAAAGTCACAACCATAGGGAGTTTGTCTTTGGAAGCGGGTTTTTAGGAGCTAATAGAGAAACCCCAGGACAGGGCGGGTTCTTGTTTATTTGCAGGTTGCAGGTTTATTAGAGTTTTACTGGCCAACCGTTTTTCTCAATTAGGGTTTTTGCTTTTTTCTGTTGTTGGTCATCAATTGCGATTGCGTGGAGCAACTCGTTTGTTATAATGCTACCCATACCTTTGATGTGTTTTATTTCTTCAAGCAACAATGCATCGTCTGTTTCAAGTAGGGTTAGGGTTCGGATTTTAACGCGTCCGATTTTTAGCTGCCAATCATCCAAAGAACGCCCTACATTATCAGGCAGGGGTTTGCCGCTTGCTTTTTGTAGCGCCTTTTTTATTTTTTGAGGGGTTATATTAATGTCATGGGCTCGGATTATTGAGGGAAAATCGAGTTTGTAGACTGCTGCGTTACCATCCACTGAGTGGCGGGTTAAAAATTTGCTAAAATAGGTTTCATGTTCAATGCGGCATTTAAGACCCGAAATAATAACAGAGTAGTCGGGCAGTACCAAAAGCTGGCCCTCGTCATTTAGGGTGATAGGGGGGTTGGTTGTTTCGTATTTGTCCCTTAAGCCAAAAACCCATGCGCCAAGCTTGGTTATGCGAAAACCTGCAATACCAACGCAAAAATCGTCGTCGGCATATTTTATGCGGGCAACATTTTCAGTATATGCAATATCGACAAGACCCATAGCGGACAGAAAAGTTAAGCTGAGACGTATGATCTGCGCTTCGCATTCGTCCCAGTCCAGCTCATAGGGATCACCATAGTAGCGGTCAATTTTGTAGCCTCGCAGTACAACATCGCCATAGAAGAGGCGTCTGAAAAAATTGCCAGAGTACATTTCGGCGTGTTTGTTTAAAGACTCAAACGTTATAAATTTTTCAACCGGACAGATTTTTAGCAATTCTATGATGGAATTTCGGCACTTATACCAATCAATTTGCCAGTAACTGTCGCGAATTCCAATGTTGGTTACAAAGTGGAGTTCATGGATTTTATTTTGCTTGAGATAATCAGTGAATAGTTGTTTTATTAACTCGTGGGGCGGCTTGGAGAGTAGGGCAGGAGCGTTTGTGCCTGGTTTAACATAACCGTCTTTGTCAATATCGAGTAGGGTTGAATTGGCGGCTAATACAAAGAGGGGGAGGGTGACTTTGAAGTCGTTTATATGTTTGGCTTCTTTTGGGGGACAAAATTTGCCGGCTTTGTCGCATACTTCCTCGAAATCAATCAACTCGGCGAGTTTGGCAAGTTTTGTGGGGGTGAGGTCATATGTTTGGGGTTTTACTTTTAGGTGTTCGCTTGTGGTGAGTTTGACAAGGGTTGCAAAGTCGCTGATTCGGTTTTCACGGCAGATTATGTAGTCAGTTTTTATTGGGTGGTATTCTTGGGGGGTAAATGTTATGGATCCGACGAGGTTTTTTAAGACCTGAAAGACTATGGGGGGCATGTTTGCGCCGGGGAAAAATATTACGGTTTTGGTGTTGGGGATGTTCCAGCTTAGGAGGTGGAGAAATCTAAATCGCATGGTGGTGTAGGGGGAGGTTATGTCTTGTTTGTGGCCGTTTGGGGTGGTGTGTTGGAGTTTGAGGTTGTGTTTTTTGGCATAGAGTAGAGTTGTGGGGAGGTGTTCGCCGCTACATTGGACGATATAGCGTATGAAGTCTTGTTCGCATTCAGAGAGACCGTTCCAGAGGTTGATGATGTTTTGTTTGTTGAGGTAAAAGTTTGTGAGGTTTTGGACCATGTCTTTTTTTGGAACGGAGGTTTTGTTGTTGAAGAGGCGTTTGTGTAGGATGGTTAATCCGGTGCCCTCGACGCATGCGTAGGGGGTGTCATTGGGGCAGGCGATTAGATATCGCATCAGATCGGCAACTTGGGGGTCTAGCTCACTCATGGGGTGGAACCTCGTCTATAATTTTGTAGGGGTAGCCTTGTTCGGTTAGGAATAATTGGCGATGCATTGAGAAACTTTCCTCAGAAGTGTCGCGTGAGACTAGGGTGTAGAAGTAGGCTTTGTTGTCGCCTTTTTTGGGGCGCAAAATTCGGCCTAGGCGCTGGGCTTCTTCTTGGCGGGAGCCAAAACTGCCGCTAATCTCGAGGGCTACATTGGCATCGGGGAGATCGATGGCAAAGTTTGCGACTTTAGAGACTACCAAAACTGGAAATTCGCCGCTTCTAAAGCGGCTATAGAGCATTTCGCGGTCTCGATTAAAGGTTTTGCCGGTGATAAGGGGAGCTGAGAGTTGTTTAGCAATGTGTTCAAGTTGGGTGAGATAGACGCCTATGATTAAGATATGGGCGCCTTTATGTTTAGTGAGTAGTTTGCGGACAATGGGCAGTTTGTCGGGGTTTTCAGCTGCGACTCGGAATTTATCGCGTTTTGAGGCTATGGCGTAGGGCATCTTTAGGTTCTCAGGTAGAGGAATGCGGACCTCAAAGCATTCTGCTTGGGCAATCCAACCCTGGCCCTCAAGTACCTTCCAGGCCATTTCATGGCGTTTGGGGCCAATTAGGGCAAATACGTCTGCTTCATGGCCATCTTCGCGCACAAGCGTTGCAGTTAGACCTAGGCGTCGCTTGGCCTGCAATTCGGCGGTTATGCGGAAAACTGGTGCGGGAAGGGTGTGTACTTCGTCGTATATGATAAAGCCCCAATTGCGTTCTGAGAATAATTTGAAGTGTTTTTGTTCGCCTGCGCGGTCTTTTGCGCTTATGATTTGATAGGTTGAGATTGTTACAGGTTTTATGTCCTTTCGCTCGCCGCTGTACTCACCAATCAACGCGGGGTCAATGTTTGTTTTAGTAATCAGCTCGTTTATCCATTGGCGCACTGCGGTGACTGAGGTTGTAAGAATTAGTGTCTCGGTTTTTAACTCGGCCATTGCCTCAATTCCAACAATGGTTTTTCCTGCCCCGCAAGGCAAAACCACTACTCCATGATCGCCTTTGCCGGCAGCGCGAAATGCACTAACGGCGGCGGTTTGGTAGTCACGCGGTTGGAAAACATTGTGTTTTAGATCAAAAGTTAGGGCCTCGCCAGCGGCGTATCCGGCCAGGTCTTCGGGTGGAAATTGGATGTTCATAAGTGCTTGTTTTATGTGTCCTCGAAATACAGGGTCGATTTTAACTTTGGTGGTTTGGGGGGTGTCGATAAAAAATTTGAAAACGGATTTTTCTGCACAGAGGTGGGCCATTATAAATTGGTCATCGGTTTCAAGAAATAGCTCGTTGTTTTCTTTGCGAATTCGTACCTTGCCATAGCGGTCGCTTATTTGGGTTAGACGTGTAATGACGGTTTGAGATATGGGATATTTGCTATACTTTTCAAGGGTTGTTAAAATATCAGTGCTTGTTACCCCTGCGCTGGCTGCATTCCAAAGAGAAATTGGAGTCATCTTGTAGGTGTGAACATATTCAGGAGATTTCACCATCTCAGCAAACGCCGAGAGTTCATCACGCGCAGATTCATAGGACGCATTGTTTGTTTCAAGCAACAACGACATATCGCTCTGCACAATAAGCGGTTTGTAGATATCATCAGTCATTTAATACACCTATTGAGTATTGACTTGTATGAGATTGTCACCACATGACCCCAAGGATTATTTAGCAACGACGATAATACACGAATTCTTATAACCTTTGTTAAATATAATCCAAAAATTCGCATATAGAAAACAGATACCGATAGAGACAGACTTATTGATCGTTTCTGTTGCTGAGGAAGGATGATGGTTTTCAATGTTTGACATGTGTTTCATCCACATTTCTCAAAATTAATATCTTTTGAGCGATAGGTTAAACAAGCGATTCTGCTTTTGTGGTTACCGGCACCACATTTATTTTTGTTCATTTATAGCTGTATATTAACATGTTTATATAATGTTTAGAAGTTAATTTTTAGTTTAAGAAGTTTTGTATTGATTTTCAAGTCATTTGAAGTTGCGAATAATTTAAGTGAAAATTTTGAAAAACACACACAAGTTAGGATTAAATTTATAAGACCAGCTAGTTATTTGCTTTTTACAACATATGGAGAAAACAAAAACATGACACCGTTTAAACCTAAAAACATATTTTCAACAATAGCAATATTGATGATAACCATTTTTGTCGTTTCAATGTTTGCATTACCAAACACCACAACAACCGCACAAAATATCCCCACACCACAATCCCACAGAGGCTTAGGACAAATAGCAATGGCACACTGGACAGGAGTACTCAACACCGATGTAACCATAGACGCCTACTTTGCAGAACAATTAACAACCCCCACAGGCGAAGTTATCAGAAATGGACTCTACATAAAAGTTATCCACGGAAACGGAGTTGAATCTGAAGACCAAATAGCTCTAAACGATTCAGCCATCATAAAAAACCAACATGAAATACAAATCGAAACTAGCATGAACTTCGCACAACGCGAAGGAAGCACCCCAACACCACACAGCACACTTCTTGTTTGGAACTTAGACGAAAACTTTGCACGCATCACCCTTGGCAATCACCCCTCACGATATGGCAATTCTTGGGATACTGAATCATTTACTATAGACACTGTTGCAACACCCACTGCATCAGCAGCCGTTACTAAAGAGAAGGGCAACACAAATACGCTTGCAATCACAGTCACAGCACCATATTTTGACTTTCAAATGAAAAATACCCAAACTACAACACTATTTGAATCATTCACCATCAATAACAACGCCGCAAACACATACACAATAAACAACTATAGAGTCTATGTGGATACAAAAGGCAACGATCAAATACGCGCATGCTACATAGCAACAAAATAACCAATACCCAACACAAAAACATCACAGACAAAAACAATCACCCCCTTATTTTTTGAACTACCAGCCACAAAACGCAAATTCCATTTTAAACTCAACCACCACCAGATAACAGACTACCAACACCCAAATTTCAACCCCTTGATACGAAAAACAAAGACCCAGAAACCCAAAACAATATCGACCAATACAACTAGTTTCCGTTAAAGCTATAAGCTACGCGAGTTATCAACCTAAAATGCCCTTGGAGTCGATAGTTTGATTTTGCTTATGACCACTGCACCCCCCCAAAAAGATACCTGGTACCATGGGAAACGCTTGCCACCTATTGGATTGATGTATATCGCAAGCGCACTTGAAAAAGCGGGCCATACAGTTGAGATGCTAGATAACTATCTAGCCAACAAACCCCTAGAAGAAATTAAACAAATAATTAAGCAAACCAACCCATTTATGGTAGGCATTACCTGCGGGTCAGCTACATTTGCACGCTGTGTAGAAACCGCTAAGGCCATAAAAGAGGCCAAGGCAGATTGCGTGGTGGTGGTTGGCGGCTGGCATGCCTCCTATCTCCCCAAAACCCTTCTAGCACACAACGAAATAGATTATGCTATTATCGGAGAGGGAGAACGCGCCATAACCCAGTTAGCAAACGCACTCACCAAAGGTAATCTGAGCCAAGCAACAACTCTTCCAGGCGTTGCATCTAAAACTAAAAACGGAATTGTCATAAATCCACCCCAATTTATTGAGGATATAGATGAGATTCCCTATCCAGCCCGACACCTATTACCCCTTGAGCAGTATGATCGCACCATAGAATTCTTAGAGGCCCAACCAGCAGATGTGATGAGTATTAGTCGGGGGTGTGTGTTTAGTTGTGGATTTTGTGAAACACGCAAACTCTGGGGCAACATTAACCGCAGCTTTAGCCCCAAACGCGTCATAGGCGAAATTCAAGATTTACAGAACCGCTATGGCACAAAGGGCATCTACTTCATAAATGATAATTTTACCCTAAACAAAGAAAAAACCAAAAAACTCTGCCAACTAATGATCCAACAAACCCCGGATTTAGAGTGGGTTTGTGACACCCGCGTAGATTTAATTGATGAGGAGCTATTGGAGCTTATGAGCAAAGCAGGCTGCAAAGTTATCTGGTTTGGAGTAGAGTCCGGCTCACAAAAAATCCTCAAACGCATCAACCGAGACACCACCCCAAAACAAGTCGAAGAAGCCTTTAAACTCTGCAAAAAACACGGGATAAAAACCGCCTGCTCCTTTATGCTAGGGCTACCCGATGAGACTCTTGAGGATATGGAACAATCCCTAAAATTTGCCAAAAAAATCAGCCCCGATTATTGTCAATTCAACATCTTTATCGCCTACCCCGACAGCAACCTCTACAAAGAACTCCTCCAAACCAACAACTATACCCAACTCGACGACTATCTGCTCAGCGTCAAAAGCGACCAATACAATTTTGAAACCCTAAAAACAGTGCAGTGGCGCTTCTTTAAAAGCTTCCACATGACACCCAAACAAATCCTAAAACGAGCCAAACGCGAAGGCATCCTAAACTTTGCCAAAAATCGATTGCTACACGGCACCAAAAAAACCAACGGCACAGCATAAAATAACAACAATAGATGATTAGATGAATAGAAGACGACTGGGCAGAACAAATCTGAGAATATCTCAGATAGGGTTTGGCGGCACCTGGATAGCAGAACTCCCCCCACAAAACGCAGTCGAGGTTGTGCAACGCGCCTTTGAGTTGGGGATTAATTATTTTGATACCGCACGCTGGGATGGGAACAGCGAAGAAAAAATCGGAGAGGCCCTCAAAGACCAAAGGCAACAATGTGTAATTGCCACCAAAACCGGTAATCGAACCAAACGCGAATCCCTCCAAGATTTGACACTGAGTCTCAAAAAGCTCCAAACAGATTATGTGGACATTTTGCAACTCCACGGAATTGATGATGAAAAAACTCTTAGCAAAGCCATGGGGGAGGAGGGCGTGTTGCAGACCTGCAAACAAGCCCAACGCGAAGGACTCACAAAATTTGTTGGAATCACAGGCCACAAACCAAGGGTACTCACAAAAGCAGTAAAAACAGGCGAGTTTGACACCGTTTTGGTGCCCCTCAATGTAGTGACACCGCAAGCACTTGAAGAACTCATACCTACCGCAAAAGCCCATGATGTAGGGGTGGTTGCTATGAAGCCACTGTCGGTGAAAACCTCGAACTTGATAACCTGTCTCTATCAACCCTCCCTCTCACTTATCTCAGAGGAAGCAGAACTCAAGGCGCTATTGGGTCAATCTCCAGAGGAGCAGGTTAACAATGCACTACAATATGTACTCACACAGCAAGTTGCAGGAGTGGTTGTGGGGCTCAAAAGTATTTCCGAAGTAGAAACCGCCACATCCCCCAAAAATCAATACAGTGGTCTAGCACCCAATAGTCGGTTTAGCTTTGAATTAGGTAATAGTTATTGCCGGGATTGTGGTTTGTGTATGCCCTGTCCAAATGACATAAACATCCCTGCGGTGCTGCGATTTCAGATGTTATATGATATTTATGGATTGAAAAATTGGGCTAAAAAACTCTACGGAGGATTAGAAGTTAAAGCCGATAAATGCAGGCACTGTGGACAATGTACACCTAAATGTCCCTACAATCTGTCTATAGAAAACCAGTTAGGGAAAGCCAAACAAAGGCTCACCGAATAAACGGCTATCTTAACCCCAGCCTAGCATACAACAGCTGTGCTCCTTCGCCGCGTAGACGACATTACCGCTTCAAACTACTACGAGCCGGGCGCACGATTGGATTTGTCCCTGTGGTTGCGTGTCGCTCGCGCTAGGATATTATCGTATGTATGAAAAAAGAAGGGGCCGAATGAAAAATCATTCGGTTTGGCGCTATTGATGTAGAGTGCACTATTACGAGGCAGCATTTGTCCATCTTGGTGTTGCCAGAGGTAGCCACATAGACGCGGTAGGAATCAAATGTAGAATCGACTGTATATGTGCCTGCGGCGTTGTTGATGATGCTAAAGGTTTTTGAGGTGCAGGTTATTGTTCCATTAGATAGTGTTTCTGCAATGGTGATTGTTAAATCATTTTTGTTGCCATTTAGTTTGGTAACAAAAGCAGATGGAGTGACACTGACAACGGTTACGGCATCAAATCCAACCCATCATTTGCCCTCGTCTTTTGACGCTATGTTAATGCCCCTTGAAGCGTTCAATGAATCACAACCCAATTTTTAAACTTATAACGAAAACGTGTCAACATTGACTCAATACCATCTAATCAAAAAACAGAAACAATCAAACTCCAAGAACCGCCAACATTCCAACTACCCCGCTAGCTCACTATTAGAATTTGACCGTTTAGTATAACAAAGTCCAGGGTTAGTTTGCTTAGTTTGTGTGGTTCAACGGTTGCGGGGTCAGTGGTTAATATGATAAGATCAGCCAGTTTGCCTTCCTCTATTGACCCTTTGAGGGTTTCTTGATCTGAACAACGAGCAGCATTTATTGTATATAGACTAAGGGCTTCATCAAAACTTAACCTCTGCTGGGGGTTGGGATGCAACATTAGTTCTTGGATACCCAGCATTGGGTTTAGGGGTTCCATGGGACAATCAGAGCCCGCGGCAACCACCACACCAGCATCTAGGAGAGTTTTTAGGGGGTGGAGCCAATTGACGCGTGGACCAAGTCGTTTGCCTGCAAACCATACACTAAATTCGGTCGATATGACTTTGGGCTGAATTGTTATAGCCACGTTTTGTTTTTTTAGCCGCTCAAGCAACTCGGCATTGAGTAGGGCGGCTTGTTCGATTCGGATGCGCGGGATGCTTTTTGTTTGCTCAATTACTGATAGGGTTAGGTCAAGGGCTCTATCGCCCATTGCGTGAATGACCGGTTGAACCCCAAATGTTAACGCGCGCATAATTGATGTTGATAGGGTCTTTTTTGATAGGTAGAGTTTGCCGGTGTTGACAGGGTCGTCGCTGTAGGGTTGGGTTAGAGCGGCTTCTTTGGAGTCTAGGTAGCCATCCACCACAATAAAAGCCCCGCTGACACGTAGCATCTCTGGATTTTTTGATTTGAGTTGGGTGGCTTTTTCTATAAGGGTTTCGGGGGCGATGATGTTTACTCTAAAGAGCAGTTGGTTTTGTTCATAGAGACTCTGAATTAGGGTGAGTTCGCTCTCTGAGAGTATGAGCCAGTGGAGGCTTGTTATGCCGGCTTGGAAGATTTTTTGGCAGGCAAGAGCGGTTGCGCTGAGTAGTTCGGTTTGGGTGGGTTGGGGGACGGCTTGCCAGATCAAGTTGGTTGCGGTGTCGCGAAAAATGCCGGTGGGGTTGTTTTGAGGCGTTTTGTCGATGGTTCCATTTTGGGGGTTTGGGGTGGTTGGGGTTAGGTTGGCGTGGGTTTGGGCTTGGGTGTTTGCTACGCAGATCATGGCGGCTTCGCGGTAGAGAATAACTGGGTTATGGGGGGTGAGAGGGTCTATGTCGGCGGCGGTGGGCATGCGTTTTTCCTCAAAGCGATTTTCGTTCCAGCCTTGCCCAATGATCCATTTGTTGGGTGGGGTAGTAGCGGTTTTTTGTTTTAGCAGGGTTTGGAGTTCAGCTATGGATTTTGTGGAGGTGAGATCTAGCCAGAGGAGGCATTGGCCGTAGTCAGCGACGTGGATGTGGGTGTCAATTAAGCCGGGAAGGACAGTTTTGCCGCCAAGATCTAGAAGTAGGGTGGTTTGGTTAATTAGCGGGGTGATGTCTTGGTTGGTTCCGACTTTTTTGATGTGGTTGTTTTCTATGGCTAGGGCTTGTGCGTGGGGTTGGTTTGGATTTTGGGTTTTTATGTTTGCATTAATTATTGCTAAAGTCGCAGACACTTTGCCACCTCATAATTTTTCTATAAAGCGAGTGGGTGACGTGATAAAAACCTTTGTTTAGTTTGGGTTTAGGGTTTGGGTAAGACATAATAGCTTCGCAATCGTGTGTTGAGTATTACTCTTGGGGACCCTTTGCTTGAAAGCGCGTGTAGCTCTTGTTAATCCACCCTATCCGCCTGAAGCGGCACAGTCAATTTTTTTGCCGCTAGGGATTGGTTATTTGGCGGCAGTGCTTGAAAAAGAGGGCTATTCTGTGGAGGTTGTGGATTGTCAGACTGAAAAATACACTCCGCATGCCTTAGAGAATAAATTTCGCAGTCTAAACCCCGATATTGTGGGGGTGACCTCTGCAACGGTTACCTATTTGCCGGCTTTGGAGGTTTTAAAATCGGCCAAAGCTGCGGTACCCAAGGCGCTTACGCTTATGGGGGGGCCGCATGTTAGTGTGCTTGATCAGCAGGCCTTAGCTGAGAGTCCCGACATAGACATTGTGGTGCGTGGAGAAGGCGAGCAAACTATACTTGAAATAGCGCGTTTTGTCTCTGAGCAGGGTCAAATATATGGGCTTAGTGCAATACAGGGCATAACCTACAGAAGTAATAATCAGACCTTTAGCACCACTGATCGGGCATTTCTACCAAACATTGATAATTTGCCCTATCCAGCACATCACCATTTTGATACCAATATGTACAAGCTCTTTGGCGTCAACTATATGCCTATAATTACTAGCCGAGGCTGCCCCAGTGCATGCACGTTTTGTTTGGCCTCAAAGATGTGTGGGCATAACTTTAGGGGCAGAAGCCCAAGCAAAGTTGCTGATGAGCTAGAGTGGCTGCGCGACAAGTTTGGAGCGGGGGCATACGCATTCTATGATGATACTTTCACCTATGATCTACAACGGGCCTATGCAATCTGTGATGAGATGCAAAAACGCAAAATTAACTTACCCTGGGACTGCCGCACCCGAGTAGACCGCGTGTCTAGGGAGCTTTTAGCAAAACTCAAAGCCACTAACTGTCAACTTATCCACTTCGGCGTTGAGTCGGGCAGTCCAGAGATGCTCAAACTGATGCGCAAAGGCACCACCGTTGAACTAAACGCCCAAGCCATCAAATGGGCCAAAGAAGCAGGCATATCAGTAGCAGTCTCACTTGTCATTGGCTACCCAACCGAAACCCCCCAGATGCTTGAGCAAACCATCGAGTTTCTCTACAAAACCAAACCCGACTATGTCTATATGTGTGAAGCAGTGCCCTATCCAGGCACAGAATTGGCATATTTCATAAAAGAATTGGGCTTAGAAGTAGATACAAACTGGAATCAATACCGAGAAGAAACCCAAGTCTTCAAAAATACGCTACTGCCACTTGAGAAACTAGAAGAAGCCAAAAAAAAATTCTTCGACAACTATTTCTCCTACAACTATTTTCTACGCAAAAAAATAAAGGGTGATTTCTACAGCCAAATCATGGCACGTGCAGCACTAAATCACCGCGTATGGCACAGCAAAACACTACTTTGGGGATTTAAAAAACTCAACAAACTCCGAACCCCCAAAAAAAGCAAAGGCGGCTATAGCACCTCAGAACAAGAACAACAAACACAAACATAAAACAGACTGCTTCAAAACAAAAATCACACACTTACTCGCGTTTATTTGGCACCTAAATTCCCGACAAAATTTTTAACCCATACGGCAAGGTACTCACATTGGTTAGGGCGAGTGGCGGGGTATGTGAATGGTTCATAGTTAACTGATACTTTGCGTTTTTCCATTATCCTGTGTTAATCCTCCTCATCAGGCTTCTAGTTGATAGGGGAGACTCTTTAATCAGGTGGACTAACATGTTTCCCGCTTGACCCACGACCCATTTAACCGTAGCCGCCATAGTTAGCAGAGAAGACTTAATTCCATAACGCAAAAGCCGCCATCTCAAAACATCAAGAAGTATAAGAGCCACACAGACTAGGTGCACTGTATAAGCGCCGCATCGCTCCCATGGAACCTATACTCCCCAAACCCAATAGACTTCACATCCTTATGAAACACCTCAATCCCCTGACGCAAAAGCGCCAACTCTACCAACTCCAACAAACTCAACTCCACAAAATCACTACACAAAACATACAAATCCACCGCCCCAGCCTTCACATAAACAAAAGCGCAACCGACCCAATTTTGGGAATATAGACATTGACTTTGCACACCAAATAAAGCGCCCCATTCACCAAAACATCCACAAAACGACCCTCAGCACGCAGCCGATCACACAACTCTGCCACACTAAATTCCTAAATTCCCGAAGTTTTAGGCACTAGGTTATTTAGTGTTTGTCTGATTTCTTTTTAGACTTTAGACGTTCATCTACTGTTCCTAGTTTCTATATTTTCAAAGTTTTAGGTATTTTAATATCTAACTTTTTACAAATCTCCTTCTGCACCCTATTTGGCTCACAAACAATCACCTCACCATCAAAAACCTTACACTTAAGATTCCTCATAACAAGCAACACCTCCTCCACACAAAAACCCGTCCCCAACACCTTTTTAAGATGAGCAAAAACAATCAAAGACAAAAACTGTAAAAACAAAAACCCACGCAAAGACTCCTCCCTATGCACCCGCAAAGACAAAAACCCAACATCATCCCTAGCAAACCCAAACAACACCTCCGCACGCTGCCGCAAATAATACAACGGCACAACCTCCTCACGAGAAATCTCAAAAGAAGAAACCAAAACCATAACCCCACACCTCAAAAACAAATACTCCAAATCCACACGCCTCGACCCCTCACCTACCGTCTGCAAAATCAAACGCTTAACCGCCCGACCCCTACGCTCAGGATCCAACACCACATACACAAAAACCCCCCGCCCAAACAACAAAACCTTTTTCTGCAAAACAAACAACCCCCGCTTCCCAAATTGCACACAATTAAGTGGCGACTCCAAATTCTTAACCTCCAACTCCACAAGCTCACGATACAAAGATGTTGACGCAGGTAACCTAGTTAAAAAAGAAATGCCTTTGGCATAAAGATCCTCCAAATTAGCTTTTGAAAAAAAACCTGCATCCATACATAGAAAAAAGCTCTCCACACCATACTGCTTTAGCTCCTCTGTTGTGTTACAAAGAGTGGAGACATCT
>Ga0123356_10003683_pt1 | contig 15969 bp, 10 predicted proteins | sample TergutEmb28metaG_2_FD_92546 | JGI IMG/M metagenome (GOLD analysis project Ga0123356, IMG submission 92546) | Embiratermes neotenicus P3 segment gut microbial communities from Petit-Saut dam, French Guiana - Emb289 P3 | ecosystem: Host-associated > Arthropoda: Insects > Digestive system > Gut ... | reverse complement strand
TTATATCCGAGTAGAAGTAATCGAAAGTTTAATCTTAACAGCCATTAAACGTGTAAGCCGATATGTCCGAGAGAATGAACAAATATTTGTTGAACGTGTCCGTGAAACGTCTGCATTACAACAGGAATCAGCAGTAAAGGAAAGCCGAAAAAAACTAACCCAAGCTACAAGACGGCGTGATGAAATCGGGGTATTAGTTAAAAAGCTGTATGAGAACTACGCATTAGATAAAATTCCCGAAAAGCATTTTTCCGAACTGCTGAAAGGCTACGACACGGAGCAATCAAAACTTGACAGCGAAATTATTGAATTACAAGGAGCGGTTGACAGCTACAACACCGACAGCGTGAGAGCTGATAAGTTTATCGAACTTGTAAAACGGCATACCGAGTTTAACGAGTTTTCGGCGGTATTGTTAAATGAGTTTATTCAAAAAGTAATCGTCCATGAATCAACGAAGATTGACGGAGTACGGACACAAGACATTGACATCTGTTTTTCATTTATCGGAAAATTTGATGTGCCATTAACAGATGAAGAAATCGAGGAAATGCAAAAGCCAGTTGTCAGAACCTCACGGAAAAAGCTACGCAGGGAAATGACCGAAGAAGAACGTGAGCGAGAAAAACAACGTGACCGTGAACGCTATGCAAAGAAACGTGACGCACGAATAACGGCAGAACAAGCTGTAAGGGCAGAGATTCTGCAAGATACGCCGTACGCTGTATAATAACTACAAACCGCCCGAACAAATATATTCGGGCGGTTTTGCTATCTACTTTTTAAGAAAGTCAATCCAATCTTCCGGGAAGTCAATAAAATGCAATTTAACGCTTGAATATTTTTCAAATAGCAATTCAATGTTATTCACAAAATCAAGCCAATGCCTGTCATTCGGTAATAAGTGTTTAAGCGTTAATAGTGTTGCAAATAAGCGATAGTTTTTTATCCCTTTTTCGGTATATCGCTTATATAGTTTCGGGGCTTTCGGAAATTTAATATTGTAGATTCTGCCATAGTGGGCGCAGACATTACGAACAAAGGCAATACTTTCAATCCAACTACCAAAATATGTATATCCAACGCCGTACATGGCAGCAACAGCTTTTTTGTCTTCGTTCTTCATGTTCTTGTAAAATTTAGAGAGTGTTCCGAAACTGAACAATTCAACAAGAGCGTAAAGCGGAATCTTACCGTCAACATAGTTTTTGCGGAAGTTCATCACGAATGGGGATTTTGCATTTCGTGATAATTCTTTTAGCATATCATTATGAAATGGCTTGAAAATATTTTCGGGGATTGCAAAATTGTTTATATCTTCATAACCGAAAACGCCATATTTATCACAGAAGTAATTAGCAAGCCGACAGCGAAGATTTACCTCAACCTTTTCTATTTGCACAAGTACAGCTTGACGTAAATTTGAATTAAAGAGATAACGTCCGACTATATCTTCAAAACAAGTCCCTTCTTTGTAGTTTTCGTTTTTAACTTTAAGACCTAAACTGTAAGCTTTAATCATACGAAAGTATGAAACGTCATTTAGAAATGATTTAGCTTTTTCTTCGTCCTCGATAATCAAACCCTTGCTTTTAAGATTTTCAATCTGCTCGTCTATATTCATTGACGGCTGATGTTCTTTTAATTCTTGCATTTTTAATCCCCTCTAAAAATCACGTGACCCGACGTGGTACGCATCGTTGAGAGGCGTGTCGGGTACTGTTATATATATTATATACGATAAATATAGAAATGTCAAGCACTTTTTGAAATTTTTTTGAAAATTGCGTTCTTATGCACATAAGAGCGTTATTTTATATAAAAATCCCATTAAAGAAAGGAATTTTAACCATGAGTACAAGAAAAACAACCACCGAGAAAATCCAAGCGGAGCAAGTGAGGAAACAGCAATCCGAAAACAGAATCAAAACGCTACTGAAAGCACAGAGAGAGGAAGAACGCAAGGCGAGAACAAAAAGGCTTATCGAGCGAGGGGCGATTGTCGAAAGCCTTATTGACAACCCTGCCAAACTCTCAAACGAGGAATTTGCGACAATGATTGCTACCGCTCTGGGTAAGCAGTCAGCCGTTAAAAAGGCAGACACCGCACCCACACCCACCGAGCAAACGAACGAGGGCGAGGACGAGGGCATGGCTTTATAGCCTGCCCTTTCCCCTGTAAGGGGCGCACTTATACACCGTAAACGGTGTGTGCGCCCTCTGCGGAGGGGGGAACGTCTGCGGACGGGTTGAGGGGGGCTGTCCCCCTCTTGGAGCATTGAAACCGTTGAAAACTTCTGCGGAAGTTTCCAACCGTTCCAACACTCCAATTCACCCCCGCACCCGCAGGGGCATTATATTTATTCAAATAAAAATTATTTTTTCTTTTCATAAAGCAACGAAAGGGGGCAAGGTCGGCAAGTGGCTATATATCATTTATCAATAAAAATCATAAGCCGAGGGAAAGGCAAATCGGCGGTTGCTTCGGCGGCTTACAGAGCAGGCGAGAAAATCAAAAATGAGTATGACGGACAAACCCACAATTACACCAAGAAGAAAGGAATCGAGCATACCGAAATCATGCTACCCGAACACGCACCGCCCGAATATACTGACCGTTCTGTTTTATGGAATGAAGTAGAGAAAATCGAAAAGGCGAAAAATTCACAGCTTGCAAGGGAAATCGAAATAGCCCTGCCTGTTGAATTATCGAAAGAGCAAAACTTAATCCTTGTCCGTGAGTATGTCAAGAAAAACTTTGTTGATAACGGTATGTGTGCCGACATCTGCATACACGACACAGGGAAAGGAAACCCACACGCCCATATTATGTTGACTATGCGACCATTTACGGACAAAAAGGAATGGGGGAGCAAGGCACGAAAGGAATATGTATTAAACGCAAAGGGCGAGCGAATAAAGCTGAAAAGCGGTGAATTTAAGAGCGTGAAAGTGTCAACGGTTGACTGGAACGAGCAGACAAAAGCCGAAGAATGGCGTAAGGCATGGGCTGATGAAGTCAACGCCGTTTTGGAACAGCAGAACACCGCCGAGCGAATCGACCACCGAAGTTTCAAACGGCAGGGCAAGGAAGAATTGCCGACAATTCACATGGGCGTTGCAGCTTGCCAAATGGAGCAGAAAGGAATCCCCACCGAGCGAGGGAACATTAACCGAGCAATCAAAATCAATAATCGGGAAATCCGACAGCTTAAAAAACAGATTTATGAAATCGACAAATGGCTGAAATCTATTCCCGAAGATAACGAGCCGACACTCATTGAAACTATTGACAGTATTCTACAAAATCGGAAATATCGAACACCCGAACAGAAATTTAGCACGTTCAAAAAAGCGGCGAATTTGGCAAATTTTATAATCGACAATGACATAAACGATTATGAAAAAATGCACGGCAAAGTCAAAGGAATGAAAGACCGCTTGTATGTCGTCAGACAAGCCCTAAAATCAAAGGAAACACGCATAAAGGAATTAAATGAGAATATCGACAAGCGGAATGTTTACCGTGAATATGAACCCATTGTTGCAGAGTATGACAGTATCAAGAGCGCAAAGAAACGACAGCAGTTTTATTACGAGCATGATTATAAAATAATTCAATTCCGCTCTGCTGAAAAACACTTAAAGAAACATTTCAAAAACGGCAAGTTGCCTTTGAAAAAATGGAAGTCCGAAGTTGAGGAATTAACCGCCGAGAAAAACGGACTTTATCAACAGTATTACAAGCTGAAAGATGATGTAAAAATGTTTGATGATGTACGGCGTGAGGTTGACGAGATTATGAGAGCAGAACCGCAAAAAGAACGGCAACAAACACGCAAGCATGAAATGGAATTATAGGCATGAGGAAAGCGGAGGCATTGCCTCCGCTCTATTTAATAACTACACAGTTTTAAGTTTTTCAAATTCCGACTTAACTTTAACATCAAAGTATTTCCAAATAGTCCAAGGGACAGCTTCTTTCATTAAAATACAAATGTCAGTATCAACGTCCCAAATACTGCCCGTGCGTAAAAATGGTTTTTGAGCACAACCGCCACCACATAAACCTTTTGCTTCACAATTCCAACATTGTGGCATATTAAATGGCGTTCTGTTGAACCATTCTATCCAAATCGGGTGTTCATTAACAAGCCCTGTGTAGTTCACATCAATATCAAAATAAACATTTTCCTTTTGATTAATTTCATCTGGCCATAAGCCGTGGCAAACGCCTACTTTCCCTGTCGGAGTTATGCCTATTTGATGTCCGTATCCTGCACAATCTTTATACAACACTTTTTTTTCTACAAATGCTTTAAGACGTCTATTTATTACTCTATCCTCAAAAATTCGCTTTTCAAATATAGTATCTTCAACTTTAATTAAGTTCTTTACAATTTCTTGTTTTTCCTCGTCTGTAAAAGTTATTTTTCCATTTTCGGCTGGTAAATTATAACCCATACCCTTAATATTATATTGCTCCATTATGGATAGTATTTCATCCATTTTATTCATATTGTGTTTTGAAATAGTACAACTAATACCGAATATTATTCCGTTCTCTGAAAACGTAGAAATTGTAGAGTTTATTTTTTTAAAAGTTCCTTCATCATTAAGGTCAATTCGCATTTCGTCATTTGTGCTTTCTAAACCATCAATACTAACGCCGACTATTATCCTGTTTTCTTTTATAAAGTTTGCTATTTCATCGTTCATAATACTGCCATTTGTAATAACTTTATATTCCAATTTCATTCCTAACTCTTTTGTTCTTTCAACAACATATTTTAAAACTTCAAAATTTAGAAAAGGTTCTCCACCATAAAATATTATAGTAGTTTTTTTGTCATTTTTTATATTTCTTTTTAATAATTGTATTCCCTTTTCCGCTATTTCTATCGTCATAAAGGCGTTGTCATGTTTTTCTATGCGATTTTCAACATAGCAATACTTACATTTGAAATTACAAACAGAAGTTAGTAAAAAATAAGTAATACGAATATCGTTGTCTTTTGATTTTGGCATATTTTCTTTAAAGTATTCCACGGTATCAAAATCGGGAGGGACAAGAAATTTTTCTTCAATCATTTGAGCGGTTGGTTCGGCTATTACCTTGTCATACATTTCTCGCGATATGTACAAAGTATTAAGGTTTACAGTATTAAAAAGTGCTTTGACGTTTTCTCGTTCATAAATACGAACAAATGGATTAATTCTATACATAAAATATCCCCCAAGATTGTTATGTGGGTTTGGTGAAACTACATAAAAGAATGGTCATCTTCGGAAAACGTAAATAGTTCATTTGTTTTATATCCAAACAGGAATACCACATTTATCCAAGCAACATTGGTCGCAGTAACAACTGCAACCGCAGTCGCTACAATCGCAAGCACAATCACAGGTGCAAACAATACAAGCCTCATCGCCAGTTCCATTGTAATTATTTACTTTATAAAATGCAGGAAAATCCTCCGCAATATTGTTGAAATACATAATAAATAGCCTCCTTTATTAAAGATTAAAATGTTCAATCACAATGATTGAAAGGTTTAACTATCCTATTTATGAAGATGACCAAACTTCCATATAGAATGATTTAAAAATTATACAAGGTTATTATAACATAATTTTTATAGAATGTCAACTAATTTTTGTATAAACTGACAATTTTTTCATGATTCTAAAAACGTCCTTGACAAAACAATCCCAACGGTTTATTTATCGGGACTCCCGTCCACCGACCTCACCCGTCTCTTCTCCATAACCGGCAACACCTTCTTCAGCGTAGACTTTGAAAGTCCTGTTGAGGGGCAGGTTTGCAGGCAGTTTCACATGAGAGAACAAGTAGCGCAAACCGATTATATAAGTCAGGGAATTACTTATTATAAAGCTTTAAAATTAGTTCTGGAGGAGCGTTAAATTATGATACATGTTTCTCAGGATTATATGGAAAAATCGCTCGCTCCGGGGCGCGAAGTCAAGTGCAGAATTATCGCTGGCGAGAATGTTTACACAGACACCGATATTCTGTCGTTTGAACTTAATGACGTGGTGCATCCCGAAGACATGAGCTTGGGGACAACCTGTGCAAATCGTTTTCAATTTGAGCTGTGGAGCCGGCGGAATATCCCGCTTTCGGCGGTTATACGCCCGTTTGTATGGTTTGTGGGTGATGATGGAGTGCGCACAGAAGATTGCTCTCTCGGCGAGTTTTATATTACACGGCGCTATAGAAAACGCGAACGTTACAGCGTGACATGCTACGATAAAATGTACCGCCTTGACGCGAGGTACAGACCGCGGGTAAAATTCCCGTGTACTGCGCCGGAGCTGCTTTCGGATATTGCGGAGCAATACGGTTTTGCGGTTGGATTTGTACCGGAGGAAGATGTAATTAATTCTGTGCCGCAAATGACAACCTGTCGTGAAGTAATCGGATATATCGCGGGGCTGGGCGGCGGCTTTGCCAAGTTTGACCGAAGCGGGATTTTGCAATTAAAGAAGCTTGATTTATGCAGTTTCAGGCTTAATCGTGACCAGTATACCGAGATGTCTTTTAAGGCTGATAAGCTTGAAGTACGGCAGATTGAATTTATCTCCGGTGATGAAGTTTTTTCGGCGGGCAGAGGCACTAAACTGACAACCTACCGACAGTATAATCCCTTAGCAACTCAAGAAGCGACAGACCGAGTTTTTGAAAAATGGAACGGCTTTTCTTATTATGGCATGACGGTGAAAATGCGAGGCATGCCGTTTTTGGAATCGGGCGACAGCATAGAGGTGCAGGATGATTTTGATAATATGCATTATCGTGCAATAATAAGCGATTATACTCTTGAATACAACGGCGGATTGCGGGCAAGGCTAATTTCAAAATCTAAAAATCCAATCGACGATTATGAAGAACCGATGACACAGCAAAAGCTTATGGAAAGCCTCAGCGAAAATTTACGCATGAGGTATTTTAATTATGTAAACGAAGAAGATATTTCTATCGGAGTGGCGGCAACTTCCATAGCAAGCATAAATTTCAATCTTGATACAACCTCGTTTATTGTTTTTAATTCGCAGTTTACCGTAACAGCGAGCGTGGATTGTATAATAACGCTGAACTATCAAATCAACAATGTTACAATAGGGCAAACACCGCGGGTAAGCCTGTATGCAAATAAACCGATGAGCGTATGCCTTTACAATTGCTTTGAAGATTTGCGCCCGGGGAGAAGCACACTAACAGTTACAGCAAGTGTAAACACAGACAGTGCTGTTATTGAAGCAGGTGAGCTTATTGCGTCCGTAAGCGGTCAGTATATGCTCGGCGATAACGGCCCGCAAAGACCCGAAATAAATATATGGCAAGGCATAGAAAACGTAAGCTTTGACATGGACGCCTTCACGCTGAAAAGACTCACCGAAACATTCTGCGAAGAGGAAATAACGAGTCCGACAGGTGATGCAGTTTCGGAAAACTTACCATTCATTTCGTTCGCACCGGTAAGGTTTACTTTACGCGGATTAAATGCAAATTTATGCATAGAAGCAAAACTCAGAGATGTTCAAAGAATCGCGGATAATAAACTCGCGCTTGCTTTTACCAACGCTGTTTCATTCACCGGAGCGGGTATAGATTTAGCGGGTTTTGCGGTGACTTTCGGATTAGATGAGCTTATTATTGATTCTGCTGAAATCAGCAGTAACGATATAATTCTCACCACTGAAGACCTCAGCGGGTTTGACGAAATTGTTATAAAATACGACAGCGCTTCCGGCAATATGCTGAGTGAAACTACCGGCAATCCGTTGCAGTCGTTTAACTTTATACTTGCGCTATAACTACTTAAAAAAACAGGAGGAAAAATATGTTTAAGGGAAAATCAACAATAGAACTTTTCGACGGGATAACCGGAAAGAAAAAAAGCGAATATACTGACCAAAACCTTGTTACCAATGCGTTGCAAAACTTTTTCGATTTTGGGAGCGAAGCAGTGATGGGAGGGGTCGCCGCGCATGATGTTCTGAGCAAAATGACCCCGCTTTATCCCGCCTTTTTGCGCGGGATTTTACTTTGGGACAGCAACATTCCGGAAACTACCGATATTGTTATTGCGCCACCCGGCGTAAAATGCGTAGGACATGCGGGGAGAGAATATTCCGGCACAAAAGCAACCAGAGGAACTCTGAACGAAAACGAATCTTCAGTTACGGAAAACAGTATAAAAATGGTGTGGGACTTCGGTACAGATAAAGCAAACGGTACAATAAAATCTGTTTCGCTTACGTCAATACACGGAGGTGATGCGGGATGGATGACACCGTGGGAAACGGGAACCTTTCTTGCTATGCGCCCGAACAGCGAAGCGCTGACAGCCGGAGGCTTATTACAAGTAGGTACCAATAATGTAAAAACAGCAGGCAGCTACTACTACTGCGGGGAATTAAGGCGGGGCATCCATACCTTCATAGCAAATTTAAGTGACGGAAACCTGACAATTCTTGAGCAAAGCGCTGTAAAGAATTCGGAAATAAGAATGTTCGACAGAGCGGGGTCTTTAAGCAGAGATGCTTTAGAGGAAAGAACATTTTCCGTTGTTTCAAATGCTAACTTTAACAATATTGAAAGGACGTTTATTGTAGAGCCAAACGGAAACTTTGTTCATGTAAGTATGGTGAACTCAACAACCGCAAGAGTCAGAGTAGTAAACCTTATCAGTAAAACAATGGTTTCAGACATAAGCTTCACTTTAGGAGAGGCTGTAAATACCGGCAACTCCGCCGCGTTCTTTAAAAATCATCTCTACGTCTACTCAACCGCAAGAGGCGGGCTTTGCAAATTTGATTCAAACGGACAATTTGTAGAAAGAGTTTCGGCTCTTATGGCTCAAAATCATAATTTTTCTTGTATTGGGGAACAATTAATTTCTCCCACATCAAGCGGAAGTGCTTACATAGTTACAGACGGGATTAATCATTTTGAGATGTCTACGAGCAGCGCGGTAGCAACCAATTTTTATTACAGGATGTCAGCAAGCTTTAAACTGCCGTTTTTTATTTGGACGAACGGTTCGCCGACAACCAGCACTTCTTCTTCAAACGACAGAAATCTGCATTATTTCACGCCGTATCTTGCAACGATTAATAACCTCATGCATGATGTGGTCAAAACCAGTCAGAACACAATGAAAATTACTTACGAATTATCGCATATATAAAAAGAAAAAAGAGTACTTATGAGTGTCTTTTTTATTATTATTTTACACTTATAAATTCTTCTTGACTTTCAGTGTAAATTGTGGTAGTATTGTGGTGTAAAGACTGGAGCAGATTTTATGTCCTCTACTAAGGAAAACTCCGGCATAAGCCGCAATATAACTGTATTACTCGCCGCGTTGCTGTTGACTAACGCGCTCGCGGCGGGTGTTTTCAGTTATGTTTTTTATTTAAGAGCCAACGCCGAAACCTACGGGCGTACCGCCATGACAATTGCCCAAGCGGTCAGCGCCGGCGCCGAAGATATTAATAGCCCGCAGAATATTTCAGACCGCCTGAATGAGCTTACACGAAGCACAGAGGCAATGGCAGTGTACATAATAGGCGCACCCTTAGATAATACTTTCAGCGAATACTCTTTTCTCGCACTGGGAAACGCAGATATAGAAGCCGGCACAACCATAAGAGCTAATCTCTTGGCGCCCGAAGCGGAGAGCGTCTTTAAAACGAGCGAGCCTGCTGTTTCACGCATTTATAAGTCTGACGAGGAACGTATAATTACAGGGCTTGTGCCTGTTTTCAACAGCGCCGGTAATGTTATCGGGGTCGTGGGGGCGGATATATACGCCGGCACGGTCTACTCTGAAGCTTTTTATTTTTCAGTGAGAAGCGCCTTAATCGCGTTTGTATCAATCGGCGTTTTGATTGCCCTCTGCGCTTTTTTAGTTCGGCGCATTTTCGGAAACTGGCGAAAACCGCAGAAAGTCGTAATACATGACGAAACAGATGCAATCAACAAAGCGACATCAATTATTGAAAACATCAATGCTTTAGTTTACATCAGCGATATAGAAACCCGCGAGTTGCTTTTCGCAAATAATAAACTGCTCGCCGCTTCAGGGCTGACAAGCGCCGACATAAAAGACAAAAAATGCTGGCAAATCCTGAATAAGGAAGCGACAGGCCCCTGTCCGTACTGCCCTCTGCCCAAGCTGCTCGCAGAAAAAAACCTCGCCGCTGTCTATGAAAGAGAGCATTATAACCAGTTCACAGACCAGTGGTTTTTATCGCACAGCTCGCTGATTGAATGGTCAGACGGCAGAATCGCGCATTTTGAAATAGCTACCGACGTAACCAAGCTGAAAACCTACGAAGCGGGGATGAAACACCTTTCCGCGATTATTTCCACTGCCGACGCGGGAATTGTTGTTAAAGACAGGCGCGGAATTATAACCGAGTGGAGCATCGGCGCACAGAATATTCTCGGCTATGAACGGGATGAAATGCTGGGGAAAACTTCAAAGGACTTTACCCCGCCGGAAGGTCACAATGTCGTCAGCGAAACTACGGCAAGATTAATCAGAGGCGAGCATATCCGCCACATAGAGGAAATTCGCCTCCACAAAGACAGCAGAGAGGTTTTCTGCTCAATTTCATACTCGCCGATTACAGATGAAAACGATATAGTGACCGGCTTCGTGTCTATTTTCCATGATATTTCCGAACGCGTCAAAAAAGACGACGAGTTAAAAAAAGCCTACCGTGACACCGAGGCTATTCTCGGTGAAATCCCTGCGCCTATTTGCGCCGTCGGCAGAAACGACGGGATAATCCTCGGCTGTAACAAAGCTTTTGTAAAGATGTGCGGCTTTAAAACCGAGGACGAGCTTAAAAACCGTAAGATTGATAAATACATAACCTCCGGAGTTACCGGTGCTGAAATAAAAAACCTGCTTAAAAGCGGGGCTTTCAGGGGCTTTTTGAAGAAAAATGACAACTCTTTGGTAGAAGCGGAGATTTTCACCAAGCCCTTGGTATACAAGGAGCAAATAGCCTATGCAGTCTGCTGTATAGATATGACACAGCAAAAATTACAGGAGGAAATCCTGCGCGAGGCGGTACTCAACGCGGAAGAAACCTCCAGACTTAAATCCATGTTCTTAGCAAACATGAGCCATGAAATCCGCACTCCCATGAACGGCATAATCGGCTTAACCGAGCTTGCGCTTGACAGCGGCGGGCTTACCGAAAAAATCAAGGATTACTTAGTAAAAATTAAGGGCAGCGCGACAGGGCTTTTGGCGATAATAAACGACATTCTCGATATATCCAAAATAGAAGCGGGTAAAACCGAGCTTGAAAACGTGGTATTCTCTTTCGGCGAGGTTTTCAAAAGCTGTGAAACCGTAGTCAGCATAAAAGAAAAAAGCAATAATGTACAGCTTGTGTTTAACTGTGCGGAGCTTGCCGATGAAAAAGTCACCGGCGACCCGACCAAGCTTAACCAAATCTTTTTGAACCTGCTTTCAAACGCAATAAAATTCACTGCTGAAGGCACTGTGGAGCTGAAAGCGGCGTTAATCGGAAAATCTCACGATTCTCTCACCGCGAAGTTTACGGTGACAGACACCGGCATAGGTATGGACGCGGCGCAAATAAAAAGAGTGCTTGAACCTTTTTCGCAGGCTGACATCAGCACAACCCGAAAATACGGCGGTACGGGGCTGGGGCTGTCAATTACAAACAATCTGCTCGAACTGATGGGTGGTCATCTCACCGTCGAAAGTGAACAAGGAAAAGGCAGTACTTTCAGCTTTACTCTAACCTTCCCCCTCGGCGTTAAAGCTACGGTAGCAGTAAACCCTGAGCAATCCGGTGAGGTTCCCAAAATCAACAATAGCAAGAAGCCTATTTTCGCGGCAGAAGCTCTAATATGTGAAGATAACATGATTAACCGGCAGGTTATTGAAGAACATCTGCTCAGAATCGGCATAACTCCTTTCATAGCCGAAAACGGTAAAATCGGCGTAAATATGGCGAAAATGCGTATGCGCTTAGGTAAGCCGTTTGACATTATTCTGATGGATATACATATGCCTGTTATGGACGGCTTGGAGGCTATGCAGAAGCTGATTGAAGCCGGGAATCATTCTCCCGTTGTCGCCATGACCGCCAACGCCATGCGCGATGACAGAGAGATGATAATAAAAAGCGGCATGTCCGATTATGTTTGCAAGCCGTTTTCGGCGCGGGATTTATGGGATTGCCTGTTAAAATATCTTCAGCCTGTAAGATTCGACGATATAAGCCCTGACGGTGTTACTTATGATATAAATGATATTATTGACGGCGCGGCAGGGCTTGAAAAAGCCGCGGGCGACCCCCTGCTCTACAAGAAAATCAAAGCTGACTTCTACTTCGATAATACAGATGCAATTGAAAAGTTTGAAAATGCCCTTGAAATCTGCGACTTCAAGCTCGCCCACAGGCTCGCGCATACTCTCAAAGGTGTTTCTGCGCTTATCGGCGCAACCCCGCTCAGTGAAGCTGCTTTCGCGCTTGAAAAGGTTTATTCGGCAGGCATAGAGGATGCACAGGCGCTTGATTTAGTGAAAGAGCGGCTTGACGCCGTACTTGAAATGCTTCGTCCGCAGGCAACAGAAGACAGAAAATCAGAAGAAAGCGCGCCTAAAACCGCCACAGATGCCACAAAGGCACTTGACATTATCCGGCGGCTTGAACCTCTCTTAGCAGAGGGAAGCTCGGAGGCTACCGATTTTGTTGAAGAAATAAAGAACACAATTTCTAAGGAACTCAGCAATGAATTAGTTGAGTATCTGCTTGACTATGAATTTGACGACGCACTCAAAGAACTGGGCAAGATTAAAAAGCAGTTGGAGGGTGGGGCGTAATTATGAACAATGAAAATAAATTCAAAATTTTAATCGCTGACAATGAGAAAGCCAATCTTGACATTTTAATACATATTCTTAAAGATGCTTACATTGTTTATCCTGCCAAAACAGCCGAAGCCGCCCTGAAAAAAGCGGCAGAAGTATGCCCTGACCTAATTCTGCTTGACATAATCATGCCGGATATGAACGGCTTCGACATTTTGAAAAAGCTCAAAAGCGACGACCTGACAGAGAATATCCCCGTAATGCTGATTACCGGCTTAAACAACGCGGAAGATGAAAAGCGCGGCTTACAGCTTGGCGCGGTGGACTATATCGCCAAGCCTTTCAACAGCGAAATGGTTAAAGTAAGGGTTAAAACACAGCTTCAATTAATCCGGCAACTTCGGACTATTGAAGAAATCGGCATGATTGATGAAGCGACCGGTATGCCTAACAGAAAAAGCTTTGATAAACAGCTCAATATTGAATGGGCGCGGGCAGTCCGCGAAAAGAATCCTGTCAGCCTTATTATGATTGACGTTGACGAATACGAAAGCCTAAGAGAAACTAACGGCAAGGAATACGCCGATAAACTTTTACGCAGTGTCTGCGATGTGATTAACGCGAGGCTCAAGCGCACAACCGACGTAAAGGCGCGTTACAGCGGAGCGGTTTTTGCAATCATTCTGCCGAACACGCCCCGAAACGGCGCGCTAACTGTCGCCGAGGATATAAAAGCGAGCGCAAAAACTCTCACCCTCGAAGACGGCACAAAGATAACCATCAGCATCGGGATTTCTTCGATGGAGCCGGTTAAGGATGACCCGATTTCATACTTTGTACTACAGGCAGACAAAAATCTCTACAAAGCAAAAAAAGACGGAAACTCTGTTTATTAATAAAAAAGGGAACCCTCACGGGTTCCCTTTTTTTGTTTTTTATTAATCTTCTTCAACTGACTTTTTGTATTCCTCGCAGAAGCTCTTCAGAGCGAGCGCCATAAGCACCGCGCCTACAACGCGCAGGATTCCGATACCTCCGATGACGTTGCCGCCAATCAGCGAGAATACGATTTTAATAAATTCAAGTCCCGCCGCTATGAGAATAATCTTAGAAAAGTTTAAGTTGATGTTCTCTACATATTTTCCTTTGGTTATTATGGTTTTTGCGTGGTCTGCAAGCTTCAAAACGCCCGCACTGACAACAATACCGAGCGCCGCCGCCGCAACAGTGAAAACCATAGCGATAATGGTCATCGTGTTATCCATTTCAATGAAAGAAATGAAAGCGGTTGCCAGCCACGCAAAAACGTTAGCAATCGCGGCAAGCTTTATAACCATGAATCCGGGCGCAGGTCGCGGACTGCTGATTTTGGCAAGTGAGCCGGCGTTAAGGATAAAGCCCATCGCAAAGAACACAACCGGAGCAATCATCACGATATACAAAGCCGATTCCATACCGGAACTGGAGCTAAACTTAATTAACATAAGAATCAGCGAGAAGAGCGAATACAACACCGCGCCGCCTAAGAATACAGGTGATTTTCCGTGCCTTGCCGCCATTTCAAGATAATCGGTATCGGGGTCCCCCGTGAACTTCTTCATCTTTGTATCGGCTTTAGGCTTCTGACCCTTTTGAGCAGGTTCTTGCTTCTTAGCGGGTTCCTGTTTCTTTTCAGGCTCTTTTTTCTTTTCGGGCTCTTTTTTCTTTTCAGGCTCTTTTTTCTTTTCAGGCTCTTGTTTTTTAGCGGGTTCTTCTGCTTTTGCGGGTTCGTCTTTCTTTAAGGGTGCGCCTTCCTTCAAAAGCACTTCCTGCTTGGAAGCTTCTTCTTTTTTGCGCGCTTCTTCTTGTTCCTGCTTTTTACGCGCTTCTTCCTGTTCCTGTTTTTTACGCGCTTCTTCCTGTTCCTGCTTCTTGCGCGCTTCTTCCTGTTCCTGCTTTTTACGCGCTTCTTCCTGTTCCTGCTTTTTGCGCGCTTCTTCCTGTTCCTGCTTTTTACGCGCTTCTTCCTGTTCCTGCTTCTTTTGCGCCTCTTCCTGTTCCTGCTTCTTTCGCGCTTCTTCCTGTTCTTGCTTCTTGCGCGCTTCTTCTTGTTCCTGCTTTTTGCGCGCTTCTTCTTTTTCGCGTTCTTCTTGCTTACGCTTTATTTCATTTTCGAGTTCTTCGTCTTTTTTACGTTGCTCTTCTCTTTTGCGGGCTTCTTCTTCTTTTTTGCGGGCTTCTTCTTCTTTTCTGCGGGCTTCTTCTTCTTCTTTTCTGCGAGCCTCTTCTTCTGCCGCAGTGTCTTTTTCGGCAGATGGTTCCGGCTGTGGAGCAGAAGACATTATGAAATCCGACATATCGTCGTCCTGCGCGGGAGCAGAAGACATAATGAAGTCCGACATATCGTCATCCTGCGCGGGAGCGGAAGACATTATGAAGTCCGACAGGTCATCGTCCGGCTTAGTTTCAGGGGTTTTGTCCGCCGCAGGCGGGGTTGCCGCCGGGGATGCAGAGGACGGCGTTTCAGCGCCTTCTCCTTCTCCCGAAGCATAAGTACGGGTGTCAACAATTTCCGCAGAGCCGCAATTGTAGCAAGTCGCGCCCGCTTTAAACTGAATCCGTCCGCAGCCTTTACAAAGTTTCATTTATATGTTCTCCTTTGGCTTATATTAATAAAAGATATAGTTATACTTATAAACGCACATATTCATTCTACTATATTAAATACAAAATGTAAAGAGTTTTTTTGAAAATTTGTTTAAAATGTCAAAAAAAATAAAAATTTTCCAAAAAGTACTTGACACGGCGTAGTAATCATGGTATTATAAGACTGCAGATTACTACGCCACACGAATAACATGTAGCGTAGTGGTTGCCTGCTGAAAGGAGCGATTTTATGATAAGCAGTGAGGTTATTCGCGGTTATATCGACCTGATGATTCTCTGCGTACTCGGCACGGGCGAGTCCTACGGGTATGAAATCGGCAAATCAATCCGCGAAATCACCGGCGGTGAGTACATTATAAAGGAAACTACGCTTTATTCAGCCTTTGCGAGAATGGAAAAAGCCGGGCTGATTGAATCCTATCCCGGCAGT